>ERZ808246.1499-NODE-1499-length-16743-cov-2.968780_pt1 | contig 16743 bp, 14 predicted proteins | sample MGYA00521083_ERZ808246 | MGnify/ENA primary metagenome ERZ808246 (study PRJEB31516, sample SAMN03275577) | gut metagenome | biome: mammalia-associated habitat; material: feces | host: Papio cynocephalus | place: Kenya | collected 2012-07-07 ... | reverse complement strand
TTTACCAAAAAAAATAATTTTTAGTTATGATATTTATTTGTATCTTTTATTATTTTGTTTATTAATTGGTTTATTATTTTCTTTTATTCCATTAAAAATTTATTTATCAAAAAAAGAATGTGATTTGATGAGGGAAGAATAATGATTAAATTAAAAAATGTTAATAAAAAATATGATAAATTAATTTTAAATAATTTAAATATTTCTTTTGAAAATGGACTTATTGGTATATTAGGAAGTTCTGGATGTGGAAAATCGACTTTATTAAATTTAATATCTTTATTAGATAATGATTATGAAGGTGATATTTATTTTAATAATATTAATTATAAAGATATTCATGATAAAGAAAAATTTCGATATGAAAATTTTGGTTTTGTATTTCAAAATTATCAATTATTTAATTTATTAAATGTAAAAGATAATATTTTAATGTTTTCTAAAGAAGATATTAATACTAATAATAAAATTAATGAAGTTTTAAAATTAGTGCATTTAAAAGTTAGTATGGAACAAAAAGTATCTACTTTATCAGGTGGAGAAAAACAAAGATTAGCAATCGCTAGAAGTTTATATAAAGGTTCAAAAGTTTTAATTTGTGATGAACCAACTGGCGCTTTAGATCATGTTTCAAAACAAGAAATAATGTCATTATTAAAATCTTTATCTAAACAAATGTTAGTTATTATTGTTAGCCATGAAGAAGAATTAATTAATTTGTATTGTTCTAAAATATATAAAATTGAAAATAAAAATATTTTGTTAATTAGAGATAGTAATAATAAATATATTTATCAAAATCAATTATCATTATTAAATAAAATGTCATTAAAAATGATGATAAATTATATTTTAACAAATTTAAAAATAAAAAAAATTAGATCTTTAATTTCTTTATTTTCTATTAGTTTAGGAATTATTTGTTTAGGTATTAGTTTTTCTATTACTAATATGGTAAAACAAAGCGTAGAAAGTAGTCTAGTATCTAGTTTTGATCAAGATAAAATATTGATTACTAAAAAAGAAAAAGATATAGATTTTAATGAAATTTATAGTGGTGAATTAGATGTTTATCAGAATCTAAAAAATAAATATGATAACATTTTTAATATAGGTAGTTTTTATTTTGCAGATTTTGAAATTATGTTAAAAGATAGAAATTATTTTATGATGAATTTTAATGATTATTCTTTACCTTTTAGTGAATTATCGACTAGATCAATTAATGATTATGAAATATTACATGAAGAAAAAGTTTATCCATTTAAACCTAATAAATTAAATAATGAAGAATTTATTTTATCTTTAAGAAATAAAGATATTAAAAGAATATGTCAAAATTTGCATATTAATAATTCTATTAATGATTTAAGCGAATATTTAAAAAATAATTCATTATCATTAACTTTAAAACAAGCTAATTTTGATTGGGATTATGAAAATGATCTAGATTTTAAGTGTAAATATTTTATTTTAGGTGATGAATTAAAAATATATCATACATCATCATTTTTTAACGAAGATGTTTTTGAAAATAAGATGCATTTTAAAACATCTAACGATTTATTAAGTTCTAATTATATTCCTTGGACTTTTAAAAAAGTGTATTATTTTGAAATAGAAAATTATAATTATTTATCTTTTCTTGATACATTAATTAATGATAAAGAATATTATAATTATTATTTTGATTTAATTGATAAAAATAATTCTACTTATTTATCTTTAGATAGTGAATATAAAAGAATTTATATGACTAAACAAACAAAGAAAAGATTAGATATTAATTTAATTAATCAGAATGTTAATAATTACTATTTTTCTAATAATAAAACTTATTATGTTTTAGAAGATTTATTATTAAATACTTTTTATAATTCTACTTTTTTAATTAGTGAAGAAGAAAAATTAACTAAATTAATTGATGATTTATCATATACTGATGTTGATATTAATTCTTTATCTTTTAATGAAGATAAATTAGTTTATGGAAATATGTTAAATTTGTTAAATGATAATAATTTAAAATTTGATAGTGAAGAAAATATTAAATCATTATATGGTAGAGGCGCAAATAATTATCAAGAAATAGTTATTTCTAAAGGTATTTGTAATATTTTATTTCCTAATTTAAAATTAGAAGAAATATTAAATAAAAAAATTTATTTTTTAAATCATAAAAATTCTTTGATTGATAATTTAATTTATCATAATTATTTTGATTATGTAGAAATAAAAATAGTAGGAATAAGTGAAAGTGAATTTAATGTTATTTATGGAGATAAGATGTGGACTAGTTATTTTTATGTCGATAATTTTTCTTATTCTTTAAGTGAATTAATGCCTGTAACATGTGTAGTTAATAATAAAAATATACATTTTTTGGATAATTTAGTTATTAAAGATCCTTTAAAACAAATTAATTTAAAAATAGAGGAAATAATAAATTATGTTAATATAGTTATTTCTATTTTTGCTTTATCGACAATTATAAGTTCTATTTTAATGAATGTTATTTCTATGTATCTCTTTATTTATGAAAATAAAAAAGAAATAGGATTATTAAGGGCTATTGGAATTAGTAAAATTAGTTTAGGTCAATTATTTATTGATTTTGGCTTAATCATGGGATTAATTTCTTTTATTATGTCAAGTTTCGTTTTATTAATAATTAATTTATTTTTATCTTTTGAATTAAGTCATAGTTTAATTTTATTTTCTTTTATTAATTATTTTAAATCATTATTAATTATGTTTATTATAAGCATTTTAAGTTCTTTAATTATTGGTTTTATTTCTTTAATTCCTGCTTTTAAAGGTAATCCTATTGAAGTATTAAAAGAAAAATAAATATTAATTATTCTAAAGAGAAAAATTATAATGCATATTTTTATATATTAATTATTAACAAATAGATCTTTCATAGTAATTAAATTAATATTTTTAGATTTCATTTTGATGACATCATCATCAAAACCAACTTTAGAAAATATATAATAATATCTATCTAATTTATTTGGGAAAACACTTGTACTTTCTATTAAATGTTCTAGCATAATTTTATTAAATTTTGTATTTCTAAATTTACATTCTATTATTAATAACGAATTATTTATTTGAGATAATCCATCGATTTCAATAGATCTATTTAATTGAGATTTTTCAACCTTATATGGTTTTAATAGAGGATAAACTGTATTTAATTCACCATTAATATTTTTTTGATTAAGATATAATCTGCAAACATCTTCAAAACCAAAAGAAATAAATTGCTTTATTTGTTCTTGTAATTCTTTGAAAACAATGTCGTTATTTATTTTAATTCTATCTTCATTAGGGAAAATGAATTTATACCAAAATTTAAGTAACATATCATTTATTTCGTAATATATAGTTTTCTTATTTCCCATAAAAGTCTCACATTTTGAAACTATTTCACTTTCTTGTAAAGTAATAAGATATTTGGCTACTTTTGCCTCTTCTTCATGAATGTAATCAGCAATTTCTTTGTTGCTTCTTTTTTTATGAGTAATGGCTACTAAAATTGCATTATAAACATCTTGTATTTTAGTAGAATTTGATAATAATTGATCTGGAAGAGAAAAGAATGTTCCAAATTGATTAAATAATGTATATTTAATATTTTCTTCAAAAGATATTTGGTGATTTATACTTGATAAATAATATGGATAAGTAGAAAAAATAGATAAATATTTACATTTTGTTTCAACATCAAAATCTTTTAAAAATAATGTTGCTTCTTCAAATGATAATTTATTTATTTGCATTTGGAAAGTTCTTCTTTTATATAATGGCGAATTATGATCTAATATTTCATTTTTTAAAAAAGATATTTCACTTCCTGATAAAATTAAAAATATATTATTATCAGCATTATCTATAAATTCTTGAATTATAGAAGAAAAACTTGAATCTTGTTCAATAATATAAGGATATTCATCAATAGCCAAAATAAATCTATGATTTTTTTCATGATTTTTTAAAGTATCAAAAGCTTCTTCCCAACTAGAAAAAATATAATTTTTAGGTAAATTTAATTTATTATTAACTGCAAAAGAAAAAGACTTTAAATTACCAAAAGCATTATCTTTTTTTGCTTGAAATAAAATTGCATTTTTATCTTTTAAAAATTCATTTATTAAACTAGATTTTCCAATTCTTCTTCTACCATAAATGATACCAAATTCTTTATTTTTACTCTTATAACGATTATTTAATTCATTTAATTCTTTTTCTCTACCAATAAATTTCATATTATTTACTCCTGAGTAATTTACTTACGAGTAAATAATATTATAAAAATTTAAAAAAGTAAATATTATTACTATAAAAAAATAAAATAAAAATATATTCGACAAAAAATGCTTATATTGTCGACTATACTCGACAGAAAATATGTGGTTTTGTCGATTATACTCGACAAAACAAATGTTTATTTTAATAAAATTTAATATTTAATATCGTTTATAATAAAAAAATGATAATATTTATTTGAAAAGAAAAGAGGTATTATTTTTTATGTCTTTAAAAGCGGGAATTGTTGGCTTGCCAAATGTTGGTAAATCAACATTATTTAATGCAATAACAAATTCACATGTTGAGGCTGCTAATTATCCATTTGCTACTATTAATCCTAATTCAGGCATTGCTGAATTAAATGATGTTCGTTTTGATAAATTAGTGGATATTTTTCATCCTAAAAAAGAAGTAAGAGCAGTTTTTGAATTTATCGATATTGCAGGTTTAGTAAAAGGTGCATCTAAAGGTGAAGGCTTAGGTAATCAATTTTTAGCTAATATTCGTTTATGTGATGCAATTTGTCATGTTGTTAGATGTTTTGATTCTTCAGAAATTATTCATGTTGATGGTAATGTTGATCCTCAAAGAGATATTGATATTATTAATCTTGAATTAGTTTTTGCTGATTTAGATACTGTTACTAAAGCGATTGGTAAAGTAGAAGTTAAAGCAAGAACTACTAAAGAAAAAACAGCTGTTGAAGAATTACAAGTTCTTACTTTAATTAAGAATGCTTTAGATGAAGGAAAATCCGCTAGAAGCGTTGATTTGACTGATGAACAAAAACAAATTATTAAGTCATTTAATTTATTAACGATGAAGCCAGTAATTTTGGACTTTTAACATTAAAACCAATTATTTATGTTGCTAATGTTTCTGAAGAAGATTATGCTCAGCCTGAAAATTGTAAATATTATCAAGTAGTTAAAAAAATTGCTGAAGATGAACATGTTGAATGTATTGCTATATCAGCAGAAATTGAAGCTGAATTAGCTAATTTAGAAACTGAAGAAAAGAAAGAATATTTAGCAGATTTAGGAGTTAATGAAACAGGATTAGATAGACTTGTTAGATCAACATATTCTTTATTAAATTTAGGGACATTCTTTACAGTTGGTGAAGATGAAGTAAGAGCATGGACATTTAAAAAAGGTATGAAAGCTCCTCAATGTGCTGGTATTATTCATACAGATTTTGAAAAAGGCTTTATTAGAGCAGAAACTTATGCATGTGAAGATATTTTTGAATATAAATCAGAAAAAGCTTTAAAAGAAGCTGGTAAGATTAGATTAGAAGGTAAAGATTATCTTGTTAAAGATGGCGATTGTTTATTAATTAGATTTAATGTTTCTGGTAAATAAAAATGTTTAGAATTGGTCAAAGTAGAGATATTCATCGTTTAGAAAATAATAATCGACCTTTAATTATCAGTGGAGTGAAATTTGATTTTGAAAAAGGTCCAGTTTCCCATAGTGATGGTGATGTAGTTTATCATGCTTTAGCAGAAGCAATGTTAGGTTCACTTGCTTTAGGTGATTTAGGTACTTTTTTTCCTGATAATGATGATAAATATTTAGATATGGATTCTAAAGAAATTTTATTAAAATGTTATTCTTTTATTCTTGAAGAAGGGTATCAAATATCTAATATTGATATAAATATTATTTGTGAAAGGCCTAAATTAAAAGATAAAATTTTATTAATGAGACAAAATATTGCTCATAATTTAAATCTTGAATTAAATCAAGTCTCTATTAAAGCTCAAACTAATGAAAAATGTGGTGAAATAGGTTTAATTAAAGCTATTGAGGCTACTGCATGTATTTTAATTTATAAAGATTAATATTTTTTAGTTAGATATGTAAAAGAATAAGTGTTATTTATTCCATTATGAATTTTAAATGGTTTTAAATTATTTGGATAAGTATAGAAATTATCTTCTTTATCTAATGTTAAAGAAAAAGCAATATCTTTAAATATTTTTTTTGAGACTCTCCCATCGTGGAGAGTTTTATTATTATCATCACCTACGTACACTAGTAAAGTGTAATCTTTATTAAATCCTACTACCCACGATGAAGAAGGTGTAGAACCTGTTTTACAAGCAAAAGTTTTATTTAATTGATATGGTAACATAGTAGGAGAAGAATAAGTTTTTAATCCTTGATCAAATGGTGCTTTTAATAAATGATTAATTATTAAAGTAGTATCGTAATTTAAAACATTTTTTGATATTTTTTTATCTTCATATAAAATTGTATCATTGAATAAAGAAATTTTTTTTATAAAATGTGGTTTATAATATTTACCAGTACTTGCTAAAGTATTATATGCACTTATTAATTGTAATGGAGTTAATTCACAACCTCCTAAAGAAATTGCTAATGTTTCATTTTCAATATTAGCGCCTAAATTATTTAATAATTTTTTAACATTAGCTGAACCTACTAATAAAGTAGCTTTAACTGCATAAATATTATCTGACATTGCTAAAGCTTCTACCATATTGATTTTTCTATATGCATAAATATTATTTGCATTATTAGGAGAATAAGTTAAACCATTTTCTAAAGTGAATTTAGTAGGTTCAGAAGTGAATTTACTTAAAGGAGTTAATCCTTTTTCTAAAGCTAAATAATATATAAAAGGTTTTATTGTAGAGCCAATTTGTCGATAACTTTCTAAAGCTCTATTGTATTGTGATTCATAATAATTTTTACCTCCTACTAGCGCTAATACTTCGTTAGAATATGGTTTCATTACTATAACTGATACTTGGTCAATTAATTCATATTTGTTTAATACATTATTAATTAATGATTCTATTTCTTTATTAAAATATGTTTCTATTTTTAAACCATTAAGTGAAGAATTGATATTTAAATTTTTTAATTCTGTAAAGATAGCCTGATGATAATATTTTTCTATATTATTTTCTTTTTTTAATGAACCATAAATAATAGATTTATTGAAGATGATATCATAATATTCATTGATATTTATAATATTATTTTTGTATAAATTATAAGCAATAGTTTTTTGTTTATTATTAGAAGCATTTAAATCAATTAATGGAGAATATAAATTTGGTGCATTAATAATACCTACTAATAAACATGATTCTTGATAATTTAATAATGAAGGTTCTTTATGAAAATAAAATTCACTCGCGGATTTTAATCCATAAATATTATGAGCAAAATAAATAGTATTTATATATAATTCAAGAATATAATCTTTAGAATATGTACTTTCTATTTTTCTAGCTATTTGTACTTCTTTAATTTTTCTTAAAATAGTTTTTTCGTTATTTAAAAATAAATTTTTTGCAAGTTGTTGAGTAATTGTAGAAGCACCTTGGTCTAAAGAATTGGATTTTATATTTTCAAATAAACTTTTAATAATTCTTAAATAATCAAAACCATGATGGTTATAAAAATTTTTATCTTCAGTATTAATTAATGTTTTAATAAAACAACTAGAAACATCTTTTAATTCAACATATTTACCTTGATAATCATTGTTATAAGAATAAAATAAATCGTTATTATTATCATATAATTCAATATAATTAGGCTTATTAATATCGATTTTATTTACATGTAAAACATTAAAAAAAGAAAATGTTAATAATCCAATAATAATAAAAGTTATAAATAAATATAATTTCTTTTTCATAATAATATTGTGTTTAATAAGTTAAAATTTATACATTATTATAGTTATATATAACTAACTAATTATTGTTTAACATAAATATGTATGATAATATTAATTTATAAATAGGTAAATAAAATGAAAAATGAAGATTTAAAATTTAATAAAGAAGTTCATGTTTTATATTCTAAAGAATGTGAAAAAGAAATAAAAAATAAAATAAAATTACATTATAAAGAAGCTGAACAAGAACAAATATGGACTAATGTTCAATTAAAATATGTAAATTATTTATCAACATGGAGAACTGATTTAGGTGGTAAAAAGAATTTTCATAATTCTAAAGGCGGAACTTATGATTCTATTGCTTTAATGTGTTATTATGCAGTATGCAAAGATGTTAGTTCTTTAAATGAAATAGAAGAAATGGAAAATAATTTAATTTTAACAAGTTTTAAAAAATTAAAATTTGTTGATTGTAATAAAATTTTATTTAAAAAATTAATGTATAAAGCTTTTAAAACAGCAGAAAAGAAATGTAATAAATGGAATGATTATCAAATGAAAGTTAAACCATTGATAAAAATGAACCAATATATTATGAATTTACTAGATGTCCAGTAGCAGAATTTGCTAAACAATATAATTTATTAGAAGGAATGCCTGCTTTGTGCAATCCTGATTATAAAGCAATGGAATTAATACATGCTAAATTAGTAAGAACTACAACATGCTCAAATGGTGATAAATGTGATTATACAATATATGGTGATAAAGACGATAGATTAAATGATCATGAAGAATATGTTGATAAAGATGGTTATAGGAGAAATAAATAAGAGAATTGTAATAAAAAAATAAATATTGTTTTTATAATTTATTTTGTATTTTTCTTATCTTTATGTATAATAATTTTGTTATGAAGAGCTTTAAAACAACTTTAATTAGAGAAACAATTTATTTTGATACTAATCAAAAAGAAAAAGTGGAATATGTTGGTAAATTAATTTCTAAAGAAGTTAATAAATTTAATTATGCTTTTAAAGTTGATAATGAGATTATGAGACTTGAAATGGAATTTAAAGATGGTAGGTGTTTTATTAAACAAAGTTATCCATCTACTTTTATTGAATTTTGTTTAAATCTTAATCAAAAAGAAAAGTATTGTTTAAATTTATCTAGTAATCATAAGTTATTTTTTATAACTGAAGCAAGTTTAATAAATTTTGATGAATTAGAAATTAAATTAAAGTATAATCTATATGAAGAAAGCTCAAATGAAATTATTTCAAGTAATGAAATAAGAATTATTGGAGATGGTGAAATATGTTAGATATAGAATTACATCTAAAAGAATTATTATTAGAAGCTTTAAAACAACTTAATCAAGATGTGGATATGAATAATATTATCATTGAAAGATCTAAAGAAAAAATACATGGTGATTACGCGACTAATATAGCAATGCAAATGGCTAGAGTTATGCATCAAGCACCTAAAGTTATTGCTGAACAAATTGTTAATTTAATTAATGATGAAGTAGTTGAAAAAATTGAAATTGCAGGTCCAGGATTTATTAATTTCTTTATTAAACAAGAATCTTTAAATTCACTTATTAAGACTATTATTGATCAAAATCAAGATTATGGTAATTCTAATTATGGTAATCATGAAAAAATTAATGTTGAATTTGTTTCTGCTAATCCTACTGGTGATTTGCATTTAGGTCATGCTAGAGGCGCTGCTATTGGTGATTGTATTTGTAGATTATATTCTAAAATTGGTTATGATGTAACTAGAGAATATTATGTTAATGATGCAGGTAATCAAATTAATAATTTGGCTAAATCTATTAGAGCTAGATATCATCAAATATTAGAACATAATGATAATTATCCTTTCCCTGAAGATGGTTATCATGGTGAAGATATATTTAATGTTACTAAACAAATTATTGCTGAAGTTGGTGATAAATATTTAGTTGATTCTGAAGAAGGTTTTGAATATTTTAAGAAAAGAGGAACTGCTCTTGAATTAAAAAAATTAGAAAATGATTTAGATATGTTTAGAGTTAAGTTTGATGTATTTTCTTCAGAACTTAAAATTCGTCAAGATGGCGGAGTTGAAAGAGTACTTGAACAATGTAAAGATTATATTTATCAACAAGATGGGGCTACATATTTAAAAACAACTGCTTTCAGTGATGATAAAGATAGAGTTATTATTAAATCAGATGGTAGTTATACTTATTTACTTCCTGATATTGCTTATCATGTTAATAAACTTGAAAGAGGGTTTAAATTATGTGTTGATTGTTTGGGAGCTGATCATCATGGCTATATTGAAAGAATGAAATCAGCTTTACAAATGTTTAATTATCCTAGATCTTGTTTAGAAATAGAATTAATTCAAATGGTTCGTTTATTTAAAGATGGTGAAGAATATAAGATGTCAAAGAGAACTGGTAATGCAGTCTCTATGAAAGAATTATGTGAAGAAACAAGTATTGATGCTGTTAGATATTTCTTTGTTTCAAGAGCAGCTTCATCTCATCTTGATTATGATATTGATTCTGCTAAAAAGATGGAAGCATCTAATCCAGTTTATTATGCTCAATATGCACATGCTAGATTATGTGCTATAATGGAACAAGGTAAAGATATTCCTTTAGATGTTACTGGTGCATGTTTAGTAGAAGAAAAAGAAAAAGCATTATTAAAAATTTTAGCGGAATATCCTAAAGAAATTTTATCTAGTGCAACTACTAGATCACCTTATAAAATTACAAATTATATTCAAAAACTTGCTACTTCGATTAATGAGTTTTATACTATTTGTCGAGTGATAGATAGAAATAACATAGCTGTTTCTAGTTCAAGAATGGCTTTATGTAAAGCAAGTGAAATAGTATTGAAAAATGCTTTAGAAATTATTGGTGTTACTGCACCAAAAAGAATGTAAAGGAGAAAAAAATGGAAAAGTCAAATTTAGATGTCGCATTCGAATTAGTTTCAAGAAAGAAAAATCCTGTTGTTTTTTCAAAATTATGGGAAGAAGTTAGCCAAATTCAAGGCTTAAGTGAAGAAGAAGCAAAGAAAAGAGCAAGTAAATTTTATACTGCTTTATCATTAGATGGTCGTTTTATTACTTTAGGTGATAATACATGGGATTTAAGATCTAGATATACTTTTGATAAAGTTCATATTGATATGAATGAAGTTTATTCTGATGAAGCTGATGAAGTCGAAGATGAAGATAGAAGTGATGATGATTACTTTAATGATGATGAAGAATCAGATGAAGATGAAGAAGACGATGATGAAGAACGTTCTTCAGAAGATTATTAATTTTGGTATTAATTAAAGGAGATATATAAAATGGCATTAGTTAATATGAAAGAAATGCTTCTCAAAGCAAGAGAAGGAAAGTACGCAGTTGGACAATTTAACATTAATAATGTTGAATGGACTGCAGCAATTCTTGATAAAGCTCAAGAATTAAACGCTCCAGTTATTCTTGGAGTTACTTCAGGTGCAGCTACTTATATGGGTGGTTGGAACACTGTTGTTGGATTGGTAAGAGGATTAATTATTGATCATAATATTACTATTCCAGTAGCATTACATGTTGATCATGGTGGATCTTTTGAAATTTGTAAAGCAGCTATTGATGCAGGATTTACATCTGTTATGATTGATGGATCACATTTCCCACTTGAAGAAAATATTAGAGTTGTTAAAGAAGTTGTTGATTATGCTCACCTTAGAGGTGTTTCAGTCGAAGCTGAACTTGGTAAAGTTGGTGGACAAGAAGATTCTGTAGTTGCTGAATCAATGTATGCTGTACCATCTGAATGTGTTGAAATGGTACAAAAAACAGGTATTGATTGTTTAGCACCTGCTTTAGGATCAGTTCATGGACCGTATCATGGTGAACCAAAATTAGGCTTCAAAGAAATGGACGAAATCAACCAAATCGTTGGTGTACCACTTGTTTTACATGGTGGATCAGGAATTCCAGAAGATCAAATTAGAAAAGCTATTTCTTTAGGAACAGCTAAAATTAATGTTAATACTGAATGTCAACAAGCTTGGACAAAAATTGTTAGAGAAGTTATCGCTAACGATGAAAAAGTTTATGATCCTCGTAAGATTATTGGTCCTGGTAAAAAAGGCATTCAAGCAGTTGTACAAGCTAAATGTGAAATCTTTGGCTGCATTAACAAAGCTTAATTATTTTAATCAAATTTAATTTAAAGCACCTTTATAGGTGCTTTTTGCACGTATATTTATTATTATAATAATAGATAAAGGAGTTTTTATGAAAAAGAAATCAATACTTTTTTTGTTTTTATTACTTGTAGGTTGTTCTACTACTGGATCTTTAAGTTCTTTAATTTATAGTAGTATTTCAAATTCAAATGGTTCTAGTGCTGGTTCAAGTACAAATATTAATAATACAAGTGTTAGTAGCTCAAGCTCTTCAAGCAGTTCTAGTACATCAAAAAATAGTACTATAATTAGTCATGATCCTTATGAAGGTGAATATTATAAAAGTATCGATGCTTCTAAAACGGGTTTAGCTTTAAGAAGTGATTTAGCTAAATTAATTACTGAAACTCATAAAAACTATACTACTTATGATGGTTTAGCTGCTGCATATAAAGTTGCAGATGTTGATCCAAATAACCCAAATAATATTATATGGTTTTATACTGGTGAATCTGTTAAATTTTCTGGTTTTGGTGGAAACGTTGGCACAACTAATAGAGAACATGTTTGGCCTAAAGATGGTGGTAAAGCATTTCCAGCAAAAAGTGGGCCTGGTAGTGATGCTCATCACCTTAGACCACTTGAAACTCAATTAAATTCTACTAGAGGAAGTAAATCTTTTGATGAAGTTCCTCAAATTCAAAGTAATATAGTTAAACAAAATGGCTCAACTACTTATAAAAATTTATGTTATAGTTATAAAAACTTTTTCTATCCAGGTGTTGGTTATAGAGGGGCAACCGCAAGAATTTTAATGTATATGCAAACTAGATGGGGAAATCAATATAATCTTCAATTTGTTGATAGTGCAGGTAGTTGTAAAACTATTGGTAAAATTTCTACTTTAATGAAATGGCATTTAACTGAACCTGTTACTGAACAAGAAATTAGAAGAAACGAAGCAGTTTATAAACTTCAAGGTAATAGAAATCCTTTTATCGATCACCCTGAATATGCATCTAAAATTTATTGTAATGATGGAAATTCATATAATACTGCATTAAAAAATGTGGTTAATCAATATGGTGATTATTTTTCTGATTCTAAAAATGAATTAAAATCTATAACTTTATCAAAAACTAATATTGATATGACTGTAGGTCAAACTAGCAAAGTGGAAGTTGTTTCTAATCATAGCGATGCATTATATGATGTAGAATGGACTAGTGACAATAATGAAATTGCTACAGTTAATAATGGTGTTATTGTTGTTCATAATAATGGAGAATGCAATATATCTGCTATAAGTAAAGATAATAAAAACATTAAAGCAACAGTTAAAGTTTTTGTTAAAAGCGTAAAAAATATTGCTATTTCTGGAAATTTAGAAAAAAGTGTTTATCAAGAAGGAGAAAAATTTAATCCTAATGGATTAACAATAACTGCTACTTATACAGATGATTCTACAAAAATAATTTCTAATACTGATTGTTTATGGCTAGATAAAAATACTAAAAATTAAATATTAAGTGTAGGAACTACAGGTGTTATTTGTAAATTTGGTAATTTAGAAGAAACATATGAAGGAGTTGTAGTTAATCAAGCAAGTGAAAAAACATATAGATTGGTTAATGATAAATCTTCATTAAATAATAATGATAAAATTATTCTTGTTAGTGAAGAAAATAAAACTGTTGCTGCTACTATGAATGATGATTATTTGTCATCAATAGATAAAATAATAATCGAAAATAATTCTATAAATGAGTTGCCTACTAATGCATTAGTATTTACTTTAAAAATAAATAATAATGTTTATAATTTAGAAAATAATGGTAAATTATTAGGTTCAAACAAAAAGAAATCTATGGTTTGGGATAGTTATAATGATTGGCAAATAGATATCAATAATGGATATGCTACTATAAAAAATAATGCTGGTATGATTTTATATAATACATCTAATCCTAGATTTACTACTTATACTTCAGCAAATACACAACTAGTTTTACCTCAAATATACAAATTAGCTTAATCAAGAGAATCTATTTCATCAATAAATGATTGATAAGAAACATCGCTTGGTAATCTAAAATCGCCTCTTGGAGATAAAGAAACGCTTGTTACTTTTACTCCATCAGGAATACATGAACGTTTAAATTGGCTAGAGAAAAATCTTTTAATAAAAGACTTTAGCCATTTTTTTATTTCTTGAGGAGAATATATATCTTTAAAAACAATTTTTGCTAAGAAATAGATTTTACTAAATGAATAATAATCAGTAATAAAATGATATAAGAAGAAATCGTTTAACATATATGGACCGATTATTTGTTCTGTTTCTTGAATAATGGTATCATTTTTTCCTGGGATTAATTCAGGAGAAATAGGTGTATCTAGGACATCTTGTAATACATTAGTAATTTTTGGATATTTATTTTCTTTAATAAAATAAGTAAACATTCCTCTAATAAGGGTTTTTGGAATAGAACAATTTACAGCATACATTGACATGTGGTCTCCATTATAAGTAGACCAACCTAAAGCAATTTCTGATAAATCTCCAGTTCCGATAACTATACCATTAACTTTATTAGCATAATCCATTAAAACTTTTGTTCTTTCTCTAGCTTGAGCGTTTTCATAAGTAATGTCGTAATTATGATTTTCATGCCCAATATCTTTTAAATGTTGTTCAACAGCTTTAGAAATATTAATTTCTAATAATGTATTACCAAATTCTTTTTCTAATGCAAGTGCATTATTGTATGTTCTATTACTAGTTCCAAAACATGGTAAAGTAATACAAGTTATATTCTTTTTATCATAATTTAAAATATCATAAGCTTTATTTAAAACCAATAAAGCTAAAGTAGAATCTAAACCTCCAGATAAGCCTAAAACTACATTTTTACAATTTATAGCTTTTAAACGTCTAGCAACGCCTAAAGCTTGCATCAAAAGGACTTTATCATAATTTACTTCTTTTAAAGAAAAATCATTATATATAAAAGGATATTTAGACATTTTTCTATTTAATAAATTGTTAACCATGGTTCTTTTTGCTTGATAATGAACAACAATAAAGTTTTCATCTTGATCAGTTGAATAAGTAGTTAAATATCTTCTTGTGTTTTTTATTCTTGAAATATCGATAGTAGCTTCTAATTTAGAAGGGAAAAACAATTCAGATTCATTAATAATATCTCCACCTTCAAGAATTAATGAATGACCCGAAAATAATAAATCAGTTGTTGATTCTTCATAACTTGAAGAACAATAAATATAAACACATTCTAATTTTCTAGAAGCTTCTTTAACTAAAGTTCTTCTAACTTCGTCTTTTCCTAATGTTTCATTACTTGCTGATAAATTAACAATAATAGTAGCGCCTGAAGAAGCATAATCTAAAGAAGGAGAATGACTAACCCAAGCATCTTCACAAATTTCACAACCAATAATTTCTTTTAAATAATTATCGTTTTGAAAAATTATTTTATTACCAAAAGGAACTTCTTCATTATCAATTAAAATTGTAGAATTTTCTTTGTTATATGGAGTGAAATATCTTCCTTCATAATATTCTTTGTAATTAGGAATATATCTTTTAGGTATAACTGCAAGAATTTTTCCATTTTGCACACAAACAGCGCAATTATATAGAAGATTATTATTAACAATAGGCGCACCAAAAAAGACAACAACATTTTTATTTAAAGTAAATTCTTTGATTTCTTTAATACCTTTTTTTATTAAATCAAACATAGAAGATTGAATTAATAAATCATTAGATGTATATCCACATATACATAGTTCTGGTAAGGCTAAAATTGCTAAATTTTTATTTTCAGCTTCTAAAATACTTTCTTTAATATATTTTATATTTTCAGTAACATTTCCTACTTTGACAGGTAAAGAATACGCTCCAACATTGAGAAGACCATGAATGTGATCTTGACTAGTTATAACTTTGTTTATGTGTTGAACTTTGTTCTTTTTATCTATTGAGATGATATTTGGTTGATAAATTTTGTCAAATAATTCTTCAGATAATAAAACCATTTCACTGTAACCATTTTTAGTAATGTGAATTGGTTGTTGATCTTTTGACAAATCTAAAATATCATTTGTTTTTCTTAAATCGGTAATTGGTATAATATATTTTTTCATATGTATAATATTATGACATAATTTTGCGCAAATCAATATATTTTAATACTTTAATTTCTTTTTTGTTTCAAGTATAATGTAAATATGGAATTTATAAATGATACTTTTTCTCAAATTATATATTTAAATGATTTTGTTTATATATGGAAAATATATGAAAATAAAATTATTGAATTATTTAATAAAAATAATTATAAAAAAATAATAAGTAATATTGATATACCTTTATATGATAAATATATTAATCTTAAAGAAGATAAAATAATAGGATATGCTTGTTTTGATAAAGAAATTGAAGCTAGAACAGAAGCTCTTAATATCTTAAGTGAAATGTCTCACTTGATTAAAAATCTTTTTTCTTTTGAAGTAATAGAAGGTTATCAAT
>ERZ808246.1498-NODE-1498-length-16748-cov-4.761217_pt1 | contig 16748 bp, 13 predicted proteins | sample MGYA00521083_ERZ808246 | MGnify/ENA primary metagenome ERZ808246 (study PRJEB31516, sample SAMN03275577) | gut metagenome | biome: mammalia-associated habitat; material: feces | host: Papio cynocephalus | place: Kenya | collected 2012-07-07 ... | reverse complement strand
TGAATCTTATGAGATTCACATACCTTTAAAATCGCCTCATCATCGCACGCTACGATTGTATCATCGATATTTTGCGCCTTTTTTGCCGGGTACAAGCCACTCCACATAGCCTGCAAGGTTTTGTCTGAAGTCAAGAACAAATTCGCCTTTAGGGGTAACAATAAGCTCCGGCTCTTCAATGCGCGCCATTTCACGCGTTTCTTCGCCCTCTGTCGGGATTAAAATATCTTTTTCTGCGGGGACGGTTTTGATTTTTATTTTTTCTTCGGTGTCGGCGTTAAAGTCAACTGTTTCGCCGTTGTATATATTGGAATAAAGAATGTTGCTTTTAAAGCCCTCCCATGTGCCGTCGGTATAAATATTTTCGACCGTGCCGTCATCATATGTTATTTCAAGAGCCGCAATAAGAGCCGCCTCGCCCGAAGCGAGGTATTCTCTGTCTTCGTTTTTTCTTTTGTGAAGACGTCTGCCTATTCCGAGGGCTATATCTATTTCGTTGCACTCTTCAATAAACGAAGTGACGTTATAGACCTGATATTGAAGCCTTGTTTCATAGCTCGTCCAGCCGGGTGCAAAAATAAAGCTGCCGACGCGCTTGCCGTTTATATATGCTTCGTAAAAGCCGAGCGCACTTACGGAAAGAAGCGCCTTTGTAACCTTTTTTTCTGCCCAGAATACCTTGTGAAAAACGGGGCATACCGTTCCTATATTTTCTGCCTGCCTTATAAATTCGGCGTTTTTGATGTTGCTCATAAAAGACGTGCTCCTTTGTTGACAATTATTTTATAATGTTATAATATATTAAACGCACTTCAAAAACAAGTACCAACGGAGGCAAAAATGAAAAATCTTTCGGATATAAATACCGTGCGCCGCGTTATGGAAAAGCACGGCGTAACGTTCAACAAGGGTCTCGGGCAGAATTTTTTGACAGACCCCGAAATTTGCCCCGCCATGGCTGACTGTGCAGAGCTTTCCGAAAACACCTGTGTAATCGAAATAGGTCCCGGCGTAGGCGTGCTTACGGCTGAGCTTGCCAAAAGAGCGGGCAAGGTTTTAAGCTTTGAGGTTGACAGGCGGCTTTTGCCAGTGTTAAACGAGACGCTTTCGGAATTTCGCAATGTTGAAATAATAAATGCCGATATTTTAAAGGTCGATTTAAAACAGCTTATAGAAGAAAAATGCAAGGGTTTTGACATAGCCGTTTGCGCAAATCTTCCTTACTATATAACTTCGCCGATTATTATGAGCCTTCTCGAAAGCAGACTTCCCATAAAAACGGTAACTGTTATGGTTCAGAAAGAGGCGGGCGAAAGGCTTTGCGCCGAAGTGGGAAGCAGAAAAAGCGGGGCGGTGACCGTCGCCGTTACATATTTTTCAAAGCCCGAAATGCTCTTTTTCGTGCCGCGCACCGCGTTTTTGCCGCCGCCGAATGTTGACAGCTGCGTTATTAAGCTCAAAATAAGAAAAGAGCCGCCTGTAGCCCCCAAAAGCGAAGAATTCTTTTTTAAGGTCGTGAAGGCGGCGTTTTCTCAAAGGCGCAAAACAGCCGAAAATTCAATAAGCGCGGGGCTTCACATAAATAAAGACGCTGTGGGAAACGCGCTTGAAAGCGTGGGGCTTCTGAAGAATGTAAGAGCCGAGAACCTTACTATGGAGGATTTTGCGGCGCTTTCGGATATTCTTGAAAATTGTTAAAATACCGTTCACATTGTATTTGTTGCAATTTTTTTGCTTAAAATATATAATATAGTTACTATAAATTGACTGTAAAAGAGGGAGGCGGTTTAGTGAAGCTTTCTTTAATAATACCGTGCTTTAATGAAGAGAATAACGTTACCGCTTTTTTTGACGCGACCGAGCGCGCGTTTTCGGGCTGCGGGTTTTCATATGAATATGTTTTTGTAAACGACGGCAGCCGCGACAAAACCCTCGAAAATTTAAAAAAGCTTTATAACGATAATCCGACGGCTTTTATTAAGGTTTTGAGCCTTTCAAGAAATTTCGGGAAAGAAGCGGCTGTTTACACCGGGCTTTCGCACGCTTCGGGCGAGCTTACATGTATAATTGACGCCGATTTGCAGCAGCGCCCCGAAACCGTGCTTAAAATGATGGAGCTTTTAAACGGCGACACCGACTGTGTTGCGGCGTATCAGGACAAGCGCCGCGAGGGCAAGGTGCTTTCGTTTTTCAAAAGCACGTTTTATAAGCTTATTAACAAATTTTCGGATATTGAGTTTGTAAACGGCGCAAGCGATTTCAGGCTTTTCAGAAAAAATGTGCGCGACGCGATTCTCTCAATGCCCGAGTATTACAGATTTTCAAAAGGCCTTTTCTCGTGGGTCGGCTTTAACACCGTGTATATGCCCTATGAAGCCGAAAAAAGAAACGACGGCGTTTCAAAGTGGTCGTTTAAAAAGCTTTTCAAATATGCGGTCGAGGGGATTGTATCTTTTACCACCGCGCCGCTTAAATTCGCAATGCATCTCGGCATAATATCTTCGGCTGTCGCATTTATTTATGCTGTTTGGGTAATAATAAAGCGTCTTGCCTTTGGGGTCGAGGTTCAGGGCTACGCCACAATAGTTGTGCTTATACTTCTTCTCGGCGGTATTCAGCTTATTTGCATAGGCGTTATAGGCGAATATCTTGCAAGAATTTTCGTGCAAAGTAAAAACAGACCGATAAGCATTGTAAAAGAGGTTCTCTCTTACGATGAAAACGACAAAAAGTCTGATTAAACGGAGCTAATATGGGTGATTTTTTTAAAAAGCATAAGGAAATAATTCTTTATGTTGTTTTCGGCATAATAACCACGGTTTTAAGCTGGGGGCTTTATGCGCTTTTTGCAAATGCGCTTAAAATGAGCGTTTTCGCTTCAAGTGCCGTAAGCTGGATAATAGTTATAACGGTTGCCTTTATTACAAACAAGCTGTTTGTGTTTGAGTCAAAAAGCTTTAACTTAAAGGTGCTTTTAAAAGAGGCGTCAAGCTTTCTTGCCTCGCGCGCGGCAACGGGTGTTATTGAGGTCTTCGGCGTTCCGCTTCTTGCAAAAACAGGGTTTGACAACATATTTTTCAGTTTGGTTACGAAAATAGGACTTAAAAACAGCCTGTTTTTTACACCCGGCATATACTCAAAAGCGGTGCTTGTTTTTATTGTCGTGCTTTTAAACTATGTTTTTTCAAAGCTTGTTGTGTTCAAAAACAAATCGCATGAAGAAAAAATACAGTCCGAGCAAACCGAATAATTGAATAAATAAAAGCCGGCTGCGGTTTCGTCTTGAAATCACAGCCGGCTTTTTAGGCGTCAGTCAATCTCTATTTCGGCGTATTTAATCGTTTTGCGCTCATATGTATATGTTATATAAAGCTTTTTATTTACGGCGGTTATCGCAGGATAGCTGAATTCAAAATCGCCGATTTTCGATTCAAGCTTATAAAATTCTTCAAAGGTTTTGCCGCCGTCAAACGAGCGCATTAACGTGAGCGGCGAGCGGTCGCCCCAATTTTCGCCTATGGGGTTTGAAACAAGTACAAGCGAACCGTCCGAAAGAGAAACAACATCTATTCCGCTGTTGTTGTTCAAAAGCTCTGTTTCATACGCCTTGCACCACGTTTTTCCCGCGGTTTTGCTGTCGCTTCGGTAAATTTTGCCGGCATTTGTTCTGACAAACATATGAACGCCGCTTTCATCCTCCCAAAGCGTGGGCTGAATCATATCGACTCTTTTGCCGTTCTTTTTCGGCCTTAAAACAAAGTTCGAGTGCTCAAATGTAAAACCGCCGTCTTTTGAAATATCGACAAAGCATTTCCAGCCGTTGATTTTGTGCTCTTTTGACGCGGGCGCGAGAACAGTGCCGTCTTTCAACATAACGGGCTTGTTTTTTACGGGACCTCTGCCGCCGTCGTCATCGTCTTTTAAAAGCGGCTTTGCTTCGCAAAAGCTCTTGCCGCCGTCAAGCGACACGGCGTAATATGTAACCCATTTTGAAATGGGCTTGCCGTACTTGAAATAAAGAATAATCTTTCCCTCTTCGGGCGAAAACAGCACGGGGTTCCAGTGCGGAAGCGGTTTTTCGGGCGCGCTTACGGAATAAGGCGCGCTCCACACGCCGTTTTCGCGGACGGAGACATAGATTTTCACATCGTCCGCACCCTCTTTTGTGCCGCCGAACCACGCGGCAACAACATTGCCGCCGCTTAACGGAAGCACCGTTGAAGCGTGACAGCTTTTTGTGATAAGGCATTCGGGATAAATAAATTCGGAGTGCGCCGAAAGAACGGTTGTTTTCATAAGGTCACCTATAATAAATTATTTCTTAATATATAGTATCACACCGAAAAAGCAAATGCAATATTTAAAATCGGGTTGACAACTATCAATTGATAGCGTATAATAGTGTTGAAATCGGAGGGGGTATATTTGGGAAAACTACATTCAATAATATCTAAAAGAAGAGATGTTGAAAGCTTTTTAACCGCTGTTAAGGCAACGATTAGCGATGAAAGCTTTAACATTAAAAGGCAGTTTTTCTTTATTGTAAAGCAAAAAACACAGGAAACGTTGCTTGAACTCGGTTTTGATTCCGAAGATGTAATAAAAGAGATTGAAAAACTGACGGTTTCTGATTACAGCGAAACGCTGACGACGGAAACATTATTGTATGTGTTTCTTTTCATTATCCGGAACACCCGATGATGCACCCTTATAAATAAGTTAGGAGGTTTTCAAATGAACTGCACGGCACAAGAAGAGATGTATTGCCCGATTTGCGACACCGTACACAAGGTGACTTTTTTAGAAAAAAGCGCAAAAGCTGTAATAAAAAACGTAGAAGTTTCTTATATCGAAAAAGTTTTTGTCTGTGATTTGTGCGACGAAGATAACGAATTTGTTACGCCAAAGCTTATGAATGAAAATCTTCTTTCCGCAAGAGACGCATACCGCGAGAAAAGAGGGCTTTTGACCTCTTCAAATATAGCCGCAATACGAAAAAAATACGGCTTAACTCAATCGGAGCTTGCCTTGCTGCTCGGTTGGGGCGAAATTACGATAACGCGATATGAAACAAAACAAATACAGGACGAAGCGCACGACGGTGTGCTTAGACAGATAAAAGACGACCCGTCGGTTTTGTATGATTTTCTTTCCAAAAACAGAGGCTCTTTTTCGGAAAAGCGTTATTCTGAAATTAAGGCTACGCTTATAAAATGCATAGATACCGACGGCATCGAATTTGCCGAAAAAAGGCTTTTGCTCGACAGATACAAAAAATATGATACCCCGTCGGAACTTAACGGTTTTACTGTTTTGAATACCGAAAAAATCCTTGCCGTAATAACTTATTTTGCAAGCAGAATGGAGTGCCTTTATAAAGTAAAGCTTATGAAGCTTTTGTGGTATGCCGACATATTGTATTATAAACGGTACGGAACATCTTTAACGGGAATTGTTTATCTCCACGAACAGCACGGCGCACTGCCCGAGGGCCACAACGAAATTTTACGTTTAAAAGGTTCTGTTATAAGCGAAGAGGAGACAGGCGAAAGCGTCAGAACAAAAATACTTCCGAATGAGAATTATATTGATTACGCTTTTACGGCAGAAGAAAAAAATGTTCTTGATACGGTGATAGCTAAGTTTAAAAATTACACGGGGAAAAATATTTCCGAGTATATGCACAAAGAGAAGGCTTATATAAACACCGTTAAAAATGAGCCTATTTCTTTTGAATGGGCAAAATATCTTAACGAGTTTTAAAAAAATATCGGTTACGAAAGACTGCACTTGCAGTTGCGTAACCGATATTTAGGCATAAGGAAGCCTTCTTATGCTTTTATTTATGATAAAGCTTTTTAGACTCGTGCTGAGGCTCACAAGTGAGGTTTATGCCGAGCTTTCTGAAAGTGTCGCGGTCAACCTGTGAAAGGATTACGGTCGAGTGCGCTTCACTGCCATTTAAAGCGTGCAGGCTCAAAAATGCCTGTTTTGCCGCTTCGCTTGTTACGGCGCTCATGGTAAGGGCGATAAGAACCTCGTCGGTGTGAAGGCGCGGGTTGTGGTTGCCGAGGATATCGGTTTTAAGCATCTGTATAGGCTCAATAACCTCGCGCTCGATAAGAAGCTTTGAATCGTCTATTTTTGCGGTGGCTTTAAGCGCGTTTAAAAGCGCCGCCGACGAAGCGCCCAAAAGGTCCGAGGTCTTGCCGGTGACAATGCTGCCGTCGGGAAGCTCTATTGCAACTGCCGGTCTCATACCGGTGGCTTCGCTTTTTTCAAGCGCGGCTTTTACCGTGGGGCGTGTGCTTTCGACGGTTATTCCCGCCTGGTTCATAAGGCTTTCGATTTTTGCTATTGCGGTGTCGTTTTTGATGCCGCTTTTTTTGTCGCAAAGCGTTGCGAAATAGCGGCGAACTATTTCTTCATACGAGGCCCTGCGGCACACGTCATCGTCGGTTATGCAATAGCCCGCCATATTTACGCCCATATCCGTGGGGGATTTATAGGGGCTTTTGCCCTCAATTTTTTCAAATATTGCGTTGAGCACGGGGAAAACCTCAACGTCGCGGTTGTAGTTTACGGTTGTTTTGCCGTATGCTTCAAGGTGATAGGGGTCTATCATATTAACGTCGTTAAGGTCGGCTGTGGCCGCTTCATACGCAAGGTTTACAGGGTGCTTTAACGGCAGATTCCATATGGGGAATGTTTCAAATTTTGCGTATCCCGCTTTTATGCCCCTTAAATTTTCGTGATAAAGCTGTGAAAGGCACGTTGCCATTTTGCCGCTTCCTGGGCCGGGGGCGGTTATAACGACAAGCGGGCGGCTTGTTTCGATATATTCGTTTTTGCCGAAGCCCTCTTCGCTTACTATGTAGCGGACGTTATAAGGGTAGCCCTCTATCGGGTAGTGCATAAACACTTTAATGCCGAGCGATTCAAGCTTTTCTTTGAATTTCATTGCGGCCGGCTGACCGTTGAACTGCGTAATAACAACGCTTCCCACAAAAAGCCCAACGCTTGTGAATGCGTCTGTAAGCCTTAAAACGTCGCTGTCGTAGGTTATGCCGAGGTCGCGGCGGATTTTGTTGCTTTCTATGTCGTTTGCCGAAATGACTATTACGATTTCGGCGTGGTCTTTAAGCTTTAAAAGCATCTGAAGCTTGCTGTCGGGCTTGAAGCCCGGAAGCACTCTTGAAGCATGAAAATCGTCAAAAAGCTTTCCGCCGAATTCAAGATAAAGCTTTCCGCCGAACTCCGCTATGCGTTTTTTTATCTGCTCCGACTGCTTTTCAATGTACATATTGTTATTGAAGCCTATCTTCCCGTATTTCATAAAAAACACCCTTTCCGACTAATTGTAGCAAAAAAGAAAAACAATGTCAATGAAGCGGCAAAAGGATTTGCTTTCCCGAGTGCCAAACTTTTGCACGGGTTTTTGGTGATTTTCGGCAAAAAATACACACTCGGTTTTTTTGTTGACTTTAAATCGCTTTGGGATTATATTATTAATATCGGGTATAAAAGAACCCACCGTTCTATCCGTTTATACCTAAGTATAAAAGTATTAAGGAGCACCAGCTTATGTCAAGGTTTTCAGACGAATTCAACGTTGAGTTTTCGCCTAAGGCGCGCCGCGACCATATGATAGTCAGAAACGGCGTGCGTTTTACCGTTTTAACACCGTGCCTTATAAGAATAGAAAATCAAAGTGCGGAAAAGTTTTGCGACGAGCCGACGCAGTCGGTGTGGTTTCGCGATTTTGACTCGCCCGTTTTTGCCGTGAACGAGGGCGGCGGCCACATTGCGATAAAGACCGAAAAAATTAATCTGCTCTATTCGCTTTCGTTAAAAAAGGTTGTAAGAATTAAGCTTCGCGACGGCAGAACGGTGACGGATTTTAATTCGGGCAATTTAAAGGGTACTTGCAGAACGCTTGATGTTTCGGCGGGTGTGCCGATTCTCGGCGACGGAATTATTTCAAAAAACGGCGTAGCCGTGCTTGACGACAGCGACTCGCTTGTTTTAAGAAAAAACGGCGAGATAGCTTCGCGCGATTATAAAGAACGTGACGTTTATTACTTTGCATACGGCTTTGACTATATAGGCGCAACGCGCGACCTTTATAAGCTCACGGGCAAAACGCCGCTTCTTCCGCGTTTTGCGCTTTCAAACTGGTGGAGCAGATATAAAGCCTACACACAAGACGAATATCTTGCTCTTACGGACAGATTTATTAAAGAACAGATTCCGATAACCGTTGCGACTGTCGATATGGATTGGCACTGGGTCGATATTAAGAAAAAGTTCGGTTCCGAAAGCCACAAAATGACCTCGCACAAGAATTTTCTTGAATATTTTTATGACGCGTGGTCGCCCGGCTGGACCGGCTACAGCTTCAATACGGACCTTTTTCCCGACCCCGAGGGCTTTTTAAAGAAGCTCAAAGCGGACGGCTTTAAAGTGACCTTTAACCTGCACCCGTCACAGGGCGTGCGTTGGTTTGAAAACAGCTACGAAGAAATGTGCCGCGCCATGGGGATGGACCCCAAAACAAAAAAGCCCGTAAAATTTGATATTACGAACGAAAAGTTTGTTGAAAATTATTTTAAAATTCTTCATCACCCCTATGAAAAGATGGGCGTTGATTTTTGGTGGATAGACTGGCAGCAGGGCACGCGCTCAAAAATACCGGGTCTTGACCCTCTTTGGGCGTTGAATCATTATCATTATATAGACAACGGCCGCGACAAAAAGCGTCCGCTTATTCTCTCGCGCTTTGCGGGCGTCGGCAGTCAGCGCTATCCCGTCGGCTTCAGCGGAGACACCGTTCAGATGTGGCGAAGCCTTGATTTTCAGCCGTATTTTACCGCAACAGCCGCAAACATAGGCTACCCGTGGTGGAGCCACGACATAGGCGGTCACTGTATGGGAAAAAAGGACGACGAGCTTTACATTCGTTGGGTGCAGTTCGGTGTGTTCAGCCCGATTATGCGCCTTCACTCAACCTCTAACGAGTTTATGGGCAAAGAACCGTGGAAATACAGCGGAACAATCGAAAGAATCGCAAAATATAACCTTAGACTGCGCCACAGGCTTTTGCCGTATATTTATACCATGAACAGGCGTACCGAAAGCCTCGGCAGGGCGATTTGCGAACCGATGTACTATGAGTTCCCGAAAAACGAAGAGGCATATGCCGTTAAAAATCAGTATTTCTTCGGAACGGAGCTTATCGTTGCGCCGATTACGGAGCATACCTCGTCCGACAACAATATGGCAGGCGTAAACGTATGGCTTCCCGAAGGCAGATTTACAGATGTTTTCACTGGCAGAATTTACAGCGGCAGCCGCTTTGTGAAAATGTACCGCGATGTTGAATATATCCCCGTGCTTGCAAAAGAGGGTGCAATAATTCCTTTAAGCGAAAACTGCACAACGAACGACACAAAGAATCCCGAGTCGCTTGAGGTGCTTATATACAGGGGCAATAACACGTTTAGGCTTTATGAGGACGACGGTGAAACGCTTAAGTTTAAAGACGGCGCGTTTGCAGAAACCCCGTTTTCTGTCAAAGAAAACGGCACCGCGCTTGAATTTTCAATCGGCAAGGCCGAGGGCGACATATCCGTTTTGCCGCAAAAACGCAAATATATTCTTAGATTTAAAGATGTTGTTTCAGGTGACGTTACGGTAAGAATAAACGGCAGAAAATCCTCGTGCGATGTAAATAACGAAGGCGGAACGATGGTTGTTACAGTTAAAAACGTTTCACCCGAGGACAGCGTGAGCGTAGGGCTTTCAACCTGCGACTATCTTGCGAATATGCCGAAAAAAGAAGCGCTTATCGAAACAATATCAAAATATCAAATGGGCAACGACTCAAAGGGAAGACTGTTTACGGATTTCGTCTTAAACGGCGGCAATATTCCGCCCGTTGCCGAGGATTTCAGCGGCCCTATAGAAGAGATACTTGCGCTTTACAGAGGTTAAGGAGTTTTAAAATTGTCTTTTGAAGAAATAATGACGTCCGCGGCAAAAAAGTGCCGAATGGAAATTGACCGTGAAACCTTAAAAAAGCTTTGCATTTATAAAGACCTTTTAAAAGAGTGGAACGAAAAAATAAACCTTACCGCCATTACCGACGACGAAGGCGTTGCACTGAAGCATTTTGCCGATTGCCTTTTGCTGTTTAAATATGTCGATATAAAAAGCGGTGCGTCTTTAATAGACGTCGGCACGGGCGCGGGCTTTCCGGGGCTTGTAATAGCCGCCGCAAGAAGCGACATAAACGTTACGCTTCTTGACTCAACGGGCAAAAAGCTTAAAGCGGTCAAAGACATAGCCGATAATATGGGGCTTAAAAACGTAACCGTGCTTCACGCACGCGCCGAAGAAGCGGGAAGAAGCGCCGATTACCGCGAGCGCTTCAGCTATGCAACCGCGCGCGCCGTGGCACAGCTTAATGTGCTTTGCGAATACTGCCTGCCGTTTGTCGCTTTGGGCGGAAGTTTTATTTCAATGAAAGGCGCCGCCGCAAAAGAGGAAATCGGCGCGGCAAAAAACGCCGTTTCGCTTCTCGGCGGCAAAACAGAGCGCGTTAACACCTTTGAAATTCCCGATTGCGGCGAAAGATGCATAATCGAAATTAAAAAGATATCGCAAACTTCGCCGAAATTCCCGCGAGCTTCGGCAAAAATCGCCGCAAAGCCCCTTTAATATTCCCGAAAAAAGGCGTTTTCCGTCAGTTTGACACGACGGAAAACGCTTTATTTTTAACGCTTTGTGTGTTATATTGTAGTCACGAAAGGGGAAGGACAGGCAGTAAAAAATCAGGCAGCCGCCGATTGATTTTAAACTAACAGGCAGTTACTTAAACGGCAACTCTGAAAGGAATTAGAAATGATAAGAGCTTCATCAAAAAACAAAGCCAATTGCCAGATACAGTTAATAAATCACGACTGTATTCTTCCGAACCCCAATCAACCGCGTGTGAGATTTGACTATTCCGAGCTTGAAGGGCTTGCTTCTTCCATCAGGACAAGCGGGCTTTTACAGCCGATAAACGTAAGGCCGCTTGAGGGCGGCAAATTCGAGCTTATTTCGGGCGAACGCCGCCTGAGAGCCGCCAGAATGGTGGGACTTACAAAGCTTCCGTGCATTGTGATGGATGTAAGCGACGGTCAGTCTGCGCTGTTTGCGTTGATTGAAAACGTCCAACGCCAGAATCTTGACTTTTTTGAAGAGGCGGAGGCTATAGAAAGGCTCACATCGGAGCACGGACTCTCGCAGGAGGAAATCTCAAAAAAGCTCGGCAAGGCGCAGTCAACTCTTTCAAATAAACTGCGGCTTTTAAGGCTCCCCGAAGATATGCGTTACAGAATAGCTTCGGCAGGACTTTCCGAGAGACACGCACGCGCGCTTTTACAGCTGCCCGACAATTCGGCAAGAAACCGCGCGCTTGACATAATAATAGACAGACATTTAAACGTTTCGGAGTCGGAGCGGCTCATAGCCGATATTTTAAAACGCCGAAAAGAGCCGAAACGCCCGCAATTAAAGGGCTTTAAGGATATGAGAATATTTATAAATACTCTTAACCACGCAGTGGACGCCATAAGAAAAGCCGGCATAGACGCCGACACGGCAAAAAGCGAAACCGACGAGTATTTTGAATATGTCATCAGAATAGCAAAGCCCGACGAAAAGCCTGTTATAACACAGGCGTTGTAACGATATATCCTTCGAGAACAGCCGACCGCTATAGAAAAGCACGGATTTGCGCGTCGATATTTGTGCCGTCAATAGAAGAAAGCTGTTTGAGGAGTATATATAAAGCCATATCTTTCTCTTTCACACCCCACATCCACAGCGAAACGCCCCTGACTTAAAGGTCGGGGCGTTTTGCTGTTGCGGCAAAGAAAAATTTGTGGTATATTAAATTTGTTTTGGAGGCGATACAGTGAAAAAACTTAAAAAGGCGGCGGTTTGCGCCGCGTGCGCTATTCTTGCTGTCGGCACTGCCGCGGGTGTGTATTTAATTTTAGCGCGAATTTCTGCAGGCGAAAGCAACAATTTAAAAGAGCTTGACGTTAAAGGCGTGCCGGCGCCCCTCCAATGTGCCGACTATGAAGCCGACGTGACGCTTTCCGAAATTAAAATGCACTATGCCGTCTACGGCGAAGACGAAGGAAAAAAGCCGCTTGTGCTTATTCACGGCAACGCCTGCAGTCACAAGACGATAGAAAGCGCGGCGCTTTATCTTGCAAACGACTTTACCGTTTATTCAATAGACAGCCGCTGTCACGGCGAAAGCACCGTAACACCCGAGCTTTCATATGAGCTTATGGCAGAGGACACAAAAGAATTTATAGACGCGAAAAAGCTTGAAAAGCCGTATATTGTCGGGCACAGCGACGGCGGCATTATCGCGCTTATGCTCGCTTCAAAATATCAGGACTCTGTTGGCGCCGTTGTTTCGTGCGGCGCAAACTCAAACCCCGACGGGCTTAAACAGCATTTTATAGAAAAAGTTAAACTGAGCAATAAAACGAACCCGTCCGTTCTTAACGACATAATATTGACCCAGCCCGATTTGAACCGCGCGCTTTTGTCAAAGATAAAATGCCCCGTGTATATCGTCGCGGGCGAGCACGATTTGGTTAAGCTTTCGGATACAGATTATCTTCACAAAAACATCAAAAACAGCAAAGAGGCGATAATTAAAAACGCCGACCACAGCTCGTATATTCTCGGCGACGGCAAAAAGGCATACAGGCTCGTTAAGGATTTTGTTGACGGTATATCAGAGAATTAATAACACGGCACCGTTTTAATTAACGGGCGCCCCTTTGAAGCTCTCACCGCATTTTTAAGTGCGGAGAGAGTTTTTTATTTTTGCCGATTTTGCTTGAGGCGGTTTCTGTGCTCATTTTTTGTTGAAAAGAGTTTTTCCGCTTCGGTTACAACAAGCGGCACAAGGCAAAGCGCAAAAACTGAAAGCCACTGCCTTAAAGTAAGGGATACAGTCTTAAATATCAAAGCCGCCTGCGGAATCAAAACAACGCTTACCTGCAAAAGCGTGCATAAGCACGCGCTTAAAAGAAGCTGCGGGTTTTCAAACGGCGAGACCGAAAAAACGGAGCGGTCCGTTCTTACGTTAAGCGAGTGGAAAATTTCGGCTATGCTGAGCGTGCAAAACGCCATTGTTCTTCCCGCGTCGAGCGAATACACATTTTTGCCGAACGTGAATGCAAAAAGCGATATTCCGCCGAAAAGAAGCCCCTCAAGAATAATGTCAAAGGCGCGTTCGCGCGTTATAATGCCCTCTGATTTTTGTATGGGCTTTCGTTTCATTATATCCTTTTCGGGTCTTTCAACGCCGAGTGCCATTGCAGGGAGTGAGTCTGTCACAAGGTTCAGCCACAAAAGCTGAACGGGCAAAAGCGGAGCGGGAAGTCCGAGAACAGAGGCGAAAAATATAAGCATAATTTCGCCGATGTTGCACGACAAAAGAAAGCGCACCGATTTTTTAATGTTATCAAAAAGACCTCTGCCAATGGCGACGGCGTTTACTATGGTTGAAAAATTGTCGTCGGTAAGAATCATATCGGAAGCGTTTTTTGCAACGTCCGTTCCGCTTTTGCCCATGGCGCACCCAATATCCGCCGCTTTAAGCGCTGGCGCGTCGTTAATGCCGTCGCCCGTCATAGCGACTGTTTCGCCGCATGATTTAAGCGCTTTTATTATTCTCATTTTGTGCTCGGGCGTGGCGCGGGCATAAACGCGTATATCCTTAACGACGCTTTTAAGCTCTTCGTCGGACATGGCGTCAAGCTCTGCGCCGTCTTTCGCAAGGTCCCCGGGCTCTAATATGCCGAGCCTTTTTGCTATAACTTTTGCCGTTATAAGCTGGTCGCCCGTTATCATCACAGGCGTAATTCCCGCTTCTTTGCATTTTTTGACGGCGTTTTCAGCTTCTTTTCTCGGCGGGTCCTCCATACCGATAAGCCCCATAAACGAAAGGTCGCTTTCGATTTTTTCATTAAGCGAGCTTATTTCTTTAAATGCAACGCCTATTACTCTCAAACCGCCCTCCGCCATATCGTTGTTTGCGTTTTCAATGGCGCGGACGTCGTATTTTGTAAGGGCAAATTTTCCGCTTCTTGAAAACCCCGAGGTACAAAGCTTCGAAAGATATTGCGGCGCACCCTTTGTTATTACAATGTAAGAGCTGTTGAGCCTGTAAACGGTGCTCATCATTTTTCTAGTTGAGTCAAAGGGGATTTCCTTTATTCTTTTATATATTGCGCCTTCTTTTGAAATATCAAAGCCGTTTTTTACGGCGGCTTCAAAAAGCGCTTTTTCGGTCGGCTCGCCCGTTACCGCGGTTTTTGAGCGCTTTTTTTGTACCTCGCAGTTTGTGCAAAGCGCCGCATATTTCAAAATATCTTTGCATTCAAAGCTTTCTGGCGAAAACACGCCGCTGCGCGGAAGCCTTATTTCGGTAACGGTCATTCTGTTTTCGGTGAGAGTGCCCGTTTTGTCGGAGCATATAAAAGTCGCGTTGCCGAGCGTTTCACAGCTCGGAAGATGGCGTATAATAGCCCCGCGTGACGCAAGCTTTCCGACTCCGCGCGAAAGCACAATGGTGACTATCGCCGGAAGCCCCTCTGGGATTGCGGCAACGGCAAGGCTCACGGCGAGCATAAAGCTTGAAAGAATATCGTTTTTTCTTATTATTCCGAGAACGAATATAACTGCACAGCACAAAAGCGCGCCCGCGCCGAGGGCTTTTGAAAGCTTTGAAAGCCGTTTTTGAAGCGGCGTGTCTTCGTCCTTGGTAAGAAGCATACCGGCGATTTTTCCTATTTCGGTATCTTTGCCCGTTGCCGTGACAACCGCTTCGCAGTGACCCGAAACGGCAAGCGTCGAAGCAAAAACGCAGTTGCTTCTTTCGGCTGTGGGTGCATTTTTCGGGTGGAGCCTTGACGCGCTTTTTTGCGCGGGGAGCGATTCGCCCGTCAGTGCGCTTTCATCGGAAGAAAAGCCCGAATCGCTGATGATTCTGCCGTCGGCGCAAATCATATCGCCGTTTTTAAGAGAAATTATATCGCCCTTTACAACATCCTCGGCAGGGATTTTTTTAAAAACGCCGTCTCTTTTTACATAAGCTTCGGGAGACGACATTTTTTTGAGCGCGTCAAGCGCTTTTTGCGCCTTTCTTTCCTGAAGCGTGCCTATTATTGCGTTAAGCACAACTATTGCGAGTATCACGGCCGTGTCCGTGAAGTCTTTTTCGCCGCCTATAAACGAAAGCACGGCGGAAATACCTGCGGCAACAAGCAGAACAATAATCGAAAAATCGGCGAATTGCGCAAAAAATCTTGACAGTACGCTTTTCGGCTTTTCTTCCGATATTATGTTCTTTCCGCTTTCGCGCAGTCTTTTTTCGGCATCAACGGTTTTAAGCCCGTTTCTCTCTGCTTTGAGTATTTCAAACGTTTCTCTGACGCTTTTAGAATGAAAATCAGCCATTTAAGACGCTCTCTTTCGGTTTTTTGTGCGAAATACGGCATAAACTGAAAATATTGTATTGCCAAAAGCACAAAATGTGTGTTATATTTATAATGTATTTTTGTGTGCGTAATTTAATGCATATTTTAGAGCCCATCGGAGTGATTTTATGATAAAGCTTTTGAAATTTTTAAAGCCGCACAGAAAGTTTGCTGTCTTTACGCTTCTTCTTGCCGCTGTTAATAATATACTTACGCTTGCTTTTCCGCTTCTTATGTCCCAGCTTATAAATAACGGCATAACACAGGGGAATCTTGAAAACATCAAGTCAGTCGGCGGCATACTTCTTCTTGTGTGCGTTGTTGCGGCGATAATATCCGTTTTAAACTGCTACTGTTCAAGCAAGGTTTCAACAAGCTTTGCCGGCGAGCTCAGAGAAACGGTGTTTAAAAAGGTCGAAAGCTTTTCTCAGGGCGATATTGACAAAATCGGCGTGCCGTCGCTTATTACAAGAACGACAAACGATATACGTCAGGTTCAGGACCTTATACTCGCTTCGTTAAGGTCGATAATCACCGTGCCCATTATGCTTATCGGCGGAACGGTTATGGCTGTTATTATGGACCCCGGTCTTTCGACGGTTCTTTTAATAGTCGTTCCCGTGATAGCGGTAATTGCACTGCTTATTGCAAAGCTTGTCGTACCTTATTTTGATAAAATACAAAAAAGAGTTGACAAGCTCAACCTCATAATCCGCGAAAAAATCAACGGAATAAGAGTTATAAGAGCATTTAACAGAACAGAGCACGAGGACCGCCGCTTTAAAGAAGCGAACGACGACCTTACGGGAATGTCGCTTAAAGTCGCAAGAATTTTTGCCATGCTCATACCTATAGCCACGCTTCTTGTATTTGCGCTTATAATTTTACTTGTAAGCTTCGGCTATGTTCAGATAAACCGCCTTTCGGACCCCGTTGAAATTCAGAATACCATAGGCGATTTGCAGGCGTTTATAATTTATCTTGTATTTATAGTTGTTGCGCTTTCAACTGCGGCGGCAATGTTTATAATGATTCCGCGCGCCAAAATATCGGCAAAGCGCATAAACGCTGTGCTTGAGCTTGAGCCTGAAATGCTTGTTAAGGACTCTTGCGATGTGTCCGACGAAAGCGGAACGATTGAGTTTAAAAACGTTTCGTTTGACTACAAAACGCCCGACGGCGAAGTAACGC
>ERZ808246.1494-NODE-1494-length-16788-cov-5.196199_pt1 | contig 16788 bp, 20 predicted proteins | sample MGYA00521083_ERZ808246 | MGnify/ENA primary metagenome ERZ808246 (study PRJEB31516, sample SAMN03275577) | gut metagenome | biome: mammalia-associated habitat; material: feces | host: Papio cynocephalus | place: Kenya | collected 2012-07-07 ... | reverse complement strand
ACCTTGGTGACATATGCCTCTGGGCTCATGGTAGCATCGTCCTCAAGCTGAGACCAGCTGTCGCATTCGTCCATCTGCCAATCGGTGTCGCGCATCTCCCACAGACCGACGGCCTCTCGTCTGTTTGAGCAGTATTTGGTGGTGGCTCCGCATTTATCGCATTCAACCTTTGAAAACACGGTTCCTTCACGGACAATTCCCATTCCTCCGCAGAAAGGGCACTTCTTCATTGCGCTATCCTCCAAGGTTAATCGGTGTTGACAGATATCCAGTCAAGCGGATAATGACGTTCAAGGCAGAACTTCTTTGCCTGCTTTCGCGTGTCGAAATAAAACACTTTTGTCTCTTGCCTGACTGTCGTCTTTATGCTATATCCCGTGTTTTCTGTGAAATACACATCTTGGTTCGGCACGGTCACAATCCAAACGTCGTCGTCACTCAAGAGTAAACACCTTCTCTACAGATACGAACTGCTTACTTTTGTCGTCACACAGCTGTGTTAACTGGGGGAACTCTGCCACCAACTTGAAGTCGTCTGGCATTTGATATTCAGAGACGAACACCTTGCATGTCTTGGAGGCTTTTCTCAGCCAATCGTATAGCTCGTCATAGTCAAGTCCTTGAGTGCCCTTGTAAGGCGTTGTATTGCGATATGGCGGGTCCAAATAAATAAGGCTTCCAGGCACTAGGGGTATATCTTTATAGTGCTTACAATCGAACTGTATGCCCTCTAGTAGAGGAGCCTGCTTGCGGAGATTGTTGAGCATCTCGCTTGCACGACTCTTGCCGGTCTTCCTATAACAGCTTGCGTACCCCGCCATCCACTTCCCAGAATAAGACGCACAAAAGCCAATCAGCCCCGCGTACCACATGGGGTAGTCCCTGATGTGCTCCTTTACGTCCTGGTACTCTTGCCGAGACACATCCAGCGGAATGTCCTCTCCTCCGTTCTCACTGACGTGCTTAAGTAACTCAATCAAATAACGGTGCGCATCATATCCGATTCTTGTCTCGCACTTGATCGAATCTATGACGTTCGCCCCGCCGACCATCGGCTCGATGTAGGTAGTGACGCGATTCTTGTCAATGTAGTCCTGCAGAATCGGCACGAGTCTCTTCTTGATGCGTCTCTTGCTCCCCATGTAGACCATTAAAAAATCCAATTCTCTTCGAAATCAAAATCATCTATGACAACCTGCGGGTAAATCACGTCGTTCCAGATATTCAGGCTGGGAGTCCCCACAAGAGTCATAGTGTGATCGCGTTGAAACATTTTCATGCGGTCGTACTCGCCTCTGCTTGAGTGAAACTTGACGAACTGATATCCTTTGCCGGTGAATTTGAGGGTTGGATACTTGTCCGGAGACAGCAGTTCTATCTCAAGACTCGACAGCGGGACGTCTTTCACTGCTATTTTCACCTCAGGCATCTGCTGTCCAAAACAGTCCTTCATGTCGTGAGCTGTTTCGAAAATCGCATAGGGGATATTGAGGTCGTCATACTCGTAATCGACCTCAACCTCCGCGCCATTCTCGAAGTCCAGTCCTGTGTCATCACAGTAATGCAGGAAGTCACCAAGCTCGGCGTATGAAATCTCCACGCCGAACGCACTTGGGTGCCCCATGGCGTAATTGACGCACCCGCTGTCTTGCACCCACTTGCGGAAGTCTTTAATGGGGCTCTTCTCGCAGTTGCGGGCCGAGCCACGATAGACCTTCTCATCTGGGTAGTCGATGAGGATGATTGCCGGGTGCTTGAACTTGTCCTGCATGGCGTTTGAGCACAGACCGACAATCTCTGGGCGCGCATCCTGACTGTCGCAGATGACCACGTTGACATCGCTGTTCATATCCTCTGTCTCGAGGATGTGGTCGACCATGGCCTTCTGCTCTTTGGTCTGCCGAGCCTTGACGTTCAGCGCAATACGAACAGCCTCCTCGGCAAGTGTCACCCTCTCGCCCTTGGCACCTCTCTTTCCGGACGGCACGAGAGCGTAGCCGTAAGGCTCAAGCATGGAGTTGAACACCATACGCTTCTCGTCTATCGTGCCGGACCGGCAGATTGCGTTGACGAACGGGGTCAAGCCGAAGGCGCACCCCTTGTAGCAGAAGCCACCGTACTTATTAATAGTGTATTCGTTCTGCTTAGCGAGTCGAGCCAGAAACGGATTCGTGATGTTAGACAGCCCGCCACGGACAATCGCGCGGATCTCCATCTCTCGGCTGTCAGCCATGTCTGAGATATTGCCGAACGCACAAAGGTCCATGTACTTGTAGAAGTTGCCGTCGTCAAGAAACAACTCTGCGTATGCACGAACGAATTGCCATACCACTCCAGCGCCAGTGAGGGCTTTATTTGGATAATCATCCAATTGCGGGTTCACGGTAATGACATCCGGGTTCGGGTTCTTGAACTCAGCCTGATGGTGGTCAAGTATTAAAACATGGCATCCACGAGCCGTCAGTTGATCGTGGTAGTCGTAATCGGCAGTGCCGGCATCGGGGACAATAAGGAGCTGTGTGTCTTTTGGAATCACGTCCATCATATCCGCAAGTCCGTGCTTCTTTCCTTCGTGGACTCTGTATGTGACGTTGTAAATCGGAACATGTAGGTCGCACAAAAGGAAGTTTATAAGAATCGCGGACGACGAAAATCCGTCACAGTCACAGTCAACGATTACGCATATCTTAGACTCCTGCCTTATGGCCATGGCCATTTCGCCCATAGCGTCATAAAGGCCGTCAAGCAGACGCCAGTTGTTTATCTCACAACTTTGACGCCAACCAGCCGGGTCTTTCACCCCACGCGACGCGAGTATCTGAGTCTCTATATCATTGCTGACGCGCTCGCGAACCTTGTATTTCACTACAACACCACCCTGTCTTTCCATAGCTCCATGAGAACATCTTTTCCTCTGTCAAACGGAGAGTCTTTATATCCGAGCCTGTCTTTCTTGTCCCACAAAAACGACACCCTCATGTAGGGGGATATCTTGTCATTCAGCTTCTTGAGCCTGTTCGCCACCTGCTGTGCCTCATCGCCGTCCAAGCTCTTGTAATCTCTGTCAAAGCCGATTACCACGTGAGTGGCACCAGCCTGACGAAGCATGTTAACCTGGTACATCGAGATCGAGCTACCGCAACAGGCAACGGTCTGCTCTATGCCATATGTATGCGACTGCATGACTGACTTCTCAGACTCCACTACAATAGCCATATGCGACTCTTGTATGGCAGTCAATGCCTTGTCTATGCCGTACAGGTTAAAGGCGAGGGGGTGGTTCCTCAGCTCGCCTTTAATGACCGCTGGGCGATACTTGCCGAATCTGATGTCGTCGTCCACAAGGGCCCTCTTGCGCACGCCGACGAGGTTGCCGTCCACGTCCCAGTGTGGGATGAGGATTGACGAGTCCGTGGCGTTGAACCTGATGCCGAACCTGTCTTGCACTTCTGGGCTAATGTGACTTTCCACCCATGATTTTACCACGACGCGGGGGTAGTTGTCAAGTAGATTGAACGGCAGGACCGGCAGGTCCGTAGGCTCGTACATGTTGACGGTATGTATGCTCTCGTACCTGTCGAACGTGCTCCAATCGTCATGGATGGAGTCGGCGAAATCGCCTTGTAGATTGAGATAGCTCACCACGAACCAAATGGAGTCGGTCAGCTTCATGCCAAGCACGCGTGACACGAGCTCGAACACGTCAAACCTATCACCGCCGTTCGTATAGTCGATGAACAGCTGAGTGTTCGGATAGTAGAATAGCTTCTTTGAATCCCCACCGTGAGAGACGGTCTTGGAGACGATGGCATCACCGCGTTGCTCCGGCTCGGCACCAAGATACTCAAGGATGTCATAGATGTCAGACGGCGTTATCTCCTCCTTGACCTTCTGAATATCAAAACTCAAAGTCATCACCCGACCACGGCAACTCGACAGACTCATCGATTGCCTCAACCTTCTCTTCCGGCTTTTTCTCTACCTCCTGCTCTCGTGGAGTGTCGAACTCGTTGGGGAACTTGGTGAGCAAATCGCACTCCTTGAGGGGGACGGGATTAAAGTTGAAATCCGTTGCGAACAACGTCTCGTAACGGCACGTGCCTTTGTCCGCGTACATCCAAAGGAAGATGCGGTTGTAGGCTCCACGACGGTTCTTGTAGATGCTCATCTTGACGTTTGGAGTAATGCCGAAAGAGTTAATCAGGTTGCTTATTTTTTCTCTATCGTCAGCTGTCACATCAAGAGCGAGCATTCCGACGTCGATTTTGTCAGCGCAGGCTTTCGACCCCCTTAGAAGATTTTGATCTGGAATAGGATCCGTTTTCCAACCAGCATTTAACTGGGTGCTAGACATGATAAAAATCCCCAGGTCATTGGCTATATCTTTTAGTTTGACGCTAATCATAAACAGGATGTTGTCCTCACGGAGATTGACTCCTCTTGACCGGGAGGTAATCTCCTCAAGAATCTTCATGGTCGTCATGATATAGTCGTAGCACGAGCCCCATCTTTTCAGAAAGGCGTGGACTATCTCTTACTTCTCGAAAAGAGAGAAGGATACCATTTCGAATTGCGTACCAATAGCAACCCTACGTCACCGGTCCGTGACTAGTCTCTACAGGTTCTTTATTAAAAACAAAGTTTCCCACGGGATTGCCATATGCCGATCACGGCACTTAGGTTTCCCCGTTAGCTTGTTAAGACTCTAACAAACCCCTGTGGTGAGCAGGAAAAGTATTACACAGTCCTAGTTAGTTGAACACGTACATGACTTTGTTCTCGCGATGGTTACGCCGGATGCTGTTTTCAATGTCTTTCAACGTAAAATCGCAGATGATGTCAATGTACAGAGGAGATCTGTCAAGCACCTCAATGGCATGCCTCACCCTATCCTGCTCATCAAACGTCATTTTGTTAGCGCCAAGGATCTTGTCCTCGGAGACGGCGCTAAGGAACGCGATACACATCGTCTGCACCTCGGACAGCTCAAGCTCTGTGGAAATGTATAGAGAGGGGGCAGAGTCACCGTTGTACCTCCATTCACCCAACTTAGTGTCGTAGATCTCGTCACAGGCGATATTGCACGCGTCGGCAATCATCATTCTCGTTTTTCCGACTCCCGTAGGTGCGCTACGCAGGTAGAACTTCGTGAGTCTCGCGCCCATTGTGACGGTGTTTATGAACGGGCCGTAGAGCGGTAGGCCGAACTCAGGTTCATCACTGAGCCTTTGAATCAACGTGTCAAGCCCGTCACCGATTTTCTTTGTGTCCCTGTCCGCATTGTCCACAAAAGCAGTCCGTACTCTTGAGAGCCTTAACTCGACCTCGTCTGAGATCTCGGTTACCGTCATATCGTCCAACTGCTCTTGCTGGCGTTGGCGCTTCTTAGGGTCTATCTCGTCGGGGTCGAGGATGTCTGACATACCGACGCCGAGGTTCTCGTACTCCCTCAACAACGTCATCTTCTTGAGCCTGTTATAATAGAGATCGAAGTTGTCCAGGTCTGCCTCGTCAAGCACCTTCGTGAACCACTCGTTGCCACGGGAGGCCTTGTACGTCGCGTAGGCGTCGGGGTAGCTCGACAGCACGTCGTCGACCGTCTTCGCCGTTATGTTCGTACCGCCGTTCGCAAAAATGGTGCTGATAGCCCCGAAGACTGCCTTGTGAAGCTCGGACGTGAAGTCCTCCGCACGGAAGAAGTACCTCCCCGTGTCCTCAAGGAGCTCCGGTTCCTTCGCTAGACAGCCTATTACTTGGAGGGCAGACGTCTGGTCCTCATATTTACTTGCCAAGTCGGCACCTCCTAGGATAGCTCGTATCCCTTGAAATAGTTTTTGGGCTTGAACTCCGGCACCTTGACGGGATACCTGTCAGTCTCGGGACTGTGCATGCGGTCCAGCACCTCTTGCGTGCAGTGCTCCTTCTGTCGTTCATGGTTCTCAATGCAGTAGGCCTTCGCGTCGTCGTACACGAACGGCACGATGCCGAACGAGCCGTTGGAGTCCTCGATGCCGTGACCGCAGATGTCGTACCACCATCTGATTGTGTACCATATACCGCCTATAGTCATGTCCGGGCGGGAGGCCCTCCACTTGACAACGCGTCGCTCCATATCTTGCGGGTCATACTGCGTCCCAAACAAGAGTTTGCCTTTGTCGTGGATAAGCTTCCATGTCTCTACATCTGGTTTCTTGATTGTCAATGTGCCTTACCTCCTTAAACGCAAAAAGGCGATTATGAGAACATTATAGCTCCCATAATCGCCTATTGTCAAGGTAAAACTATTTAACGCTAAACGAGTGTCTTGAGTTCGCCAAGAATCACGTCAAGTTGCTCAGCCTGAGACTCGGTCATCTCGGACACCTTCTTGCCCTTGCCGAGAATCTTCTCGATGGTGCTTGCAATCTTTGGAGCCCACACGGTCTTAAAGTCTTCCGTGTGGTCGGCCTTAATCTTCTTGACCATAGAGTCGAACTCCTCCATCATCGAGGGGAAATCGTATGCCACCTCGACAGGCTTGGCTTGAGGCTCGTCGGTGAAGAACTCTGCATTGCCCGCTTGGGCTTGCTTGTCAATAGCATCGTTCACTGCCTTGGTAAGGGCCTCATAGGTAAACGGAATCTCCGGCTCGATGTACTTGAAACGGCAACCGCAGGCAATCATCCCTGTATCATCACGGAGTGTAAGCATGACTTGCTTATGTCCAGACTCATCGAAAGCCTTGAGATGTGCATATGCATAAATGTCAGCCATGTTAGCTACGATATCGTTCACTTTGTCAGGAGACAACGACGGACGAATATCATTGTATGTTGAACCATCGTCTCGGGTAATCGTACGGATTGCGTCGTGAGAAATGAAAATCACGGCGTATCCAAGCTTTGTCATCTGCGTGAAGACGTCTTCAAACTCTTCACGCATCATTTTAAAGCCCTTGCCATATGGAATGGACCCAAGATCGTCGACTCCGGCGTTACTACAGATATAACGCTCGCAATACTTTGCTGCGAGGTCAACTGTATCAACCGCGATGACAGAGAACATCTCCTTGACCTCTGGCTTGCGGAGTTCACGAAGAACGGACCTAATGTCAGACCACGTGTTGATGTCCTGGGCCATGACGCCGTCCAGGGCGGAATAACCCTTCTCAGTGGCTAGGATCAAACACTTGCTTGCCCTTGCAGCGAAAGTAGTCTTTCCACATTTGGCAACGCCGTATACGTAGGTGATATAGCCACTCAAATCACGTGACACTTTATGAGGTTGAATTTTCAGAAGATCGATAGCCATGTGCTTGTTTTCCTATTCTCTTGTGAGTTAAAAAAGCAAGAAGGCCCAGATTGACTAGGCCTTCTTATCAAAACCGCAGGTAGATGACTTAAAAGGGCAGATCATCTATATCGTAGACAGACGCGCTGGTCTTTTGAGAGAAGACAGATGCAGGTGCCTTCTGAGCAGTCGCTCCGAACGCGCCCTTGCCAGCGCGTGCCATACCAGACTGCTTGACCTGTTCAAGGCGAACGTTGCGCTCGTCGATAAGTTGCTTCATGCCCTTCTGGCAGAACACCTGATGATCACCGAACTCCGGCATGTCGGCCGTGTCGGCACCAGTGACAACCCAAGAGCGAATGGTAGACACATTGTTGCCGGAGATGACAGGTCGTACACCGAAGCCACTTGCGACAGCCTCCTGCTCAGCAGGGGCCTTCTCAATGACCGTCGTCTGAATCTCGCCCCACATGTGACACGTCACTGGGTTGTTGGTTGAGGGTGCAAGACCCTCGATAAAGTCGATGCCGGAGCTGTCCCGGCACTCGCAACGGACAGGGAACACACGGGAGCCGTTGTAGTTGAACACGTACCCGCGGATATCAAGGAACGGATCGCGCCCCTCGACCTCGCGAACGTTTGCGCTGGTAAGCACTGCCTTCACGTCAAAGCTTGCAGGAGTCACATTGATTCCCGGCTGAGCGATATGGATGAATCGGCCGTTGACTCGCTGTGCCTGGATGACTTCGTCGGTGCGGGTCGAGTAAAAGTCGTTGGAATCGACAGACCCGGTGATTCGAACCTTCGTTGCCTTCGTGCCGGAGTCCTCGAAGGTCGGCCCATTCATGATCTGCACAAGAGTCTGATACGTCTCGTTTGGAATCGTGTTGCCGTCCTTGTCGTTGCGGTTTTCATAAACAAAGAAGTTCACCGGAACCACGTTCATCGCGCTGCCGTCGGTGGCAACGTGAAGGTTGCCAGAAATGTAGTTCTCGTTAGGATGCCACTTCGACGTTGCCTTGGACGTGCCGGTGCGAAAGTTCATGCTGTGGACATAGCCGGTCACTGCCACGGTGTTCTGGAACTCATTGTTACCCTTGTTAGCCAATTGTCTTCTCCTTAGTCATCAAAATCGTTGGTGATAAACTCATTATAAGGTAAAGTCTTCACCCAGTCAACAAAAACTTTGTTCCATTCTGGAAGCCTGTGGCTCTTGCGCTCCATGTACATGTGGCGTAGCGCCTCGTAGTTCATACAGACGAAACGTCTCTGCAAGAACGATTCCGGCAGAATCTGCTTCATGATTCGTCGGTAATAGTTCTTCTGCTTCAGATCGGATGTAGCTTTGAACTCCTTTTGAAGTTCACGCAATGCCATCTGTGTGCGTCGCATAGCATTAACCGCGCACTCCGGGGAGTTCTCGAAGTCAAACTCAAAGAGACTGTCTGTGATATCCTCTTTATAAAGAGTGTGAACAGTGGACTCTGAATTCTTCTCTACGCCAAGTTTATGGGTGTCAAACTCAGACCAAAAAAATCTTGGAGCGTTAATGTCCACGTATACATACCACATGCGCATGAACTTCCGATGGTTGCGCCCCGCCTTGCAAAGGCGCTCGGCAAGGTCGTAGTCTGCATCGCCAAACTTGAACCACTTGCCGTCTTCCTGAAGCATGTTCGTGTCACTCTTGTCATACGACTTGTATGGGGCCCTCACTCCCATAAGCGAGGGCCCGAAGCCAACGACGTCGATTGTCTTAATCTCCAAAACTATTCCGCCCTCTTCTCCTTGGGGTCTTCAATCATCTCGTCCGGGTCGCAAGCCAGTCCGGCCTCCGTGATGACAACGAACTTAGCACCGTCCTCTTGGACCACGCGCTCAAGGAGGCCTTTCTTGACGAGGGAGGTGATGATGGCGCTTGCGGAACGCGGTGCCTTGCCAACCTGCTCGCCGAGGTCTCGGTAGGTCATATCCTCACGCTTGGTCTCCTGGAGGAAATGAAGAATGCCACGTGCGCCGTCGGAATACTTGTACTTAGCCATGGTTTGCTCCTTAATCATTGGAACTTCCTCAACTGACAATACGTATATTACTACGACGGCGCACTGAGGTCAATAAAAAACTTTTAATCTACTTGTCCTTACGCCCCTTGCCACCGCGCTTCTGCGCGCCGTTCGAGTCGCTTGTTAGTTTCACCGACACGACGGTGTCATACTCGGTAAGGGAGACCGCCTTCACGCCAGACCCAGACTTCCTTTGAGGAGAGACTTCCGACAAGGCGAACTTGATTATCATGCCATCGTTCGTAAGCATCTGAACATACGGGGTGACGTTCAAGTCAGGGCTTACAAGAGTGGCGATCACTTCATCGTCACCGACAAGCTTGATGGCACTCATGCCGTTCTTGTTGCGCGTGTTGCCGTTAAACTCCTCGAGTATGTTCACAAGCTTAATCTTGCCGTCTCTGGTAACGAAATACGCGGTCACAGGATTGACTCCGACTATCTTGTCGGTCAGCGCGAGAGACAGCTGATATCCATAATCGTTTTCAGGTATGTCCTCAACCTTCAGACGATACACCTTCCCGTTGTCGGCAAGGCAGATAAGCATGTCGGAGTCGCACAGCTCGCCATCGCTCGTCTGGGTCTTCGTGACAGTGCTTACAACTGGATTGAACTCTAGATGGAACCTTGCCGTTGAAGTCATTGTTACCTCTTTCTCGTCTTTTTCCTCTACTCTTGTACGACGCTCGTTGCCGTACTTCTTTTTAAGAGACTTAAGCTTGGAGATAAGCTCTTTTTTTTGCTCTTTTTCAGACGACAACAATGTTTCCAATTTTGCCACAGCAACCACCTTGTCGTCAAGCTCCTTCTCGACAGCTATGGCCTCAAGGCTTGAGAGCTTTGCCAGGCGCATATCCAGGATAGCCTTCGCCTGAGACTCCGTGAAGTCAAACTGCGACATCAAGGACGCCTTGGCGTCTTTCTGGTCTTTACTCTGGCGTATGACGGCAACGACGTCGTCAATGGATGCAATTGCCTTTATAAAGCCACGTAGTACCTCTATACGGATAGTTAATTGATTCTTGGTATAGTCGGCCACGCGTCTGATACATTCAAGATTATGGGCAATGTAGACGTCCACGATACGCTTTGTTGACAAGAGCTCGGGAGTCTTTGAGACGATGGCGCGTTGGATGACGTTGTACTGCTTGCGGAGCGACGTGGTCGCCATCAGCTGAAACACAACATCCTCCGGCTTGGCGTCTTGCTTGCACTCCACCTCGAGGCACAGGCCGTTCTTGTCACTTGCGTTGACGACGTTCTTGATGCCGGTCACTTTGCCTGACTCGATGGCCTTCTTGATCTCCTCAAGGACTGGCTCAAGGTACACCTGGAACGGAAGCTCTGTGAAGCTTATCGTCCGGCCGTCTATCACATACTTTGGCTCGACGATGACTTTGCCTTTGCCGGATTGGTTTATCTTCGCCATGTCCTGCGGGTTTACAAGGGTCCCACCTGTGGGGAAGTCCGGCATATAAGCCGAGTCGTCGTACTTGCCCGATCTGAGGTAGTCAACGATAAGGTCTACCGTCTCATTAAGGTTGTGCCCGCACATGAAGCTCGAGATGGAGACGCCGATACCCTGCGTGCCGTTCACAAGCAGTCGCGGAAAGACCGATGGCAGTACCGATGGCCATTGCTCGTCTTCTGTGAAGTTCCAAATCATATCGACGGCATTCGATTCCACGCCGTCAAACATAAACTCCTCTGTCATAGGGGATAGACGACACTCTGTATAGCGGTCTGAGGCAAACGAGTCACCGCCGAGGATCTGATTGCCGTTGTTTCCGTGAAACTCTACTTCAGGCTCATTCTCTGTGAAATCCTGTGACATACGCACAAAAGTCTCATATACAGCCGTTTGGCCGTGAGGCCACCATAAGCCGATGATACCGCCGTCTACCTTGGCTGACTTCACATGAGGCTTGCTATGCGTGTACCCCTTTGTGTACATCTCCCACAGGCACGCACGTGCGCCTGGCTTCAAACCATCTTTTACGTTAACAAAAGCTTTGTTGTTGTTCGTGTCAAGAGCGTATTCCATGAAGTTTTCACCTATCTTCTGACAGGCGTCAACACTACTCGCAATCATACTCTGCTTCCTCCGCATGCTCCATGATGTATTCCACTCTTGGCTCAACAGCCTTCCCGTATAGAGATGTCATCAGACTGTCGAATGTATCCATTTTTGTATCAAAGCCACTAAAAACGACAATGTTCCTTGTCTTAGGGTTAAGAAGAGTTTGTTCAAGCTCTTCGCTTGACTGCTCACCTAAGCCTTTCGCGCGATTAATAGACTTCACTTTGTATCTCTTCTTCGCTTGCTCAAGCTCCTTTTGCCCCTCACAATACACATATTCATTTTTTGATGTTGTAATCCTGAACAATGGAGGGATGGCCATGCATACATGCCCGTTTATCAAGAGCTCTGGGCACATATACCAAAGAATGTTAATCAAAAGGCAGACTATTTGTTTTCCAGCCGGGTCACCGTCAGCGCATGCAATGATCTTCCCGTACCTGAGCTTCTTTGTATTGTAGACCATCTTCCCAGTCTTCATATTCACATCAAGGCCGAGGGCGATGACCAGGTTGTTGATCTCCTGATTCTTCATGATGTTCTCTGGGGCTGTCTTAAGTACGTTCAGCATCATACCGCGCACGCCATAGATGGCCTGCGTCTTGGAGTCCCTCGCTGCGACCATGCCACCTTGTGCTGACTTACCCTCGACGACCCATAGCTCGCAGTCTGAGCGCTTCTTGGACGACGCATCCACAAGAGTCGTAGGCATCTTGAACACGGCGTCCTTCTTGCTGGCCTTGCCCTTGACGGCATCCCTCGCACGCTTGGCGGCCTCTGATGCGCGTTTCGCAACAATGGCGTTGGTGATGATGTTTTTGACAGCCTGCGGATGGGAGTTCATCCACTTCTCCATCTGCTCTGCTATCGCGTCGCGCATAAACTGGTTGTCGGCCGTGCTCGACATCCTCACCTTCGTCTGTGAGTCATAGCGGATATTACGGCTCACGATGTTGAACGCGAGGCACATGTCGTCCTGGATTGACGCAACGTTCAAGGTCTCCCTCGGCTTAAGCACAGCCTGCTTGCGTCCCCAGTCTGTCAGGCTCTTGGCAAGCTGTGTCTTGATGACCTGGAAAGCCGTTCCGCTCTCGATGGGGCCATAGTTGGCATACCCGGTCGTCAAGGATTCCTTGTCTGCCGACTTGAGGCCGTATGCTAGGTTGAGCATGCGACTCAAGTCATCTGGGTCCGTATATTTAAATGTAAAAACGTCAGAGGGGTCTGCTAAATTGTCAGCGATGAGGTCGACTATGCCGTCTCGACAAATCTCAACAGTTGATGTATCAAGACCAGAAACGAGATTTATTGTCACAGTTAGCCCGGGGCATAGGCCACAGATTCCCTCGATCTTCTTCTTGAGGAGCTTCATATTGGGCTTTGGGTCTGTGAAGAACTCCTCACTCGGTTGGAACTCCACGATTACGCCATGCGTGGACGGCACCGGCGACTTACCTTCATGACGGCTTATAAACAAGCCTTCCTCAAAGCGAACCTCCTCATATTTGCCATCGCGGAACGTGGTTGCCTCAAGCCAGTGCGACAGATAGTTGGCAAGGGACGCACCGATGCCGAATGCACCAGTGGACACTTTATAGACTGCGTCATCGCTCTTGTCGAACTTGCCTGACACATTTACATCACCATAAACCATCTCAAGGACCGTTTTGCCGTTGTCTTTGTAAAGGCTAGGAATGATTCCCTGGCCGTCATCTTGGACAGTCACGACGTTCTTGACCTCATCATACGTAATTTCGATGTTCTGACAGTTACCTATAAGATGCTCGTCGATCGCGTTGGTGACGACTTCTACAGCCAATTGCGTGGAGTCTGCCGTAGAGCCACAGTAGGTGTCTGGTCTCAGCCTGGTGAAATTAAGCGAATCAAGCTTCTCGATGGAGGAGTCTGTATAAGACGGATTATTCGCCACCTGTTATCACCTCAAAACTATTGTACACCATTGTTAGATTCTCTTCCGGAAAATACCTGTCGTCGTGGAAATGGCCGAAATACCAAGCTTTAAAATTGCCTTTAAAATCTTGATAAACCTCCTCACAAATCTTCTCTGTCCAATAGCTGACCTCTGATTGGTCTACGCCATCAAGAAAAAGGTCTTCTAGCTTCGGCACAAGAGACACGGGGCATGTATGCGACACGATATAATCAAAATGCTTTTTTTCTGCCTCGTCAAGAAGTGCATCGGCCTCCTTCCAATCGAGCTCCTCTCTTGGCTCGAATGGGTATCCCATTGCCTTCCTATATGGGCCGTCGACAGAATATGCTCCCGGTATGAACAGGATGTCAAATCCGTCTATGTTATAGACTCCACCGATGTCTTTCACATACAGGATGTTTGGATACCTATTCTCAAATGCATACATCCCGTCGTCTGTGAACGTCCACTTGCCTGAGTTGTTCCTCGCCACATCGTGATACCTGGCATCATGGTTGCCACGCATTACAATGAATTTGCATCCATACTCGTTCATGTACCTCTTAAGCTCTTTCATATCGTAGGAGCCGTACATTAGCCCGGCGTCTCCAGCGACAACGACTGTGTCCTTTTCATTTAAGGAAACGGCAAGCCTAAGTTTATTGTCCAACTCAATGATACTGCCATGTATATCGGCTATCACATATATCATTTCACGTCTCCTGTTCAGCACTGATTGTCTCTATATTATATAACAAACCTCATTTTGCTGTCAATTGCGCACTTTGTACCCATAAACAGAAAAACCCACCACCTTTTATTGAAAGGCGGTGGGTTTAGTTTATACGATGGCTATCAATTAACGCTCTGTGCTGGCGTATTCCCTGCGCATCCTGCGACGAGTCGACAGCACCGTGTCGGCAATCTCGTGATACATAGACTTCATGCGCTTATACTTGGTATATTGGTCCTCATATCGGTTACGGGCATCCTGATACTGGACCAGCATTTTATCAAAGGTGTAATCTTCCTCGCCTGGCTCCGGAGGCTCGATCGCCATGATCGCCGAGCGAATTCCGTTGGCACGCTCACGAAGCATAGTTGCCTTTGCCTTTGCGACTTCAATGTCGATCTTCAGCTCACAGAATCGCAAACCATCCCACCTGTTCGCGATATCGGCGTCCTCCTCATGGACGACGGACTTCGCATGGAAGCACCCATACTTGTTAACCTTGATCATCTCGGATACGCCAGTCTCGGGGTTGTACTCTGCCTTGACAATCTGTTCCTTCACCTTGTATCTCCTTTTGTTATCTAGTTAAAGATGACGATTCCCTCGTCTTGCTTTGCAACCATGGCATCTTTCTCGCTTTGCCGTTCACGGCGTTTTGCGTTGATTTCATCGAACTTGGTAGTCTTTACAGGCTTGACGGCAGACTTGGGAGCCTTGCGTGTAAACTTCTCGAAGCCCACTCCGTCGGAATACTCGTCCTCATACTGCTCGTATAGATCATCACTGATCATTTTAAGATACCTCTTCTTTCATGATGCCGTTCCCATGACTGCCCTGACGATATCTAGAGAACTCGTCAAGGTTTTTCTGAAGCTTCTCATACCCCATGTGAAACAACTCATACTTTGCCCATGCATACAGTATAAACCTATACACAAGAAAATTGGGCGTATATGGAGGACATTTCCAAAACTCGTCATCGTTACCGTTAAAGATGTAGGACAAGGCGGCCGCGACTGCCGGACTCCTTGACCTCCCGGCCCTGCAATGGACTACGACAAGAGCGTCGTCCGGGAGTTCCTTCGCCCATCGGTATATCTTCATGCCGTCTTCTTCTGTGATGGCATCATAGTAACCTTGCTCGTCCGTATCGGAAAACTGCATGTACAACACGTCTTTCAGGCACTCGTTATCCATGTCGAATTGAGGCTCAAACGACGCACTGCTGTGGATTGAGATGACATAGAACGGCTCGTCATGAAACTCATGGACGAACTTCAACGCATCGGCGCGGTTCATTACTTTGAATCTTAAGCCCATCGTAGCCCTCGCTAATAGCAACAATACGACACAAGCGTGTATACGATTCCGTTGTCGTCAAGGTACGACAATGCGTCGTTGTCGTCAGACAGAACATTCTTGCAAATGATGGTGCCACTGTCTACGTCGAACACAGTCTCATAGAAACCGTTGTTGACGATGCTGACCCGCTTGAACATATTCAATCCAATCTGTCTCTATTTGCTCAAATCCTCGAAGCACATTCCATCGTCTGTCGTGTAGTAGAGTTTCCTCACCCCTTTGTCTTTGAGGGCTTGAAGACATCCGGGGCAACTCCTTGCCATCCCATGACCAGAAAGTTTCCCCGGGGATATCCTATAGATGAAGACTTTCGCATGAGACCAATCCATCTCTTGAGATACTGTATACGGCACGCTCCTTATCGCTGCCATCTCCGCATGGATTGAGTCTACCGGTGGCTTGGTTCCAACGTTGAACTTCCTATAGCGCCTGTTGTAAAACTTCTGCTCTGGACACGTCTTTGTTGAGTTGACACCACTGCCTACAACTTTGCCTTTATACACGATTATACATCCGAGTTTGAACAGAGGATATTCTGACTTCTCCGCCACTTCCTTTGCCTTCTGAAAAAACTTCAAGTCAGAAGTTTTGAGAACGCCCATCTGAAATCCTCTCGTCTGCCCAACTGACAAAACATAGTATACGGCAAGAGTAGGGGTCTAGTCAACAACGAAATATGAGCCTTTAATCTGTTGTTTTCTGTTGAGTCAACGTCAGCATTGAGTAAATTGTCTTGATGATGCTCGCCGTCTCCTTGGCTGATTTTGCCGTCATGACATACTTGCCATCGAGACAGACGTCGACCGTGTGCTTTAGCTCCAGGTCGTCTGTGTCTATGGTGACCTCTTTGCCGTACTCGTTCGAGCACATGTCGATAAAGGTCTTGATATGCTTTTCCCACCATTCCTCCGTGCAGGCGAACGCGTTTAACAGACACGGGCAATCTTGGCTGTCGCAAGGCTTTTTGTCTCTTGGTTTAGGACGAAAGAAACTGTTCTCATACGTTTCCATTTTATTTTAATCTCCTATCTCGAGTATTTAAGACATTACACCTCTATTTTATTTACAACACGTAGAATATCATATCGATGACCTTCTGTCAATCCATAGAACTGGGAGTGAGTTTATGCATCATCAGATTTCAACTCTGGTTGAAAAGTGATGTTGAAAACTTGTTTATAACTTTTTTATCCTCTGTCAGAATAAGTTTTCAACACGTTTTCGACGCGATATTGACTGTAACCTTTTCAAATAAATATTTATCTAGCTGGAGTTTCTTTGAGTTTTATTTAGTTTCAACCATGCCTACTACTATAACTAAAGATCTTTAAAAAAGAAAAAGAAAAAA
>ERZ808246.1489-NODE-1489-length-16836-cov-4.349920_pt1 | contig 16836 bp, 9 predicted proteins | sample MGYA00521083_ERZ808246 | MGnify/ENA primary metagenome ERZ808246 (study PRJEB31516, sample SAMN03275577) | gut metagenome | biome: mammalia-associated habitat; material: feces | host: Papio cynocephalus | place: Kenya | collected 2012-07-07 ... | reverse complement strand
ATGACACCGACCCTTACAAGACTATCGAGGGCGCAAGCTATGTGCTGCAGACCTACCCCGACAAGAAGTTGAAGGCATATATCGATAGCGTGCTCGACATCATCGCACCAGCACAAGAAGCGGATGGCTACCTCTATACCGCCCGCACACAGAATCCTAAGAAACCTCACTACTGGGCAGGCGACAAGAGATGGAGCAAGGAGGAAGACCTGAGCCATGAGCTTTACAACCTCGGCCACATGGTGGAAGGTGCCGTCGCACACTGGCAGGCCACAGGCAGCCGAAAGTTCCTTGACATCGCCATCCGATATGCCGACTGCGTGGTACGAGAGGTAGGTCCCAACCCTGGACAGGCTTGCGTAGTGCCAGGTCACCAAATCGCTGAGATGGCTCTCTGCAAACTCTATCTCGCCACAGGCAACAAAAAGTATCTGGACGAGGCCAAGTTCTTCCTCGATTACCGTGGTAAGACAAAAATCAAGACAGAGTACTCGCAGAGCCACAAGCCTGTATTGCAACAGAACGAGGCAGTAGGCCATGCCGTGCGCGCCACCTATATGTACGCTGGTATGGCAGACGTTGCTGCCCTCACCGGCGACACCGCCTACATCCATGCCATCGACCGCATCTGGGACAACATCGTAAGCAAGAAACTCTATATCACGGGCGGCATCGGCGCCACCAGCAATGGCGAGGCTTTTGGTCCGAACTACTACTTGCCTAACATGAGCGCCTACTGCGAGACTTGCGCAGCCATCGGCAATGTATATGTCAATTATCGACTTTTCCTTCTCCATGGAGAAAGCAAGTATTACGATGTCTTGGAGCGTACCTTATATAATGGTCTCATCAGCGGCGTGAGCATGGACGGAGGCGGGTTCTTCTATCCGAACCCATTGGAGAGCATGGGACAACACCAGCGCCAAGCGTGGTTTGGTTGTGCTTGTTGCCCAAGCAACATCTGCCGTTTCCTACCTTCATTGCCTGGCTATGTATATGCCGTGAAGGACAAGAACGTATATGTCAACCTCTTCCTAAGCAACTCCACATCGCTGAATGTTGCGGGCAAGAAAGTGGCTTTGAGCCAAGACACCCAATATCCTTGGAACGGTGACATCGCCATCAAGATAGACGAGAACAAGGCTGGCAACTTCGGCATGAAAATCCGCATCCCAGGATGGTTGAAAGGACAACCTGTGCCAAGCGACCTATATTATTACAGCGACGGCAAGCGTCTCGACTACACCATCACCGTAAATGGCAAGAAGGTGGATGCCAAGGTGACCGACGACGGTTACTATACGATTGCTCGCAAATGGAAGAAAGGCGACGTGGTACGTGTCCACTTCGACATGGATGTGCGCACTGTGCGTGCCAACAACAAGGTGGAGGCTGACCGTGGCTGCGTGAGCATCGAGCGTGGACCACTGGTATATTGCGCTGAATGGCCAGACAACAAGGGCTTCGACATCATGAATGTACTGGAGAACCAGGAGCCTACCTTCAAAGAAGGAAAACTGTCATACGATGGGTTCATCGCTCCTAAGTACAAGAACACCCTGACCCAATACAAGGGACAATACTTGGAGACGCTGACCAATCCAGTACAGACTTTGAGCTTCGACAAGAGTGGCAAACTATCTGTCAAGGACGAGACGCTCACCCTCATACCTTACTTTGCGTGGGCACACCGAGGCAATGGCAATATGAAGGTATGGCTTCCACAGGAAGTGAAGGCTACCAAACCTTCTACTCCAGCCACACTCGCCTCACAAGCCCAAGTAGCATTCTCATCTCCTGTACCAGCCAAGGCCAGCATCACTGACGGATTGATTCCTGCCGACGAGAACGACCGCTCTATCCCATACATCCACTGGTGGCCTAAGAAGAACACCACGGAATGGATTACATACACGTTCCCTGAGACCAAGGAAATCAAGAGTAGCACCGTATATTGGTATGATGACCAGCCTTGGGGTGGTTGCAAGGTGCCAGACAGTTGGAAGATTTACTACCAGGACGAGAGTGGCAACTGGCAGGAAGTGAAGAACGCAGACCAATACCCTTGCAAGAAAGGCGTGGCTTGCATCGTCAACTTCACTCCTGTGAAAACCAAAGCTCTCAAATTGGAGTTGAAACAACCAGAGACCCACTCTTGTGGTTTGTTCGAATGGAGCGTGAAATAAAAATCAACTCTCTCGTATATATATAAAGATCAATTCTCTTTCGTATATAATTAAGGAACAATTCTCTCTCGTATATAATTAATAGTATTATTGTAAACTATAGTGCAAAAACAAAAGACTATAAAAATAATACAAATCGAAAGCGCGACGTAGTGATTACGTTGCGCTTTCTGCTTTTGTAACCTTAACAAGATTGCTCACCACTTCTATAACTTTAACAAGATTGTAACACCTGTTTAAATTGCCTGTAACATCCCCGAAGTACCTTTGCACCCAGAAATATATATTAAGAAAAAAACATGGGTACAATTTATTTATGTATTGTGATCTTCCTGCTCTGCTTGGCAGTGTTTGATCTCTTCGTGGGAGTCAGCAACGACGCTGTCAACTTCCTGCAATCCGCCATCGGAGCCAAGGTGGCGAAGTTTCGCACGGTGCTGATCATCGCATCCTGCGGTGTGGTTCTCGGAGCCATCATGTCATCGGGTATGATGGACATCGCCCGACATGGCATCATGAGCCCGGACCACTTCACCTTCGAGGAAGTGATGACGCTCTTCCTTGCCGTCATGGTGACGGATGTCATCGTCTTGGATGTGTTCAATACGCTCGGTATGCCTACCTCCACCACCGTCTCGCTGGTGTTTGAGTTGTTAGGCGGTGCTTTCATTCTCGCTACCTTGAAAATGTGGGGCGACCCAAGTCTCAACTATGGCATCTTGCTCAACAGCAACAAGGCTTTGGAGGTTATCATTGGTATCTTCGCCTCGGTAGCCATCGCCTTCTTCTTCGGTATGATTGTGATGTGGCTTTCTCGTATCGTCTTCACCTTCAACTACAAGAAGCACAGTCGTTACTCCATCGCCATCTTCGGTGGTATCGCCTTCACCGCCCTCTCCTACTTCATCTTCATGAAGGGCTTGGGCAAGAGTCCTTACTTGCCAACAGACATCAAGGACTACATCGACGCCAACATCGGGATGCTCCTCGTTGTTACTTTCATCGTTTCTGCCATCGTGATGGAGTTCCTGCACCTTTGCCGTGTCAATATTTTCAAGTTCACCGTCTTGATGGGAACATTTGGACTGGCGATGGCTTTCGCTGGCAATGACCTCGTCAACTTCATCGGTGTGCCGCTCGCAGGTCTCTCCAGCTACCAGGATTTCACTGCCAACGCCAATGGTGCTGCTCCTGATTCATTCTTGATGACTTCCCTGATGGAGAGTGCCAAGACCACTCCTGTCTATCTCCTGATAGCAGGTGCCGTGATGATTGTCGCCATGGCTACCTCCAAGAAAGCACAAAACGTGATTAAGACTTCCGTCGATTTGAGCCGCCAGGACGAGGGCGACGAAATGTTTGGTAGCTCGAAAGTGGCTCGTGTCATCGTGCGCAACTGCCAGGCTTCCGACTCTTGGCTCAACCGTTACTTGCCACAGGGACTCAAGAATTGGATCAACTCTCGCTTCAACAAGAATGATGTGGAACTGGAAGAGAACGCCGCCTTCGACGTGGTACGTGCAGCCGTCAACCTCGTGTTGGCTTCCATGCTCATCACCATCGGTACCAACCTCAAGTTACCTCTCTCTACCACTTACGTTACCTTCATGGTTGCGATGGGTTCTTCACTTGCCGACCGTGCCTGGAGCCGTGAGAGCGCTGTGTTCCGTGTCACGGGTGTGCTGAGTGTCATCGGTGGATGGTTTATCACCGCTGGCGTAGCCTTCTTCGCTTGCTCCATCGTATGTCTCGCCATGTATTTCGGTGGCATCGTGGTCAAGGCAGCTTTCATGGCAGTAGTCATCTTCATGCTCATCCGCAGCAACATCCAGTACAACAAGAAGCAGAAGCAAGAGAGCAAGAGCAATAGCTTCCAGCTCATGATGCGTGCTCACGACCCAGAGATTGTGTGGGATATGCTCCGCAAGCACGTGAGCAAGACCCAGAGCTACGTGTGCCACTTCGCCCTCAACGAGTTCAATCTCGTCATGGATGGTCTTGCCAACGAGAACGCTCGTGACCTGCGCCACGCCAACAAGGAGTTGAAGAACGAACAGGAGATGCTCAAGAAGTTCCGCCGCCAGGAGATGCTCGGTTTGAAACGCTCTCCGATGGATATCGCCATCGAGCGCAACACCTGGTTCCACCTGGGTGCCAACAGCAACCAGCAGTTCATCTACTCCCTCCGCCGTATGCTCGACCCTATCAAGGAGCACGTCGATAACAACTTCAATCCTCTGCCTGAGGAATACATCAAGGAGTTCACTCCTGTACGCCAGAAGATCAACGACCTCATGAAGATGAGTTGCGAGCAGATTGAGACGGGTAGATACGAGAACTATCGTGAGATTCTCGCCGAGGCGGATGCTTGCAAGGACGAGTTGTCTTTGATTCGTAAGAAGCACATCGACCGCATTCAGAACATGGGCGACAACACGCTTCTCAAAGTATCGCTTGTTTATCTGAATGTACTTCAGGAGAGCCAGGAGTTCCTCAGCGTGATGAGACACCAGCTCAGAGCTGCCAAGAAGTTCATGGAGAATTAATCGACTAAATACTTGATTCATAAAAAAAATCCGATAAGGCTTGCATCGAAGCTTTATCGGATTTTTTGATAGCCTTAGCATTTCCCCATCAAGATACTTCTCTTGGGCTTTCCCGTTTCCGTCAGGGGTAGATGGTCGAAATGAAGGTATTCCTTGGGAATCCAATATTTCGGCAATATCTCTCGGCAGATATGTTCCACCCCTTGCAAGTCTTGCGACTCGGTGATGAGCACAGCGATTTCTCCAAATTTCTCGTCTTTCTTCTTCGCAAGCATGAAGGGAGCCAAGAGATAAGGACGTAGCTTGTCCTCCACTTCCTCTATTTGGATTTTGATGCCACCGCTACAGATCACATTGTCCTTCCTGCCTTTGATACGAAAGAGAAACTGATGTCCTGAATCAGGACATAGGCAAATTCCATGTCCATGAGTTTCGGATGGTGTGAATTTCTCCTTGATTTCCACGATGTCGTTGGTGACAAGCTGTTTCTCACAAACCAATGGTGCGTCGATGACAAGACAGCCTTCCTCATGGGTGCCAATTCTCACGCTGTCGAAAGGTTGATACCAGTCGCTTGCCTCCTTGCCGTTCAATCGCCGCAATGCGATATGCGAAAGCGTCTCTGTCATGCCATACGTGCTCCAGATGGCATTCTCATACCCATTCTTCTTGCGAAATTCCTCGGACATTTCCCTAAGTTCACTCGCCAAAGCATCATCTATCGCTCCACCTCCAATAATTAAGTTTTTGATATGGCTCAATCGCTCTCGCTCCTCGGGTACTTGCAAACTGTTATAGACTTGCATCGGCACCATCGCCACGAAATCGAAACATATATCGCCCACGTCGTGCCCCAAAGATTCAATATCGCCCACGTCATGCTCAGATGCTTTTTTTCCATCGGAAGCAAAATCCATCAACAAGGAATGGGCAAGAGACTCATCCGAAAGTGGATGTCCGCTGGGCTTGACGGAAACAAGTTGAAGATGACGCTCGATGCTCCGCACCACCATCATCTTGCCGGCGATATAGTCGAGCGACATACAGAGCAAGGCGGTGTCGCCTGGCTTCAAACCCAGGAAATCGCAAGTGATGCGAGCGGAGTTGAGCATTTTCTCTTTCTCCACCATCATCGGCTTCGGCTTGCCGGTAGAGCCACTGGTATGAACCAAAAGGCAATCGCTACTATTATTCCATTCGTTTAGAAATTCACTTAACTCCATTTATATTTATCATTTCACACAGAAATGCCGTTTATATAATTTTACTAACATTCACACTACGTTCATAATTATTCACCGCACATTCATTTTTGAAGGGAAATCAAGCACAGGAAAAGACCATGAAAAAATATAGAAAATGATGTCGTACGACTATGCACCTTCATGTCGTACAACTATAGTTGCCCATGTCGTACGTTCATAACAAGTATAGTCGTACGACATGACCATCTATAAAACAAATAGCTTATCTCCCTTGATTTCCAACGGCATCGGGATGTTGTCGGTGAAGAGCTGTCCTGTGCCCAATCCCTGCGGCATTCGGACATTCGGACCATACATCTTGGCACAGAAATGGGCAATGGCACTCAGTCCGACATTGCTCTCCAATGCCGAAGTTATCCAACTGCCGATGCCTCTCTCGTCCGCCAACGAAATCCATTCCTTGCAACCATACATACCTCCATGGAGAGATGGTTTCAAGATGATGTATTGCGGACGGATCGTATCTAACAATGCTTGTTTCATCGACTTCACATTGACACCTATCAACTCCTCGTCGAGTGCAATCGGAATCGGAGTCTCACGACACAGCTCCGCCATCTTCGGCCACTGGTGCTGCCTGATAGGCTGTTCGATGGAGTGGATGTCATACTGCGCCAAAGCCTCCAATCGACTCATCGCATTCTCGGGAGAGAAACCACCATTGGCATCCACACGCAGTTCCACCTGTTCCTTGGAGAAGTCCTGACGGATATGCTTGATGAGGTCGAGTTCCTTGAAGAAGTCGATGGCACCGATTTTGAGTTTCACGCAGTGGAAACCAGCCTTCAGTTTCTCCTCCAGTCGAGCATACATCTCATCGTAAGTACCCATCCATACGAGACCGTTGATGGTGATACCCTCCTCGCCCCGGGCGAAAGGAGAGTCGTAGAGACAAGCCAAGTCGCCTGCCCAAGCAGGAGCAGCAACCGAATCATTCCGAGAAATTTCAGAAGAAGGAACATCATTTCGAGAAATTTCAGAAGAAGGAACATCATTTCGAGAAATTTCCATCTGGTGGAAGAAATCAGCGAAAGCCGACTCCAACCCGAAAGTAATACTTGGATAGGCACGAATCATATCGTAAGGGATGCGACCCATCTGCTCTACCATCCGACAAATCTGCCGAAGCGTCACCTCGTATTCAGGTTTGGCATCGCAGCTAAGGTCGGGAAGCGTAGCACACTCCCCCACACCTCTCACCCCAGGACATTCATCCGAGGTAATCGTAAGAAAGTAACTATGTCTCGTGGTATAAACGCCACGAGACGTACCAGCAGGCTGTTTGAAGTGGAGCGTTCGCTCCGAAATATCTATTTTATACATTAGAATTCTTCACTCTTCGTTCTTCACTCTTCACTTAACTTACTTTTTCTTCAGCTCATACAAGTCCTTGCGGCGATCCCTCATATTCCTCACTGCGCCATAGGTATGGAGCTCATTAAGCAGCGTCAAATCGACATCTGAGATGAGAATCATCTCCGTGTTAGGAGTAGCCTCCGACCTCTTGCCATCGTTAGGGAAGGCGAAGTCGCATGGCGTGAACACAGCACTCTGCGCATACTGAATGTCCATGTTGCGCACACGAGGCAAGTTGCCGACGCTACCCGCTATCGCCACATAGCACTCGTTCTCGATGGCACGAGCCTGGGCACAAACTCTCACTCGCGAGTAAGCGTTCTGCGTATCCGTCATGAATGGCACGAAGAGTATCTGCATACCATCCTGTGCCATCAGGCGAGACAGCTCAGGGAACTCCACATCGTAACAGATGACGATGCCTATCTTGCCACAGTCGGTATCGAAGGTCTGGATGTGACTACCCCCCGTCAAGCCCCAGAACTTCTGCTCGTCAGGAGTGACATGGATCTTCTCGTACATATCGACGCTACCGTCACGGCGACAGAGGAAGCCCACGTTGTAGAGGGCATCATCCTTGAGATAAGGCATGGAACCCGTGATGATATTGATGTTGTAAGTAATCGCCAACTCACGGAAGCAGTCACGTATCTGCTCCGTGTATTGCGCCATCTGACGGATGCTCTGCGCCTCGCCCATGTCGTTGAACTTCGCCATCAATGGGGCGTTGAAATACTCTGGGAAGAGGATGAAATCGCTCTTGTAGTCGCTCACGGAGTGGACGAAGAACTTCACCTGTTCGAAGAGGTCATCCACCGAGGCGTAAGGACGCATCTGCCACTGCACCAGTCCGATTCTCACCGTAGGGCGACGCTCCACGTATGAGTCCGTAGGTGGCTGATAATAGATGTTGTCCCACTGCAACAATGTAGCGCAGTGTTCGCTCTCCTCGTCGCTTGGGAGATAGTTGCGGATGACACGGCGCACGTGGAAGTCGTTGGAAAGCTGGAAGGTGAGCACAGGGTCGTAAATCTCACGGTTGCGCACCTTCTCGATATATTCCTTCGGACGCATCTGGTCGGCATACTTGTGATAGTTAGGGATGCGACCGCCAAACATGATGGCCTTCAGGTTGAGTTTCTCGCAGAGTTCCTTGCGATACTCGTACATACGGCGAGCCAGGCGAAGGCCACGATAGTCAGGGTGTATGAACACCTCGATGCCATAGAGGATATTTCCGTTAGGGTCGTGGGTATTGAAGGTCTCGTTGCCCGTAACCTGGGCGTAAGTATGGTCGCCCTTCACCATATTGTAGTTGACGATGATGGAGAGGGCGCATCCCACGATTTTGTCATCGACGATGATGACCACCTGACCTTCAGGGAAGATAGCAATGAGTTTCTTAATCTGTTCACGAGTCCAGAACACATCCGAATCTGCATAGATGCGCTTGAACGACTTGGCGAGCTGCTCATAGTCCTCCATGTGGAGGTTGCGAAGGCTCACCTTTTCAATTTTACGATTTGATTCCATAATACATCTTTTTATCTATAACAACCTATTTCGAGTTGTATGTTTGCACGATTCGGTTGTATTCATAAATGCGTTTCGGCGGCAAAAGTACAATTTTTCGCTCAAAGGACAAAAGAAAAAGGGGAAAATGTGACTTTTCCCCTTTAATCTTTTATTTTTGCTTGACTGACTTCAAACTAAGTTTTTACCTCAACGTTTATTTAATCAGGACTTTAGTCTTCACTCCATCAACATTTACGATGTAGAGTCCACTTGCAGGAGCTTCCACAGTTCCATTTGTGCTTTGAGCCACTAACTTGCCATCAGTAGAATAGAGAGCCACCGATTTGGCTCCTTCCACCGAAATGGTCTTGCCTCTAACAATTATTCGGCAATAGCTTGTTGGCGTCACGTTTTGATTGATGCCAGTAGCTTCGTCTTGATAATGGAGAATATACTTTACGGCATAGTCATTATCACTGTTCTTTTGCGTGACAACACTCAACCGTCCCTTCTCGTCATATTCGAAAGTCTTCACCACAGAAGCATTGTTGTACAGTCTCTCATACTTCACCAATCTATTGGCATCATCACAGGTATAGGAATATTTCTCCTCACGTTCAGAATCTCCATTGTTCTTTTTCACATAGCTCAGGGTATTGCCGTCCAAGCTAAAGGAACTCTCGTTGCTGTCTGTCAACTTCCAACTTGCAGAAGTGGCATCCCAAGAATAATACCGGTCAGAGGAGACATTTCCATACGACAAGCAAGTAGAATCAACATCAGTAATAAGATTCCTACCTATAATCTCCTTGATATCGCTCTTCGGGAACACGACAGAGAACTGAGGCTTGGCAGAATCACTGTGCTCAGACTTGCTTTCAGGAACCCATTCCCCATTAACCTTCTTATAGGATGTGGCAACTTTTCCATTCTCTGTAGTCTGTTCGCAAGTTTTGTCAGTCTCTACGACCAGACCATTCTCCAAACTTCTACGAATTGTCGTGGTCACACCATTTTCATAAGATATGAGAGATTTCACCTCTGAATAGCTAGGTTCTGTCTGAAAATCATTTTTAGAATCGTCCCAATCATAAGAATATATGACACCTTCAGGAGTAGTTACTTTTTTATCACAGTCATCCAACTCGCCATCAGGGTAATAACATTTATAAATTGACGTATAAGTTCCATCAGCCGCAACCTCACATTCCCTGATTTCACTCAGATATCTAGTTCCATCATCATACTCATACTCTTTCTCCGTATAGCCATTGGCTGTATATGTATATTCGTATGTTTCATAAGGAACGCCATCAGTACACTCATCATCGACTTTTGTAGGATAACCCTCTTTATTAAACTCCAAAGCAGTATAGCCATACACATCACCTAAGTTAAAGATATAAGGTTCCTCAGGGATTTGCATATTCTGCCACTTTCCGTTCTTATAGATTTCTAAGGGGGCATACTTTCTGCTTGCATTTTCAAGTTCACGCAGTCTATATCTCTCAGTCTCCTTATTATCTTTATCATAGAACATTATAATATCTGTACATGGACCATCACTACTGGCATAAAGGTACTCCGTCAACACATATCTTCCATCTTTGAACATACCGAAATCAACACCTTCACAATGCCCTGGTTCGCCACTGACAGGAACCTTGTCCATGGAGTTTCCTTGGTCATCATACATGGACATCCAACTTTCCAAACCGTCATATGAATAATATTTTGTATATACGACATTCGGATTTTCGTGTACCCAATCATAAGCATATCCATTGCTAAGCACAAAATCTTTCTTTTCTGAATCATAGCTGTATGTTAGACTTTCACGGTGCTTGTTTTGCTCATCATAAATCCAAGGATCGTTGTAATTATCCGTCACCACTCCTTTTCCTTTCGGTGTCCAAGACTTGCCATCAGTATCATACGAATAACTGATGGTGGTATTCACGCCATTTTCATGAGTTACCTCTTTTTTACCTTCTGGCACCCAAGAGCCACCATTTTCCACACTGTATGTGTAGTCGATAGAAACCTTCGTATTACCATTCTGCTGAACTTCCGTCTTGCTACCACTTGCAGAAGTCAATGCACCGGTTGTCTCGTCATAGTACTTGACAACATCTTCTCCTTTTACAGAGTTTAAAGTTTCCTCTGCCTGTTTTACCCATGTATTATTTCCATTCTTGACAGAAACGGTTATGACATAATCATCACCATTCACAGTCAACTTCGCCTGTTTGTAGTTGTCATCAGCCAATTCTACATAGCTCTGTACTGGCTCAAGCCATGTATATTCTTCCTTGGAACTTACACTTCCATTGGAATTGTAGTCAATGCTCTTGACAAGATAAGCCTTTCCTTGATTTGCCTCCCCCACATGGTCGTAATCATATTCCTTATGACTTTGGAGACTCTCTTTTTTGTTGATGGCATCATACTTATAGCAATCTACAGAAATGATGCGTCCCTTGGCATCCTCACCATAGGCGTAACGAACATAATCGGCAGAAGTTGTAGAGTATTCGTAAGCCTTTCGCCCTTTCTCATCATATTTGATGGAGGAAGTCATGTACTTGTTTTCTTCCTTGTCATCATAGAGATACACATCCCAATCCTTCAAAGTTTTGTCCGTGGCACTTGCAAAAGACTCCAAGGTCATTTCAGATGGATGTACAGGATAAAAAGTATGTTGAACATAGGTAGTGACAGAAGTACTAGGATTGATATCTATTATGACTTTATGCTGCATCAAAGAGGGTGTATGATAAAGTCGAGCGTTCAGAGGTTGCATACCCAACAAGGCCAAAGCCCATACGAAGTAAAACTTTTTAATCATAAACTTAATATTTTAAATTTCTGCACAAAAGTACACAAAATTCGATGACTATCCAAATCGCGCCCCACTATAAAGCTATTTTTAACAAAAGTTACACGAAGTCACCCACAAGTCTATCAAAAATATGTGTACCTTTGCAACCCGAGACAAAGCATAGCTATTTTTAACTCAACAACAAAACCAATCAACAAGAAAAATGAACAACAGCAATAAAGTGAAAGGATTTGCGGCGGGTATCATCGCCGCCGTATGTTACGGTACCAATCCACTGGGTACGCTCGAGCTCTACAAGGATGGATTCTCATCGGGCTCGGTATTGACTTACCGCTACCTCTTGGCGGTGGCGATGTTCGCCATCGTGATGATGTTTCGCAAGGAACGGTTCGCCATCAAACCGGGTCACGCCATCAGGCTTGCCTTCCTAGGCAGCATCTTCGCCCTCTCCTCCACCACGCTCTACGTGAGTTTCCACTACATGGCGGCAGGCATCGCCAGCACATTGCTCTTCGTCTATCCGATTATGACGGCAGTGCTGATGACGGTGTTCTTCCATGAGAAGGTGACGTGGAGCACCTCGCTTGCCATCCTCCTCGCCGTGTCGGGCGTGGGATTGCTCTACCAGGGCGACGGCAACGAGAAACTGAGCACGGCAGGATTCGCACTTGTGATGGCTTCGTCGCTGCTCTACGCCGTCTATATCATCTCCGTCAACCAATGGAAGGATTGTCCGATGTCCAACATCAAATTCACCTTCTGGATATTGGTGTTTGGACTGATTACCGTAGCCGCCTTCACCTGGATTTCGGGCGAGAGCTTCCAACCCCTGGAGACTCCTAAGCAGTGGCTCTGCGGCATACAGTTGGCGTTGCTCCCTACGGTGCTCTCGCTCTTCTTCATGACCATCAGCATCAATCTCATCGGCAGCACGCCAGCCGCCATCATGGGAGCCTTGGAACCTGTGACGGCTGTCATCATCGGTGTTTTCATCTTCGGCGAGACATTCACTTTCCAACTCGCCATCGGCATCGCCGCCATCCTCGCCGGTGTCACGCTGATAATCCTGAGAAAAAAAGGATAAAAAAAAATGAGGGTGTGTCATAAATCACATCCTCATTTTTTCATCCTTATCTTGCAATAAACTTTATCTTTCTTATATTGCAGTCTTATACTGCGGTCTTATATTGCAGTCTTATATTGCGGTCCGAAGCCTTATTTCTTACTTCACGATACCCTTCTCGAGGTATTCGACGAGATTGCAACGTACCTTCTGTCCTGCGTCCTCGGCAGCCACTTTCGCCATGTCGCTCTCTACCATGATCTTGACGAGTTCCTCGAAGGTGGTGGTGTTAGGATTCCAACCGAGCTTTGCCTTGGCCTTCGTTGGGTCGCCCCAGAGGTTGACAACGTCTGTAGGACGATAGAAGTCTGGTGAAACCTCGACGAGCGTCTTGCCTATCAAGTTCTCAGGACCTTCCACACAGATACCCTTCTCGTTCTCTTCCTTGCCTTCCCATTTGAGTTCGATGCCCACGTGGTGGAAAGCCAACTGTGCGAACTCGCGCACGGAGTGCTGCACGCCTGTCGCAATCACGAAGTCCTCTGGCTTCTCAGCCTGGAGGATGAGCCACATACACTCCACGTAGTCCTTGGCGTAACCCCAGTCACGGAGAGAGTCGAGGTTGCCGAGATAGAGCTTATCCTGCTTGCCCTGCTTGATGCGAGCTGCAGCAAGTGTTATCTTGCGGGTGACGAATGTCTCGCCACGACGCTCACTCTCATGGTTGAAGAGGATGCCCGAGCAGCAGAACATATCGTATGCCTCGCGATACTCCTTGACAATCCAGAAGCCATACTGCTTGGCCACGGCGTATGGGGAGTATGGGTGAAATGGAGTGTTCTCGTTCTGAGGCACTTCCTCTACCTTGCCATAAAGCTCGGAGGTGGATGCCTGATACATACGGCAGGTCTTCGCCAAACCGCACTGGCGAATCGCCTCCAAGATACGGAGCACACCTGTAGCATCTACATCAGCGGTAAACTCAGGAGAGTCGAAGCTTACCTGCACGTGGCTCTGGGCTGCCAAGTTATAGACCTCGGTAGGCTTCACCTTGTTCATCACCTGGATGATGCTCATCGAGTCGCCCAAGTCGGCATAATGAAGGTGGAAATTTGGCTTGCCCTCCAAATGAGCGATACGCTCGCGATAATCTGTGGAAGAACGACGGATGGTGCCATGCACGTCATAACCTTTTTCCAACAAGAGTTCTGCTAAGTAAGAACCGTCTTGTCCTGTGATGCCTGTGATTAAAGCTACTTTTCTTTTTTCCATTGCTAATATATAAGTTATTTGTACAATTATTTTTATCGTTTATTTTTTTTGGGGGGATGTATAGGGATTTTTTGCTTTTGCCCTTTCAGGGCGACTTTCAAGATTGATTGCATACCCAGGGCGTTGCCCTGGGCTTGGAGCTTATTGCCCTTTCAGGGCGCTATCCTGTCAGCGCAAGCCTTACAGGATTTCTATTCAGCGTGCTATCCTGTCAGCGCAAGCCTTACAGGATTTCCATTCAGGGCGCTATCCTGTCAGCGCAAGCCTTACAGGATTTCTATTCAGCGTGCTATCCTGTCAGCACAAGCCTTACAGAATTTCTATTCAGCGTGCTATCCTGTCAGCGCAAGCTCTGCCTGTACTTCAAGGGCGACACGTGGAAGTGCTCCCTCACATACTTGCCAAAGAAAGAGGTGTTGGAGAAGCCAAGGATTGCGGATATTTCCTTGACCGACTTATTGGTGGAACGGAGATAATAAGTGATGTCGGCGAGCGTGTATTCGGTAATCCACTCGATGGCAGTCTTGCTGCTGTGTCGCTTGCACACGATGGAGAGGTACTTCGGGGTGATGCAGAGCTGCTGCGCGAAATATTCGACGGGGCGATGCTTGACCTCGCTTTGCTGCAACATCTCCAGGAATCGGTCGAAGAGCTCGTTGGTCGTCGAACCTTTCTTCTCTCCCTCCACGCCATCGACCTTGAAGGCATTGCAAAGCGCCAGGAGGGCACTCTTCAGGAGCGTCTCCACGATTTCCCTACGATACAGGTTCCAGGTGGTATGCTGCATGTTTTCCACATCCAGACAAAGGCGCACCAAGTCGGTAAACTTGGCGTAGAAGAGCATCTCCTCGTTGGTCATCTTCACCACCGACACCTTGTTGACATACATGGCACGGTTCCATACATTGATGTGCGACCGCAGGATGTTCTGCAGTCCATGGTTGGTGACACAGAGAGCCACACAGGCGAAGTCGGGAGTAACTTCGAGTATATCCACCACCGAGTTGGGTGGGCAGACAAAGATGTCGTTCTTGCTCACCTCTATGATTTTTCCATTGATGTCCATGCGCAGACTCCCTTGCTGACACGATGCGATCATGTTCATCTGTAGCCGCACGGGGTCGGGATTCGCCAATACCTTGATATTGTCGATAATCAGGATGTCCTCGTCGAGGTAGCTGGCACTGATTTCAGCACTCTGCGAAAACTCACCGTTCTCAATGCGTTGTCTTATGTCGTTCTGTCCTTCCTTAGCCATAATATGCCATTAATTTCTTCACTTTTCGTTCTTCACTCTTCACTCTTCGTTCTTCACTCTTCGTTCTTCACTCTTCACTCTAAAACGCCTCCCTGTACTTATTCTCATCCTTGTCTTCGAGCATGGAGAGATAGCTCTGGTATCGGCTGGCAGCGATGTAATGCTCCTCCACCGCCTTGATGACGGCGCATCCAGGCTCATGGGTGTGGGTGCAATTGGAGAACCGACAGCCCTCCGAGAACTTGAATATCTCCTTGAAGTAGCTAGTGAGCTCCTCCTTCTCGATGTCAAACGTGCCGAATCCCTTGATGCCCGGAGTGTCTATCAGATAGCCACCGCCCGGCAAGTCGATCATCTCGCTGAAGGTCGTGGTGTGCATGCCCGTGTTGTGAGCGTCGCTGATCTCAGCCGTGCGCTGTCCAGCCTCTGGCACCAGTTGGTTGATGAGAGTCGATTTGCCCACGCCACTGTTGCCGCTCAAGAGCGAAGTCTTGTTCTGTATCAGCGGTCTGAGCGCGTCGATGCCCTCGCCTGTTGCGGCGGAGATTTCCACGCACTGGTAGCCGATGGTCTCGTAGAGCGTGCGCATCATCTGCTCGTAGTGCAGTTCGTCGTCGGAGAGCATGTCTCGCTTGTTGAACACCAAGACCACAGGCACACGATAAGCCTCGGCTCCAGCCAGGAACCTGTCTATGAAGGTGGTGGAAGTCTGCGGATAGTTGACCGTCACGACGAGCAACGCCTGATCGACGTTGGCGGCGAGTATATGGCTCTGCTTGCTCAGGTTTGGCGACTTACGGATGATGTAGTTGCGCCTGTCCTCTATCGAGGAGATGAAGGCAGTGCCCTCCTGGTTGGTGATCAGTTCCACGCGGTCGCCCACAGCCACGGGATTGGTGCTGCGGATGCCCTTCAGTCGGAAGTTTCCCTTGATTTTGCTTTCGATAAGCTGGCCATCGTCGGTCTTGACGGTGTACCAGCTTCCTGTATTCTTAATGACTAGTCCTTTCATCTGCAATCTATCGACTAGACTGTCATGATTTCCTTTTCCTTGTCAGCCATCAGAGCCTCCAACTGCTTGATGTACTTGTCGTGCAACTTCTGCAAGTCGTTCTCTGCGTCCTTCTCCAAGTCCTCGGAGAGACCGTCCTTGATGGCCTTCTTCAACTTTTCCTTGACCTCGCCACGCACGTTGCGCACCTCTACCTTGGCTTTCTCAGCGATTTTGCCGCACTGCTTCACGAGTTCCTTACGGCGCTCGCCAGTAGGCTGAGGGATTCCGAGGCGCACGATCTCGCCATTGTTCTCAGGAGTGATGCCCACGCCGCTGTCCATGATGGCCTTCTCGATGTCCTTGATGGCCTTCTTGTCCCAAGGGCGGATGGCAATGGTACGGGCATCTGGAGTGGTAACGGTAGCCACCTGGTTCAATGGCACCATGCTGCCGTAGCTGTTAACACGAACACCATCGAGGATGGCCACGTTGGCACGTCCTGCACGAATATGAGAGAGCTCCTCTGCGAGATACATCGC
>ERZ808246.1488-NODE-1488-length-16838-cov-4.170411_pt1 | contig 16838 bp, 9 predicted proteins | sample MGYA00521083_ERZ808246 | MGnify/ENA primary metagenome ERZ808246 (study PRJEB31516, sample SAMN03275577) | gut metagenome | biome: mammalia-associated habitat; material: feces | host: Papio cynocephalus | place: Kenya | collected 2012-07-07 ... | reverse complement strand
CGAGCGTAATGTGCCAGCGTTTCCAAAATTCCGATACGGATTTTGAGAAGAACGGTCTTTGGAAGTTTTCGGGCATTATTACGCCGAATATATATCCCGTTCCCGTTACCGCGTCCATTGAACCGGAGAAGTCCATGTACAGCTGAATCGTATAAAGAACCGCGCCGAGAACCATTATTCCGCCGTCGTATTTATCGTAATTCGTAAATATTTCTCCCACAGCGGAGTTTAATCTGTCGGCGACGATCGCTTTTTTCATAAGTCCGAATGCAAGCCGTCTTATGCCCATAGCCATGTTGTCGTAGTCGATTTTCGTTACGTTCCACAGCTTGTCCGCGGTGTCGGAGTAACGGCATATCGGGCCCTCTACTATTTGAGGGAAAAAGCTCATGAACAGCGCGAGTCTTGCGAGGTTTCCGTCGGCTTTTATCTTACCGCGGTATACGTCGAAAATGTACGACATAGCCTGCATTGTAAAAAATGAGATGCCTATCGGCATAACGAATTTCGGGATCGCAATTTGAATCGACAGCCCGATTGCGGATAAAAGCGAATTTACGTTACCCGCAAAGAAAGCCGTGTATTTTATGACGAGGAGCATGCCGACATGTATTACGGCGGCTAGTCCGACAACGGCTCTCATTTTATTCTGATACTGTTTCTTCAGACGCTTTTTTTCGTCTTTGTCCTCACACTGTTTGACTGCGCTTTTCTTCTCGTTTATAAGCCGGTCGAGCCACAGTCCGAAGTAATGGACGGACAGTATCGTCACCGCGAGAACGAGCACTAATTTACCGCTTATAAGCCAGAAAAAACCGAAACTCATTACTATAAGCGAGTATTTTTTCAGCTTCTGCGGAACTATGCTGTAAAAAAGCATGGCAAGAGGCAGAAATAATGCAAGATAGGAGGTAGAAAAGTAGTTTGACAGGTGTCCGAGTCTGCCTCCTAAAAGCACGGATTCAAGATTCATCTCAGTCTTCCTCTTGGAGTCTTAAAATCATGTCGTACATAGCCTTTGCCGAATTGAAATTCTCGGGAACGATGTCGACCGTGGGGATGGTTATGTCGAATTCGTCCTCAATCTCCGCTACGAGCGAGATGATCGAAAGAGAATCGAGGTGATGACCGTCGATAAGGTCGGTACACGTCTCATAATCAACGTCGGGCTGAATGTCCTCTAATATTTCGATAAGTTTTTCCATTTTTAAAACATCCTTTCATCCTTTGGGTTATTTAAGTTGTATGTTTCAAAAGAATCGCGGAGCCTTATTATCTCCGAGTCCTCTTTTTTCAGATAAACGGCGGGTATGTCACGGCTTAAAAACAGCGATATTCCCTCTGTCGGGCAGTACGCGCCCGTATTTTTAAAGCATATTACGTCGCCGATTTTTATTTCGGGGAGCGGAGCCTGCTTTACCATTATGTCATTCATCGAGCAGAGCGAACCGCAGATATTGTATTCTTTTTCTTTAGGCTCGTTTTCCTTTCCGATTACGGAAAATGCGGGCATTTTCATCGCCATGTGCTGACCGAAGTAAACAATATGGTGCATGCCTCCGTCGGTCAGAACGTAATTCTGCGACTTATTCGTCTTAATATCGACGATATGCGTATAATATTTTCCGCATGAGGCGGCTATGCTTCTGCCGATTTCGAGAGTGATTTCGGGCTTTATGTCGATTGAGGACAGCAGGGAGGAAAGAGAAGCGAAAATCTCCTCCTCGTTCGTCTCCTCGCCCTCGAAGTATGCGACGGGGAATCCCGTGCCGTATTCTAATTCACGCGCGGTGTAACCGTAATTGTCTTTTAAATGATTTAAAAACTCGTTTAATTTATTGATTTCGCGCGCGTATTTTTTTACGCTCGTTTTCTGCGTTCCCGAGAAAAACTGAATTCCCGCAATGTCGATATACGGGTGGTTTTCACGCTGCGATATCATTTTTTCGATATCGCTTTTATTGACTCCGAACTGCGAGTCGTTCGTAAGACGGGGCAGAACCTTTATTTTATGAGTGTATTTTTGAGCGTATTCGCATATAAAATCATACTGGTGAACGGACTCTGCGGTTATTATTCCGTCGAACGATTCGTCCGCGATGAGATTTTCTATAAAAGACGGGGTCTTGTATACGCCGGAGATAACCATTTTTTTATATTCGATTCCGATATCCCTGCATATACGCTCCTCGCCCGGCGAGCAGATTTCGAATCTGTCGGCAAGATCGGCGATTTCGCCCGTTATAAACGTGTTCGCCTTGACTGCGTAGCATATATTTACATTGTTATCGAAAAAACTCTTTATATGCTTTACGCGCTCTCTCAAAACGGCGGAGTCGAAGAAGTAAAACGCGTCCTCGTTCTTATTTATAAGTTCGTTTAATGTAAGTTTCATGCCTTTACCTTCGCCTTTTCTTCGAGAGCTTTTCTGTCGATTTTTCCGTTCTTCGTAAGGGGCATAACGTCGACCTGACGGAGCATGCCGGGTATCATGAACACAGGGAGCGTTTTCTCCATTTTAAGATGAAGCTCCTTTTTGTCGATCGTGCCCGTGTAGAAGCCTTTGAGCTTTGATTTTACCGCATCGAAAATACAGCAGCATCTCTCGACTCCGTCGATTGCTTCCATTGCGCGCTGAACTTCTTCAAGCTCGATTCTGTGACCCATGTGCTTTATCTGAAAATCCTTGCGTCCGGCAAAAACAAACTCGCCGTTTTCGTCGTATCTCGCGAGGTCGCCCGTTCTGTATATTTTTTCGGGGAAATGCGGGTTGAGCGGATTCTGTACGAAGTGCGACGAATTCTGCTCGGGGCAGTTGTAATATCCGAGCGCGAGAGCCGAACCGCGTACGCATATCTCTCCCTGTACTCCGCTTTCGGTGACGCGTTTGTCGTCTTTATCAAGAAGTATAACGTCCTCGTTGGGGAAATGCTTTCCTATGGGTATACCCTGCGAATAGTCGCGGTCTTTTTCGAGAATGTGATATGTGCAGTTGCATGTAATTTCGGTAGGTCCGTACAGATTTACAAACATAGCCTCCGGCAAGTGTTCTCTCCACGCTTTGAGATGCTTATACGGCATAACCTCGCCGGAAAACAGAACCTTATTGACCGTATCGGGAGTTCTGTAATCAAGACAGTGGAATGTGCTTATCAGACACAGCGCTGAGACCGCCCATATCATCGTCGTTACCTTATCCTCGCAGAGCCTGTCCGTCAATTCTTTCGGAGAGGAGAAAAGCGAGCGGGGGATAATGTCGAGCGTCGCGCCCGTTTTTAAGCACGAATAGATATCCTTTACCGACACGTCGAAATCAAACGGAGCCTGGTTTGCGACAATATCCTTATCGGTTATATTAAATATATCGCAGAAGCAGTCGATAAAATCTATAACGCTTCTGTGGCTTACGGCTATACCCTTGGGCGTACCCGTCGAACCTGACGTAAAGTTAAGATAGAGCGGGTCGGTGTCGAGAGCCGAGTTCCTTATGTTTTTAAGTCTTTTTTCGTCCTTTTCGAAGCACATAAGCTCACTTACGGTTACGATTTTCGAATACTTAAAAAGTCTTGACGCCGTCTCTTTGTTTTCCTCGGTTGTTATTATAACCTCGGGAGCGAGAACGGAATATGTTTTGAGCGTTCTCGTTTCGGGAAGCTGGGGACTGAGCGTGCAGTAAAAACATCCTGCGTAAACCGTTCCGAAGAACGCGCAGAGTATGTCCGCGCTCTTGTCGGCAAAAATTCCGACGGGCGAACGCGGAGATGTCATATATGACAGCGCGCTGCCGATTTTTTGAGCGTTCTCTTTTACAATAGTATAGGAATATTTCTTTTCCCCGTCGGTTACGGCGGTTTTATCGGGGAAACGGCTTTCGGTCGTTTCAAGATAGTCGAGAATGTTTGTTTTCATGAAAACTTGCCTCCGTGCCATGAATACAGTGTCGTTTTTTCGCGTATAAGACGGTCGAAATTGCGAAACTGTTGCGAAAAATGAAAAAAATCCGCAAAAAAAGAAACCCGCGCCGATTTGCCGATAAAATATGAAATAAAGAATCAAATGGTAAATGTATACTGCAAGTCATATCCCATAAAAGAGCGATAGGTTCCTATTTTTTCTTTTGCAACAAGATATTAACACAAAAAAAATCGTTTGTCTATAGTCTTAATAAAATTTTAATGCAGAAATAAAGAAAATTTCATTTCGTGCCGAAAAAATGCGTTTCGTGTCGTTTTTGACGTCAAACCTAAGTTTAAGTTTTTGATTTTTTTGTGCATTTTGATGATTGATATGTTGTAACTGTATCGTAAAGGTTAAAAATTGATTATATTTTTAAACAGAAAATATGACCGTAATTTCGTTTGTGTAAAACGGAGAAATTTTTGTCGGCTTTTTCTGAGGTGTTGATTGTTAAAATACTGTATTTCCGACAAACAGGCATTTATCTGTCGCAATAAAAAAACAAAATATGTGGTTTTTATACAATTTCTTTGCACATATTATGAGTATATTTTTAATACATTTTGATTGATTCTGTTGCTAAAAACCAAAAACGGATTTTAACGAAATAATGAAAATTTATTCCATAAAAGTATTGCGGAGAGGGAATGTATATATTATAATATAACTCAATGAATTTAAAATAAGAATAATACATATCAAAACAGTAGGTATTAAAGTTGAAAAACAGACTTCGAATACCGTTAAGGAGTGAATTGATTTGACAGATATTAAAAAACGCGCGTCGGGCGTGCTCGGCGTATTTTTATGCGTTCTTACGCTTTTGACATGCATACCCGTTTCTCCGCTCGTTTCGGCGGCTTCAACGCCGACTCTGGCGTACGACGATTCGACTCCCGGCGTAATCGAGATTTCCAACGACGACGGCACCTCCTCATACACGTGGTACCGCGCGAAGTATGACAAATCCGCTTCAACGTGGGGCGATTACGAAGAACTTGTCCCGACCGCGAGTCCGTATAGTAAAAACGATATGAGTATAGATCCCGACAGGGGAACGTGGCTTAACCTTGCCGTTGACGGCGGGGGAGAGACCGAGGACGCGAAGTATAAGTACAAAGCCTGCGTAACGGGTTCGTCGGTGTTCTCGTCGGAATTTGAGCAGACGGAGTTTTACGCTCAGCTTTTAAACGGCGGATTCGAAAATCCCGTAATAGGCGCGGACGACACTAACACGATAAATTCGTGGAGTACGTCGCGTCAGTATCCGACTAAGGATAATACCTCAAAAACGGGCAACCCGTACCCGACTCTTTACTGGAGAACGAGCGCGACGGATAACGCAGTCGAGATAATCACCGTAAACGGCACTGCTCTTTCAGGAACATATGCGGGAACAGCGGCGGCAAACGGTACTAAAACAAACTACGGAATTTCAACTTCTCCCGCGGGCGATCAGTTCGCCGAAATTAACGCGGAGGCGGCGGGTTCGCTTTATCAGAAAGTTTTAACATACCCCGGTTCCGACATGTACTGGTCGTTCTATCACTCCGTACGTCTTTACGGCGAAACGGCGACTGCCGGCGGCAGCGGTACCGATACCATGTACCTTGTTATAGACTCCGACTCAACGTCGAACGAGCTTGCTGGACTTACGACGACCGATCAGCTTAATACGAAGATAGAATCTCTTTTGAACGGCAAGGACGTTTACGAGAACAACGGACTTTATATAGAGAAAATCGCGGATACCCGCGATTCGTCTTCCGGTACGGACTGGTTTTCTCATGCGGGTACGTATAAGGTTCCCGACGGTCAGTACGTTACGAGATTCTATTTCGTTTCTGCCGATTCCTCTCAGATGGCGTGCAATAACAACACGTACGGCAATTTTATCGACACCGTCGCGTTCTCGGTAAACTATCCGACCCAGGCGGGCGAGGGCGCGCTTGTTATAAAGAAAAATATCAGCGGACTTTCCGCTAAGAAAACTTCGGAATTAAACGACAGTCTTACGTTCAACGTAAGATTCACGATAACCGATAAGGACGGTAACGTTACGACCGAAACAAAGACGTTGAAGGCTTCCGACTTTACATGGAAAACGAACGCCGACGGCTCGTTTACGGGACTTATTTCAATAGAAAAGGTTCTGACTGATTCAAACGGCGACGCTCTTACTGTAAATTACGAGGTTACCGAAAACAATTACAAACTGGAAAACTACGAAGTTACGACGACGAAAGAGGGATTTAAGGGAACGCTCGAAGCCGATTCGTCAAAATACGCGAATTTTTATAACGAATATAAAGGCGTGGGCGGAACCGACGTTGAGGACCCCATGGACATAACGAAGCAGATCGACGCGTTCAGAGACGGTACGGACAATGCCGATACCACGCTTGACAACACTGCCTCGCCGGCCGATCTTAAAGATATATACCGTCTTTATCTGACGGCTTCGGGCGCGCAGTCTCCCGCCCCGGTCGACCTCGTTATCGCGGTTGACAAATCGTCGAGTATGGATAATTCAATGTCGGGAGGTACTGCTTCGGCGTCCGATCCCGCGAGAGATACCGTTGTTTCAAATATACTGAACGGACAGTCGGGACTTATCTCCTCTTTCCTTAATATTAATAAGGATAACAGAGTGTCGGTGGTTTCGTTCCACGGCAGAACGTCGGGTTCAAATAACAGATATACGTATGCGAACGATTCGTCGCTTGACCTCGACTGGATAACGGCGGACAGCTGGACTGCTTCGTCGAGCGTTGACTGCTCGGCTTCGTCGTATACGGGAACGAACTATTCCGCGGGCTTTGCGAGAGCCTATACGCAGTTTAATAAACAGACCGCCGAGGTCGGCAGACAGAGGATAATGATATTCCTCACCGACGGCGCGCCGACTCACGCAAACGCGAGTCTTACCTCAGCGAGCGGAAGAAGATATACGTCTTCGGTCGATTCGTACACAAAGTCGAGATTCGACGATTTTAATTCTAATCTTGATAACTCCGTCGCGGCATATTTCATATACATAGGTTCGCAGTCGGATATTCCGTCGGCTGTAAACAGTATGAGTTCGTCGTTAAACGGCGGAGCGGTTTATTCGGCTTCAACTGCCGACGAATTAAAGAGATGCCTTTATAACGCCGCGACGACAAACGGAACAAAGTATGAAAATATCGTAATCGACGAGGCTTTGAGCCGTTACGTCGACTTTTCAAAACAGGTCGATATGCGCGTTAAGCTTAAAAATGAGCTTGCGGGCGTTTCGTACGTCCTTTATTACAGAAATATGATTACCGATTCGGGCGAAATATCCGACGGTAAAAATATCATAACAGGTGAGACCGAGAGTATTTTAAAGAGCGTTACGGTTAATAAGAATTCAAAGACCGTTTCCGTCGCTCTCAACGACGGTGTATATCTCACCGGCGAGTGGAAAATCGAGCTTTCGTTCAACGTAACCGCGACGGACGAGGTTTATTCGGATTACGAAGATATAGGATATACCGACGTCGGTTCGAAAAATACCGATTATCTTTCCAATGCCACGAGCTCTCAGCGCGGCGGATATTATTCGAACAAATCCGCTTCGGTTACATATAAGAGAAACGGACTCGAATTTACCGTAAATTATCCGCACCCCGTTGTTCAGGCTGATTTCGGTCTGCCCGACGTTTCGTTCAGAAAAGTCAACGGAGAGAATATCACAATCGGACTTTCGGGCGCGAAATTCGACGTTTACCGCAAATCGGATTCGTCCTCGGCTGTCGAAGTTGCGGGACTTGACGGAACCTACGTTCCGTTCGGCGCGGTAACTTCGGGTGAGAACGGTGTTATAACGCTTTCCGACGTACCCGACGGTACATACTATTTTATAGAAACATCCGCTCCCGACGGTTACGTATTATCCTCAAAGCCGTTCGGAGTAAATATAATCAACGGCGAACCCTCGCTTCTGACGAGCAATCTTTACCTTGATTCGAAAACCGTTCTTATCCCGAACACTCCCGAAAAGAGCGTTACGGACGAGGTTAAGAGGTCAAAATATATCGACGCGTTCAGAGACGGCGCGTCTAACCCCGACACGACTCTCGACGACACGGCGACAAAGGATGAGAAGAAAGATTTATACAGACTTTACCTTGATGTAAGCTCGGCGGCGGCGTTGAAGCCCATTGACTTAATGGTCGTTGTCGACAGGTCGGGTTCAATGAAGTACAGACTTTCTTCGGATTCGACCTCAACTTCCGATTCCGATCCGCAGAGAGCGGCAACGGTTGAGAAGATATTAAAGGGCGACGACGGACTGATTTCAAAATTCTTAAACCAGAATCCCGAAAACATGGTTTCGGTCGTTTCGTTCTACGGCGCGGCTTCGAACAGCTATTCCTCAAACAACGGAAACAGCTCGTCCTCGACTTATCAGCCGTATGTAAATAACAGAGCGTATACCCAGGACGCGCAGGTCGAGAGAGACTGGATTTCGGCGTCCGACTGGTCGAAGGATTCCACGCTCGACGTTTCATATAAGGACAGCAACGGTACGAACTATTCGGCGGGCTTCGGCGTAGCAAAGGATCAGTTCAATAAATCGTCCGTCAGCGGAAACGGACACGAAAAGGTTATGATATTCTTAAGCGACGGTGAGCCTACGTTTGCAAACAACCCGATAGACGGCTCAACCTCGACGAGATACGGTAACGGACTTACGAGTACGGGACAGAACACATCGGTTATCGATACGCATACCAAAAATATGTTTACCTCGTTCAATACTCTCACGAATGATTCCGTTACAACGTATTGTATTGCAATCGGCGGAGCTTCGACGGCGATACTCGAAGAGATGGTTTCTGCGGGCAACGGAGGCAAGCTTTATCAGTCGTCATCGTATGATGAGATTTACTCCGCGTTTGAGGAAATAATGCTCAACGGTTCGGGCAAATATACGAATTTTGCAATCGACGACGTTTTGAGTAAATATGTTAACTTTGCCGATAATGTCGATTTAAAGGTCGTACTCGAGGACAGAGATACCTCCGAAGAGGCTAAGACTCTCTGTACGCAGGCAACTGTCGATTCCGACCCGGTTTACTACACCGTAAACGGCAAGCAGTATGTAAAGAATGTTGCGATAAATAAAACGGCAGGTACCGTCGCGGTCAATTTCGTCGACGATATGGAGCTTATCGGCGACTGGCATATAATCATTTCGTATAATGCAAAGGGTACGGAGAAAATATACGAGGACTACGAATCGTACGGTTATTCCGCAGTCGGCGACCCCGACACGGATTATACGTTAAACGGCAACGACACGAGTTCGGGTCATAAGGGATTCTTCCCGAACAACTTAGCTAAGGTTTCGTTTAAAATGAACGGAAACGATTATACTCTGCCGTTTACCCATCCCGTAGTCCAGGGTATCAGAGTCGCGCCGGACTCGGTAGTTATCGACTACGGTATACCCGTAAATATTACGGTTTTGAGAAACGATACGGTCATAGGCGACAACGGTAAGATAACGGGCGTTTTCGATTCAATCGGTGACGACGTTACGCTTAATAACTTCGGATATACGGTTTCGCAGGCAATCGGACTTTCCGATTCTCTTACTCTTAAACACGGCAGCATACAAGTTATTAATAACGAACTGAAATATACGCCGTCCGATATGACGATGAGCGAACCCGACGTATTCTATTACGAATATAAAACGGAGGACAACACGTATCTTTATACGTTCGTAACGGTTATACCCGCGGCGAATATTTACTACGAGGACGACTTCTTCACGTTTTCCGACGGCTGGACGCAGGTCGGCTCTAAGGACGAGAGCGCGGTTCAGGCGGAGGACAGACCCGGCAATTCAACAATTTCAAAAGACGCGAATAACGTCTACGGCTATGATTCGGCGTACGAAAACGAGACGTCCGACTACTCGCTCGGCTCGGCGATGAAAACGACCGTCTCCTCGTCGAGTCCAAACTATAACGGTAAGATAAACGCTTCGTTCGTGTTTAAGGGAACGGGATTCGATCTATTCAGCCTTACCGACGCCGACCAGGGCGCGATGCAGATCAAGGTCTATAAAATGAATTCAGACGGTTCTCATTCGAATTCGACGGTCGAGGACGGAAACAGATTTATAGACAACTATTACGGCTATAAATACGACACGGATTCTAATAAATTCGTACCCGATGATTCTGCCGAGGGTAAGCTCTATCAGATTCCCGTATTCAGAATAAGGGATCTTGACTACGATACATATTACGTCGAGCTGATACCGCGTTACCTTGCAAAATTCGACATACGTTCAAAGGGAAGCTATGACCTTGTCGTCGATTCAGTAAGAATTTACGACCCCGCGGGCAGAACTCCCGACGTTACGTCAACCGTCGGAAACGCATATATTGCAGATAACGAGTATAACGCAGAGTACGTAAAGCTTAGAACGAGCCTTATTTCAAAGGAAAAATTCTTCGATTCGGCAAAGGACTTAGGCGGCGGATATATCCCCGGCACGATATTCATTGACGGTATCGCCCGTCTTGCCGAGAGCGCGGACAACGCAGTTTCAAACTATGAGACCGCAGGACCCAACAACGAAATTTACCTTACAAAGGGTCAGGCTGTCGCGTTCAACGTCTCCTCGGGCAGAGAGATAAAGCCCGGTTCGCTCCAGATCGGACTTAAAGTTCCGTCGGGAGGCACGAGCGAGGTTCTTATAATGAACGACTCGATGGACGATTTCGATTCGATAAACGTTTCGGGCGCGGGCGAGAAGTATTATAAGATATCAAAATATATCGACTGGGATACCTCGAAGCTTGACGACGGCAAGTACGAGTCGGCTTCCGCGATCATCATTGTCAACAATTCCGATTCCGTTCTCTCCGTAACGAGTCTTAAATGGACGTGGAAAAGCGGTACAACCGATAAGAGCGAGCCTCTTAACGCGGTGGTTACCGCGGCGGCTCCCGCGAAGCTTTCGGCTGCGGCTAAGGTCATGCTTGCGGAGGTAAAACCCGGCGGTGAAAGTTTTGACATAAGCGCGGACGATATAGAGATACGCTGGAATCAGACAGAGTTTAAAAACGGAGATACAGCCTCTGCCGTTATTACGACTCCCGCCGACGTTACGGGCGTAAGAGTCGGAGACACGGAGATACACGACTATGTTCTCAATTCCGACGGCACAAAAACATGGACGGTTTCGTTCACCGTGACAGAATCGACGGACGGTAATTTCGACGTTCTGTTCACGACCTCCGACGGCAGAACTCTTGCGAAAACCGACGGCGAGACGATAAGGATTGTAACGCCCGCGGACGCTCCGGATACCTCCGTTTCCGATTCGGATTCCGATAATAAAACCGTGATTCAAAAGGTTATCGATTTTATACTTAAAATATTCGAAAAGATTAAAAGCATTTTCAGGGGGCGGCGGAATATAATATGAAAAAGAAATATGTAACCCCCGATATAGGTTTTGAATGTTTTTGTCTTAATACCGATATTTCCGCAGGATGCGCGTGGCTTTCCAACCAGGCACCCGGTCAGTGCACCGTCGACATGCCGTGGGGCGACACTCTTTTCGCCTCCGCCGACTGTACCATGAAGCCGGGCAACGACTCGCAGGTGTGCTATCACGTGCCGACCGCAGATCAGAACGTATTCGGTTCTTAACGGCAGTCAAACCGCCGATTCATCGATTTAGACGGAATCGGCGGTTGTTCTTATATCTTTTTTTTGAAAGTGATAAAAGTGAAAAAAATATTTTTAACGGCTTTTATATTTGTTTTATTTTCGGTTGTGTTAACGGCGTGTTCGTCAGTGCCGGAAGAGCCGACGACAGAAGCCGAATCCGCGCCTCCCGCCGGAGTTTCTTATAACGAAAACGATACGGCTTTAAATTTAAATGGAAACGACGAATTTATATCCTCGTTTTTACGCGGAGACGTGAAGGTTTTAAGCGCGTTTACATCATCAGACGGTGTTCCCGAATTAAAAATATACAATTCGGGCGGCAGCATTGAACTGCTCGAATTTACCGTAACGTCCGGCGGTGAAACGTATTCGTTTAAAGTTACGGCGTTCTTGGACGGCGTAACTCTCGTTGTCGGGGAGGCAAACGGAGCAAAATCGGACGGTCAATTTAATATAGACGATATCGACGTTAAGACGTGCGCCTATTTTACGACCGCACCGTCAGTAAATTCGGACGTTTTTGATATCGAGGCGGATTCAGCTGTTATAAACGTTAAGAATATATCCGATTTTAACTCAAAAAACGTATACATATATTATAAGAAGCTCAATAACGGCGAACAGGGAGCCGAAACTTTCAGAATAAACGCGGGTGATATCGCTTCGGGCGAAGTAAAACAGGTCTCGTCGAAAAATCTCACTTCGGGAGAGTATAAAATAATTTTTACAACGTATGAAAAATAGAATCTGTCTGTCGCTTGCCGATATTAATTTCAATATTTATTCCGATGAAAAAATAATAATTCCCGACGCGTTCGGCCCGTTTCTTAATAATGAAGCGGGGGACGGCGTTAATATAAACGTCGTTACGGGATTTCTCCCCGAAATAAACAAGCAGCCCGATTTTAAAAGCGAAACGCACGAGTATTTTGACTCGTTTTCATGCGTTCGCACGTCGTATTATGACTTTAATAAAAAGAAATACGTCGAGTATGCCGTGTTTGAAAAAAACGGACGGGACGATTATACGCTTTATTATGATTTATCGGGTGAAATTACGTTAAAGGGTATATTTGACGGCATTAATTACCCGTCGGTTCTGCTTAATAAAGGCATTGCGCTCATGCACGCTTCGTTTTCGGTTATCGGCGGGCAGGCGGTTTTGTTTACGGGCGTTTCGGGCGCGGGCAAGACTACGCAGAGTCTGCTGTGGCAGAAACACAGAAACGCCGATATGATAAACGGCGACAGAACGGCTTTGAAAATTTCGGACGGGAAAGTCACGGCGTACGGAATCCCGTTCTGCGGTTCGTCGAAAACCGCGAAAAACGAGTCCGCTCCTCTTAATGCCGTTGTTTTCCCTGTGAAGTCGCAGATCAACAAGGCTGTATTTATGGGTAAAGCCGATATCGTACGCTCACTTATCGGCAGTTTTACGTATTCGGCCGAGAGCGCGGAGGAGTCTGAAAAAATATGGAGCTTTTTAGGCTCACTTATAGACAAAACGAGATTTATTAAGCTGTACTGCACGCCCGACGAAAACGCGGTAATCGCGCTGGAGAGTATATTATGAATGAAAAAAACGCGCGCGTATGCATAGACGGCGAACCTTACGCGGTAAAATATCTTCATATTAAAGCCGGTAAAAATAAAATACCGCTGTCGGTCACGTTCGAAATTACGAGACGGTGCAACTTTAACTGTAAGATGTGCTACGTTCACGACAATGAATGTAAAAAAGATTCGCTGACCGCGGACGAATGGATTTTTCTTGCGAAACAGGCGAAGGACGCGGGCGCGCTTTTTATGCTGATAACCGGAGGCGAACCGCTTATCAGGGACGATTTTTCTTATATTTATAAGGAGATAAAAAAGTTAGGCTTTATCGTTTCAATAAACACGAACGGCAGTCTGATAACGGGCGATATCGCTTCGCTGTTTATATCCGATCCGCCGTCAAGGCTTAACATAACGCTCTACGGCGCGGGCGCTCAAACGTATAAACGCGTGACAGGCGTTAACGCGTTCGAAACCGTTTGCTCGAATATAATTAAAATGAAAAAAGCAGGCGTAGACTGTCGGTTAAACTGCTCGCTGACTCCCGATAATGCGGAGGATATCGAGAAAATATTTGCGTTTGCGGATAAAAACGGACTTTTTATAAAAGCCTCCGACTATATGTACCCGAAATCGAGAAGAGCCGATTTTAAAACCGGGGAGAACGAATCGCGTTTTAATGAAAAGCAGGCTGCGTATTACAGAGTTTTGATCAATAAATTAAAATACGGCGAAGCGGAGTTTTTAAACCGCCGTAACGTTATGCTTGACGAAATCGATAAATTAAAAAACACCGCAGGGCGTGACGGTGAAAACGTCGTTATGTGCCGTGCGGGTTCGTCGTCATTATGGATTGACGCGGACGGCTTTATGTCGGCGTGCGGAATGTTTAATATTAATAAATTCGACGTAAGAGAATACGGATTTATGCGTTCGTGGGAAAAAGTCGTTGAATCCACGGCGAAAATTCGTCTGCCGGAAAAATGCCGTACATGTATTTTCAGAAAAATCTGCGGGGTGTGCGCCGCCGCGGTTTTGTGCGAGACGGGCGGATTTTCCGACGCGCCCGAATATATATGCAAAACGGCGCGGTATTTTTACGAATATATGAAAAAGGAGCCGACTGATGATTAAGATAAAACCCGAATACATAAAACGAAACGTCGCGGGCGAGGATATCGTCGTGCCGACGGGGGCTGCGGTCGCGGAACATAACGGAATTTTCGTCCTGACCGAAACGGGCGCGGTGATATGGGATCTGATTCTCGGCGGGGCGGACGAAAGCTCAATAGCCGAAAAAATCGCCGAAGAATTCGACGTCGATATACTGACGGCGAAACGGGACGTTTCGGTGTTTTTGGGGAAGATGAAAGAGTTCGGGATTATCGATTAAACAATAATTTATTTTTTAAACGCAAACATTCTTTTGTAGGGGAAGATATCATCTTCCCGCATGAGACTTACGGTAATATGAAATTCCCGGTTTTCCGTCGGCAAAATCAAAATTAAAAATCTCTGCCTTTACCCCGGGAAGACAATGTCTTCCCCTGCATAATTTGTTTATTTCTTATAATTAATTTGTACGGTAAATTATCGTTTATTCTTCTAAAAAGTTTGTACGTTTTATTTTTCCGTCCGAAATTCTGTATGTCGCAATATCGTTTTCATTAAGCGAAACGTTATATTCATTCCCGCAGAACGTCAGGCGCGTATCCGTTTTTCTTCCGGACAGTTCGCGGAGTCTTACTATGATTCCGTTACCGTCCTCCGCCGACTTAACGAGCGTTACGATCACGTTTTCATCCGCTGTTTTCATAAGAGAACACGACTGTTTGAGCGTTCCCTTGTGATACGTTTCGTTAATGAGCGGGAATTCGGCTCTTAAAATTTCGCTCGTTTTTTCGGTCTCTTTAATATCGCCCGTAAACGGAGAGAGCGTGTATTCGAATTCGTTTACTCCGAGATCCTGCGGAATCATTCTGCCGTCGCGTTCGCCCATGTGGTCTGCGTAATAGCACGTTCTGAGGGCGGTAAACGCAATGCAGTTTTCGTCCGCACTCGCGGAAAATTTGTCGTTTACGCACACGGCGAGTCCGCTGTCCGAATTTGTAACGGCGATAAATCTCTGCATGGGCTGTTCTCTGCCGTCGGCTTGTTTTTCTATTGCACCGCCCGCGCAGCCGTATAACGCCGTATTGATTTTAAACGAGGGATTGAATTTAAGTTTTAAAATTCTCAATTCGTCGTACATGAAAAGTCTTACTCCGACGTGAACGGTTTTGTCGTGAGGATAGATAGAGTAATCCTGAATTATATAATTGTTCCCGCACCTTTGTTTTACCTGAAGCGTTACGGCGCATTCACCTTGTTCGAGGATTTCGAATTCGGGTGAGGAAAATTCGCCTATTTCTTTATCAAATACGTAATGTTCGTGCGCCCACGTGTCGTTTTCGCTGTCGTCAATGAGGACGGGCTTCGACGCGTATTCTCCGACGTAATTTTTGCCGTTTTTGTCCGTAAGCGAAGATATACAGCCCGTTTCTTTATCGAATTCGACTCGGATTAGGTCGTTTTCCAAGAAGTTTTCGCCTATATTCAAAAGATTTTTCTTTTCGAATTCATGCTCGTTCTGTGCGTACACCCAGAATGTTCTGTAACCGTACGCGGGAACGTGAGCGTTGATCATGAACGCCGTTTTGTAGTCGTGTTCTGTCATGTCGCACCGAACCTCCTGGAACGGAACGGCGATTTCTTCGCCGTTTTCGACATACGTTATCCCCGCGCAGTAACGGGGTTTTCTTATTTGCACGGGAACGGTTACGTCAAACGACAGGGGATTGAATACGACGACGGGTGTGCCGAGATCTTCGGCCTCCCACAGCCAGTCGCAGTCCTTTGAGAGCGCACCTACGCCCTTGTCCGTATCGATGCTCCACGATATCGCCTGAAGCGAACGGCTTTTTAATTTAAAGCTGACGCTTTTTGCGAATTCGAAATCGCCCCTTGCGTCGTCGAACGAGGATTTTACACTGCATCCGCAGAGAAGATCGTGAAACTGGTTAAACAGCACGCCTTTCCACGCTTCCTCGGTCATACTTGCTTTGTTTTCTCTGCCCAAAAGGACGTTTGCCATGGTAAGCCATTTTTCGCTTTCCGAGAGTCTGTCCTCTGCAATGCGGTTAGCCGATTTTACGTACGAATTCGCACTGTAACAACCGCTCGCATGGTTCTGCAAGTCGCCCTCGTAATCGTTTAAATCCGGATTCTGTTTTTTTATTTCATCAAAAAATCTGTCGGGGCATGAGAATACGAATTCATGCTCCGACTTATTCATAAATTCATGTATAACGTTTATGTTTCTTATCGTCGGACCGCCTCCGTGGTTGCCGACTCCGTAAAACATCATTATGTCGTGGTCATAATTTTCGGCAAGTGAGTCGAATTTTTTTAACTTTTCGTTGTCCTTGATATTTTCACCGTAGCCGTCGATAATTCTGAACGCGGTGACGCAGCCGTCTTTATATTTCCAGTTAAAAACGCAGTCATTAAACGGATATTTTTTCTCGTCCCCCTCCGCAGGGCGCATGTAGACGTAGTTTTCG
>ERZ808246.1487-NODE-1487-length-16839-cov-2.934223_pt1 | contig 16839 bp, 11 predicted proteins | sample MGYA00521083_ERZ808246 | MGnify/ENA primary metagenome ERZ808246 (study PRJEB31516, sample SAMN03275577) | gut metagenome | biome: mammalia-associated habitat; material: feces | host: Papio cynocephalus | place: Kenya | collected 2012-07-07 ... | reverse complement strand
ATGTGTTTTTACTTCAAATAAGCCAAAGCCTGCAATTTTAATCGAATCACCATTTTCTAATCCAGCAAGTATTTCTTCAAATACAGTTTCTACTGCGGTAGTAGCGTCCTTTTTTGTAATTCTTGCTTTAGCTGCAACAGCATCAATAATGTTGTCTTTATTCATTACAATGTTCTCCTTGATTTACTTGCATACTACCATAAAAAGCGTTTACATGCAATATCTAAATTAATACACTGCTTGTTTTTTATTAAAATACAAAGGCAATTAAATTACTCTTTCCTTTATTAGAGATTGTTTTTAATAATTGTTGCATTTTTACTTTAACTGGTTCTGGTAAAGAATGTAATTTCATTTCAATACCTTGAGAAATAATCTCTTCATATTTTCTACCAAATAATTCACAATCTAATATTTTTAATGGATCTACATCATAAGCTTGTTTTAAATATGATTCAAAATATGTTGCTTGATCTTTAGAACCTAAAATTGGTTCAAAAGTTGTTTCTACATCAACTTTAATAATATGATATGTTGCTGTACTTGCTTTTACTTTAACTCCATATCTTGTCCCTGCTTTAATTACTTCTGGTGAACTTACTTTACAATCTTTTAAAGTTGTAGAAGCAAATCCATATCCAGTAGCGTCAGCCATTTTTAATGCTTCACCTATTAAATCATAATCTTTTTTAGCTTTAACATATTCAGTTAAAATACTAATTAATTGAGCTTTATCTTCTATTTCACAACCTACTAATTCATTTAAAACTTTTTCATATAAATTATCAATAACATCAATTTGAACTAAACATACTCCAGTTCCTGTATCAACATTTTTTAAAGAACATTCTTTAACATATTCATTAGTTTTAATTACATCAGTAATTTCATTAACATCACGAACAATCTTTACTTGATCCATTGCAAGTCTAATTGATTCTTTTAATGATACTTTAATATAATGTTCATCATCTAAAGAATTAACCCAAGTCGGTAAAGATAATTCAATACCTGTTACAGGGAATTGATATAATGCTTCTTTTAAAATTAATGATGCTTCTTCTGCAGTCATTGATTTTACATTAAGTGGGATAACTGGCACTCCATATTGATTAGATAATTCTTCTTTTCTTAATTTAGCTTTTTCTCCATTAGGCATTGAAGAATTTAATACAATTACATAAGGTTTATCTAGTTCAGACATTTCTTGTAAAACACGTTTTTCAGCATCTAAATAATCACTAACTGTAAAATCATTAATTGTACCATCACTTAACACCACTATACCTAAAGTAGAATGATCTTTAATAACTTTTTGAGTACCAATTTTTGCAGCGTCATCAAAAGGTATAGGATCATTAAACCATGGTGTTTGAACCATACGCATTTTTCCATCTTCAAGATATCCTGTACTTGATTCAATAATATAACCAACACAATCAACTAATCTAACATTAACTTTCATCTCATCAAGAGATAAACTTACTGCATTTGATGGAACAAATTTTGGTTCAACAGTAGTAATTGTTTTTCCATCTCCTGTTGTTGGTAATTCATCAATCGTTCTTCTTTTTTCATCTTCATCAACTATATGCTCTAAGACACAAACTTCCATAAAACGTCTAATAAAAGTGGATTTGCCAACACGAACTGGCCCTACCACACCTAAATAGACATCTCCATTGTTTCTTGAGCCTAAATCCTTTAAGTATTTTTCTATTTCCATTTGGCTCCTCCTATTACAATAAATGCTTATGAAAGAAAAATAAAAAATATGCTATTTAATTATAAATTTTGTATTATAATGATTTTGTAAGGAGTGCATGATGAACATTTTATTATTTTTAACCCCTAAAAAAGATGTAAGCTATTTATATAGCGATTATACAATTAGACAAGCAACTGAAAAAATGGAATATCATAGATATACCGCTATTCCAATTATTGATAGAAATGGTAAATATATTGGAACTTTAACTGAAGGTGATATTTTATGGTTTATCAAAAATAATAACCATTTTAATTTACAAGAAGCTGAAAATGAAAAGATATTAAATATACCAAGAATTCATGATAATAAAGCTGTAAATGCTTCTAGTGATCTTCAAGATATATTTAATACCGCATTAGAACAAAATTTTATTCCTGTTGTAGACGATAATGATATTTTCATTGGAATCATTACAAGAAAGAATATATTTAACCATTTCAAAAATTTAATCAATAATAATTAAATTCTAGGTTATTAAACTTAGAATTTTTATTTTGCAATCTTTTTAAATAAAAAGCTTGTTCTTTTATATAATAAAATAGTTAAAATAAAGACAATTAAAAATCTTAATAAATTAAATGGTAAAACCCCAACAAATATATATAAAGGCATAAAATTAGTTTCATTAATGCCTGGTATCATTTTACACATTCCAATAAGTGGTGCCATAGAACCATTAAAATATAATTGTAAATAAAATGGAATTAAGATTAACCAATTAGCTAAACATGCTAAAACAGTACCAATAACCATTGAACTAGTCATACCAACTACTGCACCTTTAAAAGTATGTTTTTTTCTATAAATAATACCTGCAATAATAACTACAGCTAAACCAATAATTAAATCAGCAATTTCACCTACTCCTGCTGTACCTGAAAAAGGTAATTTAATAATAAACCTAACTAAAATGACCATTGCTCCAGCATAAGGGCCATACATAAATGAAGTAATTAAAGCTGGTATTTCTGATACTTGTAAATCTAAAAATGATGGAAATATAGGTAAAGGAAACTTTACAAAAATATATAATAAACTAGCTAAAGCTCCTTGAACGCCAATTAAAGCAATTTCTTTAACAGTAAATTTATGTTGAGAACATTTAAAATCAAAACTAGATAATAAAATCATACATAAACCTAAAATATCAAGTACATAAATTGTTAAAGAATAATAATTCATATAGTAGCAAAAAATAGACGCTACAATCATTAATAAGCCACATATAAATAATGTTAACTTTCTTCCAAGACTAGAATTTTTCATTTTATAACCTCCTAAAAATAAAAAAAATCCTTTGTCTCAGGATCTTAAAAAAAGAATATTTCACTTCTTTATTCCAGCCTTTACTGTCGCCACTAGAATCTCACTAGTTCATACGCTTAATGCGCTCGTGGGGTATAACCACCGAGTAGGAATTTCACCTGACCCTGAAGCAAATATATTATTTATCTATTTTAATATATTGTCAATATGATAAAGAAAATAATATAAAGAAAAAACTATGAATCATAATTAATCTTACGTTCATAGTTTTTATATAGCCTAAATAATTTATTTAATAGTTGCACAATTAATTCTTGGCACAGCTATTTCTTCAAATATATTTTTTATAGTGCTTGAATTATTTGTTTCTAAAGAAATTGTATTTATACCTTTTTTCAATGTTATTGTAGCTAATGCTTTTTCAAAAAATTGTAAATAAATATAATCTCCATTAGTAGTAGGATCAATACTTGGTAAAACAACATCATCTAAATCAACATATTCACCATTTACTTTTAATTTTAAAACTTGATTTAAAGGTAATTCTTTTGCATAATGTTTACCATTGCTATCCGTAAAATAATTTGTGTTACTTAATCTAGAACTTAATAAATATTCACCATCGATAGCTACATTAATATTAAATGTAATTGATGTTTCAACCCTTTTTGTAGCGCTATAATCCATTCCTTGAACTACATTTATTTTATTTTCACTTGCTTTATAAGTACCATTATTGTTTATATATTCATTAACAGAATTTACAACAACTCTTTCATTACCTTTTAAAGTGAATTTTTTAGCATCAATTTTTTTATTGAAAACATAAGTTTGTGAACAAGATAATGATTTATCATTTAAAGTAGCATTAAATTCATATTCATAATTATTATTTCTATTAACAGTTAAAGTGTACTCATTAGAATCTAAATAAGCATATTTATCACCATATTTGCCTACTAAAACAGCATTTAAAGTATTCTCGTCAACATAATCAATTTTTATTTCTGATAATTCACCATCAATGGCTTCACTTTCTTTTGAAGTAATACTAATATAATCAATATTTAGTGTTGATGGAGATTCATTCCAAGGATTTCTTAATTCACTTTCTTTAAATTGAAGTCTTATTTTATTGTTTCCAGCTTTAACATTAATATCATTAAAAGTGAATAATGAATAAATGTTAAATAAAGGTGTATAAGATGAATAATGATTATCTTTACAAACACTAGCTAAAGTAACATCATTAGGAATTTCTCTTTTTTCATTATTAACATACATATCAAGAATTTTGTTAATTTGTAATTCTTCCATCCAGAATGGTCCTGTATTAGCATTTGTTTCTGTTTGTAAATAACTATTGGCACATCTTAATGTTAAATCAATCACACTATCAACATAAGAAACAACATCAAATTCTATATATGCATCATTTTTATTTTTTACACTTTCAGAAAAACCACCTACAAAAGTAATACTTCCTTTTGGAGAAATAGAATTATCTTCATTTATAATATATTCAGTTTCTGTTTTAAATGCTCCACCTACAATAGTTGCATCTTCACCTTGCAATACTTTTTCAATAATAGCAGGTATTTCAGTATAAATATTTTTATTTTTATTTGAAACAACTTTTATTACATAATTCATTCCAATCATAGAATTAGAAGTAGGTTTAATAAATGTTATATCTTTACTTTCAATACCTCTATCTAAAACAGTTATTTCACCATTAGAATTTTGATATGTAACTTTTACTTTTTGAGTAATTTCGCCAAATGTATCACCAATAACAACTTTTATTGGATCACCATCATATTCAATTTTAGTAATTTCACCTAATTTTTCACTTTCATTTTCTTCTTCAATTATTTCAGTTAAATTAGCAGTTAATGTACTTTGAACAACATTATTAACTTTTAAACTCATAGTAATATCTTTATCTTTATAAGTATCTGTTACAAATTTAATAGTATAACAAGCCCAATAATAATCTTTTGCAAAAGTAGAATCGGTAGTAATATCAGTTCCATCAAAATATGTTGCTTCACCATTAGCTAATATTGATTCATATATTGAAACAACTTCTTTTTCATTATCCTTAGTTTCATCAAAACTTTTTCTAATATAAGATATTTTATCAATATTACCTTTTAAAGCAGTTGCAAATCTTAAACAATCTACTCCATCAATTTTTCCATGTTGAACAAACATTTTAGAAGAATGAAATTTATCATCTTTTCCAATTTGCATATTACGATAAATTTTTAAAGGATTATTTGCTTCATAATCTTTTGTTTCTTCAATTATATTTTGATTTGCTAATCCCAAAGTAAATAAGGCACCAGCAATTAATAATAAATTAATTTTCTTCATTTTTTTATCCCCTATAGTTCTTCATCAACATCAGTATTAACATTCCAATCTAACATTTTGTCATTAGTTGAAATTAAAATAACATCTTCTAAAATAATATTATCAATTTTAATAATTGGTTTATTGTAATTTTTCATTTTCTTCTTCCTTTTTAAACAATGAAGTAACATCTAATACTCCAAATAAAATTAATCCAAGAATAGTTGCTCCTAAAGCAATATTAACATCAATAAATAAAGGTCTTACCCAGTTAAATGATTCTGTTGTATTAGCAGAAATAACTTCTTTACCATTATAAGGATTCTTTTTATATTCTTCTGCTCTATATTTTGAATTTAACCAAGCATAAACAGTATGTTTAACTGCATCTTTTGCTCTTTGTTTTATTCTATTAGTAGAATTAATATCAAAACTTAAACCAACAGCCATACCTAAATCACCACCAGCTCTTAATGTTTCATCTAAATTCATAAATTGATTATTATCACTATAATCAGTAATGATTGTTCCATTAAAGCCCCATTCATTTCTTAATACACCAGTTAATAAAGCTGTACTACCTCCAGCCCATAATGCACCTATTCTATTATAAGCAGTCATTAAAGCAGTAGTTTGACCTTCTTCAACAACAATTCTAAAACATTCTAAATAAATTTCTCTAAATGCTTGTTCAGATAACCAAGTATATAATGAATCTCTACCTGTTTCAGTTTGAGCAGCTGCAAAATGTTTAACAAAAGTATTTCTTCCCATATTAGTAATACCTTTAACAGCTTCACTAGCTAAATATCCAGTTAATTTTGGATCTTCAGAATAATATTCATAATTTCTTCCACCAAAAGGATTTCTATGAATATTAATAGCTACACCATAAGTTCCATCAACTCCATGTGAAACCATATCAGCACCATAAGATAAACCAAATTCATACGCTAGAGTTTTATTCCATGTTTGAGCTAAAACTGTAGAATCAGGATATCCAACACCTCTAATTGTTCTACTACCAAATCCACCTATTTGAATTGGGCCATCTTGATCAAATTGACCTGGATAACCAATAGAATTAATAGCTTTTATATTTGCATGAGCTTGATTAATCATATTTTTAGCTTCATCTAAAGTAACTTGATTTAAAACTTTATCCCAATCTGGATCATTATAATCTTTTCCTAATTTCAATCCTAATTCAGTTGGAACTTTATTTTTTGCAATTTGTAAAGAATCTTGTTTAGTAGCGCCAAAAACAACATCATTTATTTTTATTTCATTACCAAATTCATCAACTTTAGCGTTATCCCAATTATTAGCTTTAGTTCTATCACTTCTATCACTACCTGCAAATAATACTCTATCTTTAATTGCTTGAGACATTTTTCTACCTGTTGATACATCATGAGTAGAATTTTTACTCATTGGATAAGTAATAGTAGAAAAATCTTTTCTAGAAATATAATTAATGTTTTGGTTTCCACCTTCTTCATTTAATCCATCAATAGAAACTCCATCAATAGCGTCTTTCCCAGTAAATAAATTTTTTATTTCTTTATTTGTAACTGGATCTTTATCAAGAATAATATCTTCTTTAGCGTTATATTCAAAAATTGCTTCAACATCTTTTTGTTTAGTATTATCGATATCTGCTTTAATAACTTCATGAGAATTTTTCATTAATTTTAATTGATACAATCCTTGATCAATTTCATAAGTTTTTTTACCATTTTTATTTAGATCATAACAATCATAAGAAGCAAAATCTCTTGCTTTAACTTTTAAAGAAACTACTTCATTTTCATTTGGTTTAATATTTTCAGTTTTAGCAAAATCAACTAAATTTACATAAGATTTTTCAACTTCTCCAGTATTATATTGAGGTGTCATATATAATTCAACAACATCTTTTGCTTCAATTGAGCCGGTATTAGTTACTTTAACTTTAATTTCAATTTCTGTATTTTCTTTGATTTCTTTTTCAGTATTAGAAGTAATAGAAACTACTTCATAAGCAAAACTAGAATAAGATAATCCATATCCAAAAGGATATTGAACTACAGCATCATAATTACTTACTTCTATTTCGTTATCATTTTGGTCAAGGACTTTTCTCTTTTCATTTTTAAAAGCGCCTTCTTGATAAGCAGTTTCATACCATCTATAACCAACATAAATTCCTTCAACATAATCAATATATGGTAATGAAGGTCTAATAGTTACTCCAGCATTAGTTTTTTGATTAACTCCATAAGGAATATCTAATTCGTTATAAAAAGAAATACCATCATATCCACAATAATTATAAGCAATATTCTTAGTAAAATCATAAGGTTGAGTGTCCGCTAATCTTCCTGATGGACTTATATCACCAAATAAAATTTTTGGAATTGCTCTAGCACCTTCATTTCCTGTTGCGCCTACAATTAAACAACCATCAAGTCCAACAATATTATCTAAGAAATCTAATTGGAAAGTATTTGTAGAATTAATAATGACTACTGTATTTTCATAATTTGTTCCAGCATATTTTAATAAAGCTTCTTCTTCAGTTGAAATTTGAAGTTGATGACGAGATTTATCTTCTACATTACTTGGTTTTACTTTAATTTGAGTAGTAGGCATATCTTCAGATTCTCCACCTTGTCTTGATAAAACCACTATTGCTGTATTAGAAAAACCTTTGCTTGCTTCAAGAAGATTTTTATATTGAGTATCAGTATTTAAATCAGGATCTTTAAGTCCAAATGCCCATGGGTTAGTATCAAAATTAAATCCCAAAGAGCCAATATTAGTGTTCTTATTAGCATAAGAAGAATAATAATTAATAATATTTTGATTATAATTAATTCCATATTCAGATAAAGCATCTAATATAGTAATTTGTTTTGAGTCTTTACCATTATCTTCTTGAGGTTGAACTTGTCCAGATCCAGATCCTCCAAAAATCCATTGATATGCACCAAAGCCTAAAACATTAATTTGTTCAAGAGATTTGCTTAATGGTAAAACATTATTATTTTTTACCATAACAGTTCCTTCTAATTCCATTTTTTCAGCTAATTCTTTACCTGCACTAGTAGAAACATTACTTGCAGTTTGATCAACTTTAGGAGGGCATAAATTAGCGACTATACTTGTTTCAAAAGTTAAATATAAATTATCTAAAACAATCATTCCAGTAAGTAAAGCAGCACTGATTACACCATAAATTGCCTTTAAAACTATTTTTTTCTTCATATTAATTTCCTTTCTTAATTAGCTTTACTAATTTCAAACCAATCAAATCTTGGTACAGGTATTTCACTCCAATAATTTCTTAATGAAGAAGAATTATTTGCTTCAATAGAAATAATATTTTGACCATCAACTAGATTAATGCTAGCTAAAACTCTTTCAAAGAATTGAAGATAAATATAATCTCCATCAGTAGTAGGATCAATACTAGGTAAAATAACATTATCAATATCGATATAAGTACCATTGACTTTTAATTTTAAAACTTGATTTAAAGGTAATTCTTTAGCTAAATGTTTTTCATTTTCCTTAAAATAATAAGTATTACTTAATTTTGAAGATAAATTATATTTACCTTTCACACCATTAAATGTAAATGTAATAGAAGTTTCAACATTTTTAGTAGCAGAATTATCCATACCATATACACCCGTTACTGTTGCACCAGCTTTATAAGTTCCATTATCATTAACATATTCATTTGCTGATTTACTAACAACATTACTATTTCCTTTTAAAGTACCATTTTCAGCTTCTAATCTTAATGAACTAACTGTTATAGCCTTTTCAATAAACAAACTAGTGTTAGCTTTATAAACAATCTTATATTTAAAATCACCCATGCCTAAATATTCTTCATTATAATTTTCAATAATTAAATCATATTCATCTTTATTTAACATGATTTTTGTATTATCAGCTAAAATACCAATAACTGAGAAATTTAAATCTGCAACTTTTTTACCAAAATAAAATTCAGGTTCTTTTGACAATTTTATTTCTTTAATATTCAAATTTGTTGGTGTTTCTTCACCTTTAGTATCAATATTAATATAATCAATATTCATAGTAGAAGGTGATTCACTCCAATAAGTAATAGCCCCTTCAGTACTTGATTTAAATGTTAATCTAATTTCATTACTACCAGCATCTAAATGAATACCAGTAAAAGTAAATTCATAATAAACACCATATAAAGGTGTACTAGTTTCATTAGGTCCACATCCTTTTAAAATAACATTATCAGGTATTTCGATATTCTTACCATTAATAGATAAATCTGCAATAGTATTAATTTGTAACGGTTTCATATAATAAACATCATTTTCTTTTACTAAATAAGAATTACCACATCTTAAAGTGATATCACTAGTCGTATCAATAAATGAATCAACATTAAAACTAATATAAGCATCTTTACCATCTTTAACGCTTCCACCAAAACCACCTGCAGAAGTAACATTATCTAATTTAGTAAATACACCTTCTTCAAATATATATTCAGGTTCAGTAACTACTCTTCCACCGACAATATTAGTTTTTTCACCTTCAACATGATTTCTAATAATAACAGGAACTTCTTTAGAAATATTTTCATTATATTTAATATTAATAGAATATTTTTTACCGAAAACAGCAACTACATCATCAGCAATAATTTGATAATCATTTGTAGACAATAATTCTCTATCATCATTTTCATAAATACCAACAACATTTATTAAAGCAGTATTTAATTTTTCATTAACATTTACTAAAGCATCTCCATCAACATCAAGACCAACAATATTACCTCTTTGTAAATGTTCTACAACATTAATTTCAACATCAATAGTTAAATTATTATAAGTAATGGTAATTTTTTTATCATCTAAAGTTAAAATTTTTTCTGTATCATAAGTATAATCTTCTTCTTTTAAAACTTTTGTTGAACCATCATTAAAAATAACAGTAATTTCCATTCCTTTATTATCAAACTTAGAACCAATTTGATAATTTGTTTTATATGGTTTTTTAGTTAATTTTAATTCTTTAGCCTCAACTTTAGTTAAACTAATTTTAAGATCTACACTTTTATTAAGATAAGAAATAGTAACTACTCCACCTTTTAAAGCAAAATCAGCTGGTGAAGAAAGTGAATATTTATTACTTTCTAATATTTCATCAATCTTTTCTTCGCCTTTTAAATAATGAGCTGTAACAATAACATCTTCATTCGTAATTCTAGCTAAATTATTATCATAAAATTCTTTCCCTTCTTTTAATTTAGCTTCAATACTTTGTAATATTTTCTTTTGATTAATTGAAGAAGGAGCTTGTGATGAACTTTGCGCACTATTATTGTTTAGATTATTATTATAAACAATATACGAACTTAAAGGGACTGCAATTAAAGAAGCACAAACCACTCCAACAAAAGAAAAAATACAAATCTTTTTAATTTTATTGCTTTTCATAAATTATCCTTTCTTTTATATTCTTAATGAATTATAAAATGATTTTTTGGCTTAAAAGAGCTCTTTTTAAGCACAATAAAAGAATAAATGAAACCGCTTTAATAAAATATATAATTTCGTGAATTGTTATTTTCATTTCGTGAACATCACTTAAATTATATTTCATTAGCAATTAATTCTTTTTCTTTATCTTTCTTGAATAACAAATATAACCAACTAATTAAAACACTTCCTACAACTATATCTAAATCAATAACTGCAGGTATCCACCAAATCCAACTAGAAGATATTTTAACATTTATAACTTCATCAATATCGTCTCTAGCATTATATTTTGAATTAACATAACTAGCATTTAACCACATATATAAAGTTTGATGTAATGCTTCTTTTAATCTATTTTGAATTCTATTACCATTTTGTAAAGATGTTGATAAATTATTATTTTTATTACCTAATAACAAATTACCGCCTGCTCTTAAAGCTTGTTCAATATTCATGTAATTTACACCTTCATTATCACAATAATCTGTAATAATTGCGCCATTAAAATTCCATTCATTTCTTAAAATACCAGTTAATAAAGAAGTATTACCTCCAGTCCATACATTACCTAAGCGATTATAAGAAGTCATAACTCCAGTAGCTCCACCTTCATTTATAGCTTTATAAAAAGGTTTTAAATATATTTCTCTTAAAGTTTGTTCAGTACACCAAGTATATAAAGATTCTCTTTCAGGTTCAGTTTCTTGCACTATAAGATGTTTTAAATAAGCATATTTACCAGTATTTTTTAAACCTTTACATAAATTAACTAATAAATCAGCGCATAATAAACTATCTTCAGAATAATATTCATAATTTCTTCCTCCCCATGGACTTCTATGAATATTCGCTCCAAATCCATATAAACCATCAACTCCTAAAGAATTCATTTCTTTACCAAAATTTAAGCCATAATTATAACTTAAAGTTTTTGACCATGTTTGACCAAGAACACTACTAGAAGGAAATCCTGTACCTAAAGAATTTTTTATTTGACTAGGTCCATCTAAATCTGTTAAATTAGGTTTTCCTATCGAATCAATTTTGATATTACCATAATTACCACTTCTAATAAAATTATTAGCCTCTTCAAAAGTAATTTGTTCAAGTATTTCATTCCAATTAGAAGAATAATAATCTTCTCCTAAAGATAAACCTAAATCAGTAATTTTATTATTTTCATATATTTTTTTATTATGATTAATTCCCCATTTTACTTCGGTATTATCAATATCATTATTCCAAATATCTTTTAAAGAATTATCATATTGATCAGCTTTTTGTTTAGTCCACAAATTATATTCTTTAACATTATCAATCATTATTCTATCTTCAATATTATTAATATCTAATGGATTAATAAAATTATTTCTTGAAATAAAATTAATATTTTGATTAGAATCACTGCCATCAATAGAAACACTTTCTAAACTATCTTCACCAGTAAATTTATTAAATATTTTTTTATGAGAATATTTATCATTTTCTATTTTAATATCTTCATTTAAAGAATATTCAATTACACCATCAATATTATTTTCATAATCAAAATTAACTTTTTTAATATGATGAACATCATTCATAATTTGTAATTTATAAATGCCTTTTTCTAATTCATAACCTTTAAAACCATTATTATTTTTATCATAAGCGTCATAAGAAGCAAAATCAAAAGGATCAATATTTATATCAATAATTTGACTTTGGTTAGGTTCTAATAATGATGTTTTATTAAACCCCATTAAAGTAATGCTAGATTTTTCTATACCACCTTTTGTATAAGGTGCTACACCATATATTTCAATAACATCTTGGCCACTCATATTACCAATATTAGTTACCATAATCTTTAAATTAATATTTTTATCATAAGAAAAATCTTTATCATAAGATAAAATATCATATTTAAAAGATGTATATGATAAACCATATCCAAAAGGAAATTGCACAACTGCGTTATATCCTTGTCCATATTGATTATTAATATTAGACCATATACCTTCTTCATCAGCAGTTTCAAACCATTTATAACCAACATAAATATTTTCAATATAATCAACAAAAGCAGGTGCAGTTCTTATATTAACTCCTGCATTAGAATGAACACCACTTGGATACATTTCTTTTGCATTTAAATAATGTCCTACTCCATCTTGTGAAGAATATTTATAATTTATATTGTACTTCATATCATAAGCATAAGTATCAGTTAATTTACCTGAAAATGATACATCACCATATAATAAATATGGTAAAGCATTCGCACCTTCATTGCCTGTTGGCCCAGCTAAAACACAAGCATTTAAATTTGGAATAGTATTTAAAAAAGATAATTCCATAACATTGCATGAATTAATTATAACAATAACATTTTTATAATTTTGTCCAACATATTTTAATAATTTTTCTTCTTCAGTAGATATTTGTAAATAATGTCTATTTTCGTCATTTTCTAATTTATATTTATATTGAATTCTAGTAGGATCTTCAGTTTCACCTGCTTTGCGGGAAATAATTACAAATGCAGTTGAAGAATATTTTTTAGCGTTAGATAATATTTCTTCAGTATAATAATTTTTATCATCAATATCAGGTTCAATTAATTGATAAAAATTTTCGCTATTTAAAGAAATAGAATCTATATTACCCCTAGGTAAACTATATTTATAATACATATTAGTTAATTCAAGATTATAATTAATTCCATAATTTGTTAAAGAAGATAAAAAATCTTCATATTTTTTTTCTTGTCTTCGTACTTTACCAGATCCAGATCCACTATAAGCCCAATCAATACTAGAATAACCAAATACATTAACGTTATTTATTTCATTACTTAATGGTAAAAGATAATTTTCATTTTTAAGTAAAACACTGCCTTCTAAAACAATTTGAAAAGATAATGCTTTACCTTGTTCTCTATTTTGTTTTAATGTTTCATAATCTATTACAGTTGGGCATAATAAATTTGTAATTGTTTGAGAAACATTAGGTTCAAATAAAATAATATTAGAAATTACCATTATTAAAGCTACTGATAATAAACCAACAAATGATATTATTTTTGAAATATTATTTTTCATTCTTTTCACTTACTTTAAATAAAATATAAACTGAAAAAATTTCTTCTCCAATCGATATTTTAAAATCTCCATTATATTTTTCTACAATCATTTTAATTGATTTAAATCCATATCCATGATAATCAGTATTATTTTTAGTAGTTAAAGGTAACCCATTATTATCTAAATTAATATTTCCTTCATAAAAATTTTCGACTGCAATAGAAACATAATTTTTTACATTTCTTACTATTAAATTAATATTTCTTTTTTCTGCATTATCTATTTTGCTGACAGCTTCAATCGCATTATCAATGGCATTACCAAACATTGAATATAAATCAGTTTCATGCATAAAAATTAGCCTTGAACAATCTGCTAAACAAGTCAATCTAATATTTTGTTTTTGGCAATACAAACTTTTTTCTGTCAAAATTAAATCTAAAGCTTCATTACCAGTTTTTATTGTAGAATCATAAATATTAATAACACTTTCCAAATCTTTTATTGCTTCTTGATCAATATTTCTTTTAGAAGCATATTCTCTTATTTGATGTTTTAAATCATGACATTTTAAATTGATTAAATTAACATTTTCTTTACTTTCTTTATATTGTTCTTCAGCTTGATGTAATAATCTAGAAGTAGTTTCTAATTCAGTTTTAATTTTTTGAGTTAAAATTATTTTATTAGAAATATATAAAATTAAACAACAACATAATAAATTATAAGCACATACAATTATTGAATATAAATTGTTATAATCTTCATCAATATACACGACAATAGAATTAAAAATAATATCTGTTAATAAAATAATTGCAGTCATAAATAAAATAGAATTATTATCAACATCAACATCATATTTTTCTATTTTCTTTTCTAATAAAAGATAAAATAAAAAATAAACAACAACATATATAGCAAAACAAAAAATAAATGGTAATAAATCACTAATTACACTTATTTTTCCTCCACTATACATATTTTGACTAGACAACACATCTAAATGTAAAATCGTTGTTAATAAAGTATATACTTCATAAGAAAAATGTTGAATAGTATAAGAAGTTATAGAAATAAAAAAGATTCTTTGCCATGATACATCATAAATAAAAAATAAACATGCTAAACAAATAATAAATAACAATAAAAACATGATTGAAGAATACCACCATGTATAACATATAGCAAAATTACATGGGTAAAAAACTGCTACTGATAAACAAATAATAATAGTTATTATATATCTTAAAGCAGGGTATTTTCTTTTTTTTAATTTATAAGAAAAAAGAAACATTGCTACTAATATTTCAATAACAAAAAATAATTTTAATACAAATAATTTAGTAATTTCTAGCATTATAAAATACCACCTTTAGCTAAATATTCATTAAATGAATGAACAAAATCTTTTTTTCTTGGTCTTGATAAAACTAAACTTATATCATCAATATAAACATTTTGATTATCAATTTCAGTAACATATTTTAAATTAACTAAACAAGAACGATTACATAAAATAAAATTATCATTTTTTAATAAATCATTATATTTATTTAATGTATCAAAATTTTCATAATTACCTTTTGTTGTATGAAAAATAATTTTATGATCAAATACTTCAATATATTTAATTGTATTTACTTCTATTGTTTTAATTGCGGAATTATAACTAATAGCAATAGTTTTACTATTTTTTTGTTTTAAAATAGGTAACGCTCTAGTCATTTTTAAAACAAAATTATAATAAGTTACAGGTTTTAAAATAAAATCAAAAGCATTAACTTCATAACCTTTTAAAGCATATTGTGCTAAAGAAGTAACAAAAATAATCATAACTAATGGATCAATTTTTCTTATAGTTTCAGCAGCAACCATACCATTAGTTTTTGGTAAATTAATATCCATAAAAATTAAATCAAATTCATAATTATAATTATCTAATAATTTTAATGCATTATCAAAATGAGTTAGATTAACTTCAATTTCATTTTTATTAAAGAAATCTTTAGTGTATCTAATTAAATCATTCGCCATATCCAATTCATCTTCAACGATTGCAATTTTAATCATTTTTTTAACCAAATAACAAAGAAATTATAATATTAAGGCTTATTTTTGTCAAATTATGCACAAATAAAAAAATGTATTAAACAACCATTAATATGCTGCAATACATTTTTTAATATTTATTTTATATTAATTAATTTAACAATTACATTCTAAATAGAAGCTTTTTTCTTTTTATATTCAGGAATAACATTTTTCTTTTTTGCTTCTAAGCAAAGAGTTTTAATCTCATTTACTTCTTCATTAGAAAGAAGTCTATATTCTCCTCTTTGAACTCCGACACAAGTAATTGGACCTACTGATTCACGATATAAACTTTTTACTCGATGACCAATTTCTTCACACATTCTTCTTACTTGGCGTTTTCTTCCTTCATGAATAATAATTTTAAAAATAGTGATATCTTGATTTCTTTTACCTAACATGATTTTAGCAGGTGCAGTTAATCCATCTTCTAAATATACACCATCATGTAATCTTTTTAATTCTTCATTAGTTACAAAGCCTTTAACTGTAACAATATAACATTTATCTAAATGACTTGAAGGGTGAGTAACTAATTGAGCTAATTCTCCATCATTAGTCACAAGTAAGCAACCAGCAGTATTAACATCTAATCTCCCACATGGATATAATCTTTCTTCAACACCTTTAAAATAATCAATAATAGTAGGTCTACCTCTATCATCTTTAGTAGTAGTAACTACCCCTAAAGGTTTATTAAAAACATAAGTCCTTTTATTATTTTTTACTTCATTAACATCTATACCAATTACTTCAA
>ERZ808246.1486-NODE-1486-length-16841-cov-4.204218_pt1 | contig 16841 bp, 13 predicted proteins | sample MGYA00521083_ERZ808246 | MGnify/ENA primary metagenome ERZ808246 (study PRJEB31516, sample SAMN03275577) | gut metagenome | biome: mammalia-associated habitat; material: feces | host: Papio cynocephalus | place: Kenya | collected 2012-07-07 ... | reverse complement strand
AGCTTGGTCAGCAGCGCCCCATCGATGCCCAGTGCCTCGTCAAAGGCGGTGGCGGCGTTGACGGCGTCCTGGCCGGTCATGGCGTCCACCACCAGGAGAATTTCATGGGGGTGGATGTTTTCCTTGATGTTCTTCAGCTCGTTCATGAGCTGCTCATCGATATGCAGGCGGCCGGCGGTATCCAGGAACACCAGGTCGTTTCCGTGGTCGGCGGCGTATTTCAGCGCTTCCCGGGCGATGTTCACCGGGTCGCCCTGGCCCATCTCAAAAACAGGAATATCCAGCTGCTGGCCCACTACCTGCAGCTGCTTGATCGCGGCGGGGCGGTACACGTCGCAGGCCACCAGCAGCGGCCGCTTGCCGTACTGGCGGCGCATAAGGCCCGCCAGCTTTGCGCAGTTGGTGGTTTTACCGGCGCCCTGGAGGCCCACCATCATGACCACCGTGGGTCCCTTGGACGCGGTGGCGATGCGGGCGTTGCTGCCGCCCATGAGCTCTGTGAGCTCCTGGTTGACGATCTTCACAATCTGCTGGGCGGGGGTCAGGCTGTCCAGCACGTCGCTGCCCACGCAGCGGTCGGTGACCTTGGCAATGAAGTCCTTGACCACCTTGTAGCTGACGTCCGCCTCCAGCAGAGCCAGGCGCACCTCCCGCAGGCCGGCCTTGACGTCACTCTCCGTGAGTCGGCCCTTGCCCCGCAGGCGCTTAAAGGTTTCATTCAGTTTTTCGCTCAGTCCCTCAAAGGCCATAGTTTTACTCCTTCAGTGCGGCGGCGCAGGTGCGGATCTCCCCCGCCAGGCGCTCCAGCTCCGGGTTTTCATACTGGCGGTAGTTGAGCTTCTGGATCTTCTCCGCCGCGGATTCAATGGCGTCGATCTTCTCCCGCAGGCGCATGAAGCGCTTGAGCAGGCCGGTTTTATCCTCCAGCTCCTCCATGGCGGTCTCCGCCCGGACAATGGCGTCCCGGACGCCCTGGCGGCTGATGTCGTAGTTCTCCGCGATCTCCGCCAGGCTCAGATCTTCGTTATAGTACAGGTCAAAGAATTCTCTTTGCCGCTGGGTTAGGATCTCGCCGTAAAAATCAAGCAGCATGGTCATGCGGTAGGTCTGGTTTTTCACGGGTCGCCCTCCTTCTGTAAAGTAATTCAGCTTTACAACATTGCTAATGATACCCTATTTCTCCGGAAAAGTCAAGGGAAATTTGGGGGCTGGACGAGAATTTTTTGAGGGGACAGAGGTAGCCGCAAAAGGCCCGGGGGCATATAAACGGCAGAGATGCGATGGAGCATCCCTGCCGTTCTTTGCAATATTATTCTTCTTGTTCCTGCTGGGCGGCAAATTCATCCTTGGCCTGCTGAAGGACCTTTTTGTCGTGCTTGGTCTTGACGGCGCTCTCATCAAAACGGGCCCATAGGTCGGGCCGCCGGGCCATGGTGCGCTTATAGCTCTCTTTTCTCCGCCAGTCGTCCACGCCGCCGTGGTTGCCGCTGAGGAGGATGGCGGGTACCTTGCGTCCGTGCCACTCCTCGGGCCGGGAATACTGGGGGTACTCCAGCAGCCCGTTCCAGTGGCTCTCATCAGTGTAGCAGCTCTCCTCGGGCAGCACGCCCTCCTCCATGCGGAACAGACAGTCCGCCACGGCCATGGCCGGGATCTCCCCGCCGGTGAGGACAAAGTCGCCCATGCTCAGCTCCTCGTCCACGCACTCGTCGATAAACCGCTGGTCCACTCCCTCGTAGTGGCCGCAGACCAGGATGATGTTCTCGTGGGCGGCCTTCAGCTCCTTGGCCACCTCCTGGGTAAAGGTCCGGCCGCAGGGGGACATATAGATCGTATGGGGCCGCTCCCCGAGCTCCCCGCAGATATGCTCCCAGCAGCGGTACAGGGGATCCGCCTGCATCACCGCCCCCCGGCCGCCGCCATAGGGGTAGTCATCCACCTGCATCTGCTTGTTGGTGGTGTACTCCCGGATCTGATGGGTATAGAGCCGGATATAGCCCCGGTCCCGGGCCCGGCCGATGATGGACTGGCCCATCATGGCCTCAATAGCATCGGGAAACAGGGTCATAATGTCAATTCTCATCGGTGGCCAGTCCTTTCATCATGTGGATGCGCATAACGCCGCCGTCCGGGTCCACCGACGCGATAAAAACCCCCGGCACCGCGGGAATTAGATACTCCCGGCTGCCCCGGACCTCATAGACCTTGTGGGCGGGATAGTGCAGCACCCGATGGATCCTGCCCAGCTCCGCCCCGGTGGCATCGTCCAAGACCGTGAGGCCCTCCAGCTCGGCATCGAAATACTCCCCCTCCGGGAGATGGGCGTCCGCCCGGCGGATGGAGACCTCCCGCCCCTTCAGGGCCAGGGCGGCGTCCATGTCCTCAACCCCCGGCAGGGTCAAAAGCAGCGTAGACTTATGGACCCGGCGGCTTTTCACCCGCACGGGCTCCCCGTTGATATAGAGCGTGTCAAATTCCGCCACGAACTCCGGGGCAAATCTCTCCGGATTCAGCTTGACCTCGCCTTTGATGCCGTGGGCGTTGACGATATGGCCCACGGGAATATATACAGGACGCACAGCGCTCCCTCCTCACTTCAAAATATCGATCCCATTATACCGAAACTTTCCCCCTGAGGCAACACCGAATCCGCGACTTTTTTCGTCATAGAATTGGTAACAATTTTGTTTCTGTTTCGTTTTCGATCCTTCCATTTTTCCCCTGGTAAAGGCGCATAAACCCGCCTCTTTCCGGAAAAACTTGACACATCACCAAAAAAGTGCTATACTCCTGTCAAATTTAATTTTGTTACAAGTGTTACATTTTGATTACAAACAAGCATCATTCCTTTAACTTTTCAAGGGATGCTTCCTAATAAAAACTACCGAAAGGAGCCTCCGGCCCGGCCCGAAAAACCGGCACAGCGGAGGGAACACTGTATGATCCAAACGATTCTGACCCACCTGGGGACTCTGCGGGACGGGCCGCTCAAGCGCCGCCGCCTGCTCACTGTCCTGGCCCCGCTGACACTGCTGGGCCTGGTGATCTGCATCTGCATGGGTCCCGCTCCGGTAGACGAAGATGTGTACCTGCTCATTGACGATCAGGAGACCTACACCGTCACCGCAGACTCTGACCTGGACTATCAAAGCGACGCGCTCTACGCCGGCTCCAATAACGCCGGCGCCGCAGATGTGCAGCTCATTCTGCCCAAGGGGCAGGAGGTGCAGCTCACCGCCGTGGAGGAGGGGACCTCCGCCACCGTGAAAAGCTCCGGAACAGGAGCAAAGCTGCTGTCCGCCTCTTTAAGCGGCTCCGCAGAAGACGACACCGTGGACACCGGCATCGTCACCACCCGCCACGAGACCGTGGCCAACCTGCTGCGCCGTAGCCATGTGGAGGTGGCGGACGATGAGATGGTTGTGGTGGACCTCACCGCCGAGACTCCCAGCATCACCGTATGCCGCCAGTACACCCGCCTGCGGGACGTACAGGTGCAGACAGACTTTGCCGAGGAGCGCATCGCCGATCCCTTGATGGCAAAGGGCACGGAGGAGATCATCACCCCCGGCGTGCCCGGCACCGTGACCCAGACCTATATGGACGTGTTTGTCAAGGGTAAGCTGGAGAGGACCGAGTTCGTCTCCGTCACCGAGGACAATTCCGTCACCCAGGTGGTGGAATATGGCACACTGGTGGATTCCGTGGCCGATGGTGACGAGCTGGTTTCCGTTCACCGCAACGACGACGGCAGCGGGTATCTCGCCTTTGCCTCCGGCGACACCATGACCTTCTCCTCTCAGGTAACGTGTAACGCCAGCGCCTACGCCATCCACGGCCGGACGGCTTCCGGCCGGCCCACCCAGTATGGCAACATCGCCGTGGACCCCTCTGTGTTCCCCTACGGCACACGGTTCTATATCTATACGGATGACGGCTATCTCACCTATGGCATGGCCACCGCCGCCGACTGCGGCACCAGCATCAAGGGCTACAAGCTGGACCTGTGGTTCGATGAATACGACCAGGCCTGCCGCTTTGGCCGCCGCAACTGCACCGTGTTTGTGCTGAACTGAAACTCAAAAATTTACCCTCCCGGGCCAAAGTCCGAGAGGGTAAATTTTTATTCTGTCGCCAGCTCCGCCCGGGCAAAGAACTGCCGGACCGCCCGATCATAGTCGCCGCAGGTCCGTGCCTTACGCACGGCGCGCAGCAGCTGCTCCGTGTCCCGGAAGCTCCCGGCCAGATAGTTCCACAGCTCCCGCATCCGGTGCAGCACCGGCACATCACCGCTGTAGTCCCGGTGATAGGCGGCATAGAGCGCATCGTGAAACGCTTCCAGCTCCGAAACCGTGGCCCGCTCCCCACCCCGCAGCCGCCGGAAAAGGGCCGGGTCCGACACCAGGCCCCGGCCAAACATCAATGGCACGTTCGGGGCCGCGGCGGCGTCTGCAGGCGTCAGCAGGTCGCCGTTATAGCACAGGGGCAGGCGGGGATTTGCCTGAGCCCAGGCAAAAGCGTCCCGGTGGACGGCCCCCTTGTAAAATTCCGTGCGCAGGCGGGGATGGACGATGAGCCGGGCGATGGGATAGGCATTCAGCAGCTCCAGCAAGGCGGGCCACCGGGCGGGATCGTCCCAGCCGATGCGGGTCTTGACGGAGATCTTCAGGTCCGGGAGGGCATCGAATATACCGTCCAGGAGCCGGCGCAGAATATCCTCTTCCCGCAGCAGGCCCGCGCCTTTGTTTTTTCCCGTTACCGTACCGGAGGGACAGCCCAGGTTCAGATTCACCTCTGTATAACCCCGGCTTTGGCACTCTTGGGCCGCCCAAACGAAGTATTCCGCCCGGTTGGTCAAAATTTGAGGCACCACGAAAAGGCCCCGGTTATGTGCCGGGTCGATCTCCTGCAGCTCCTTGGTCTGAAACTCAAAATTGGCGTTAGGCGAGAGAAAGGGCGTGTAGTAGCGGTCCGCTCCGCCGAACAGCTCCGACTGCACCTGCCGCCAGCGCCAGCCGGTAAGGCCCTCCATGGGCGCGGCGTAATATTCCTGCATGGGCGCTCCCTCCTTTGGGGCCATCTTATCATATTTACGCGCGTCTTGCAATTCCCCGCCGGGTGTGGTAAAGTCATGGGTGGAAAGCGAGGACGCAATATGACACTGTTTGAATATTACCTGCAATATATGACCCGGATCTGCGAGGGGACCCTGGCCGCCCCGGAGGGCATCACATTGACCGAAAAGGACGAAATGCGCCGGGCGATGGATCTGCAGCAGCAGATCAGCGCCATGGGCATTCCCGCCTTTGTGCGCTCCTGCGCCGCCGCGGCCGGGGATGAGATCCCCCAGGAGGCCTACGACAATTTCTCCATGGAGGATGTGCTCTCCGCCGCCCAGGCATTGGCAAGCCAGGCCCGGGAGGCGCAGCCGGAGGAGCCCGTGCAAAAGGAGCCTGATCCGGATGCGGGCAAGCACGCCTTTGAGGTGTTTCTGGACTGCATCGCCCTGGATGACGGCCTGGTGCAGTACCTCATTGAGGTGCTGAAAAAGAAGGACTGGCAGGAGTTTTACAAGCTGAGCCAGATCACCACCAAGCTGGACCTGGACCCCAACGAGTTTCTCTACTGGCTGGGGAACAAGGAGCAGTACGCGCCTCAGGAGGAGCAGGTCTGCGCCGCCATTATGGACGCCTGCCTGGACCGGCTGGCGGAGGAAAAGCGGCTGGACGTGCTGGCGGCCCTGCTGTCGGGAGATCAGAAAACCTTTGAGCTGTTCCGCTGTGAGGCTCCGGAGCTGATGCACCTGCCGGAGGCCACCTTTGACTGGTACTGCAAAAACTACCTGGACCGGGACTATCCCCTGCGGACGATCCTGCGGCTGAACGGGGTGGAATTTCCGGAAAAGCTGGGGTAAAAATTGCATCCATTGGGCGGGGGCAGAACCCCGCCCTTGCGCATAGCATGGGAGTTGTAGGACGGGCGACCGCGCGGGTCGCCCCTACGAAATAGCAAGAAGTGCAGGGGCCGATGTGGGCATCGGCCCCTACGCACTTAGCGATAGAATTTCATAGGGGCGGGGCTCTGCCCCGCCCGTTGGTAGACGCACATATTAACCCTGTTTGGATGGGCAGCACAAGCGCGGAGCGCATCGCGGTGGATAGACGCAGAGACAGTGCAAAAGCTAGGCGCGTATTTCACAACGCTTGGCTCGCGTTGCTGAAGTATTCCGGATTTGGATGCAGGCAGTCCGCGGAAAGGATTCCAAAACCATTGGTTTTGGCGGCGTTCTTTGGGTACTTTCTGTCGCTGATGACAGAAAGTACCTCGCGGTCGGCGTTTGTAGGCACAAGGGATGCGGTGCGGCCCCCCTCAGTCAGCTTCGCTGACAACTCCCCTTACGCAGGGGGAGGCTTTGGAACACGGATTGCCACAGCCAGTGTGCGCACTGGCTTCGCAATGACAGCCCCCAAATTTTGCCCCGTATTCTGCGGAATACGGGCTTTTTTTGCGGAAAGGGGTTGCATTTTTCCGCGGGTGTGTTATACTTCCATCTGTCACACAAATATGAAAAAGATGATTTTTGTGAGGTGAGCCTATGCCCCATGGCAAGCACATATTGGGCCGCTCCCCCACCCGGCGGGTCTTTGGCACCGCCAAGGTGGGCGACAGGGGCCAGATCGTCATCCCCAAGGAGGCCCGGGAATTTTTCAATATCCGCCCAGGGGACACGCTGCTGATCCTGGGCAGCGAGAGCCAGGGCCTGGTGGTCTCCCGGCCGGAGGTGCTGGACCGGGTGGCCCGGGAAATTCTGCAAAACACGGAGGAAAACGAACCATGATGCACGAAATGTACCGGCAGCTGGGAGTCTCCCAGGCCGTTTATGATTTTGGCGAGAAAATTTTAGAGGATCTTACGGACCGGTTCCGGGAGATCGACGCCGTGGCGGAGTATAACCAGTGCAAGGTGCTCGCAGCCATGCAGAAAAACCGGGTCAACGCCACCCATTTTGCCGCCACCACCGGCTACGGCTACGACGATGAGGGCCGGGACAACCTGGAGCGGGTCTACGCCGACTGCTTCCACACGGAGGCGGCCCTGGTGCGGCCCCAGATCACCTGCGGCACCCACGCCCTGACCGTGGCCCTCAGCGCCAATCTGCGTCCCGGAGACGAGCTTTTAAGCCCCGTGGGCCGGCCCTACGACACATTGGAGGAGGTCATCGGCATCCGGCCCTCCCCCTGCTCCCTGGCGGAGTACGGCGTGAGCTACCGCGAGGTGGAGCTGCTGGCGGACGGCACCTTTGACTATGACGGCATCCGCCGGGCCATTACGGACAAGACCAGGCTCATTACCATCCAGCGCTCCAAGGGGTATGCTATGCGGCCTACCTTCTCCGTGGAGCAGATCGGCCGGCTCATCGCCTTCTGCAAGCAGTGCAAGCCGGACGTCATCTGCATGGTGGACAACTGCTACGGCGAGTTTGTGGAGATGCGGGAGCCCTCGGACCTGGGGGCAGACATGATCGTGGGCAGTCTCATCAAAAACCCCGGCGGCGGTCTGGCTCCCATCGGCGGCTACATCTGCGGCACGAAGGAATGCGTGGACCGCTGCGCCTACCGGCTCAGCGCCCCGGGCCTTGGGCAGGAGGTAGGCGCGAACCTGGGACTGATGCCCGCCTTCTACCAGGGGCTGTTCCTGTCCCCCACGGTGGTGGCCTCGGCGGTAAAGAGCGCCGTGTTCGCCGCCGCCTGCTATGAAAAGCTGGGCTTCCGGGTGGTGCCCTCCTCCGCCGAGAGCCGCCACGACATCATCCAGGCCGTAGAGCTGGGCAGCAAGGAGGCCATGGTGGCCTTCTGCAAGGGCATCCAGTCCGCCGCCGCCGTGGACAGCTATGTGACCCCGGAGCCCTGGGCCATGCCCGGCTACGAGAGCGAGGTCATTATGGCCGCCGGCGCCTTTGTTCAGGGCAGCTCCATCGAGCTCTCCGCCGACGGGCCTATCCGTCCTCCCTACGCTGTGTACTTTCAAGGAGGCCTTACCTGGTATCACGGCAAGCTGGGCATCCTGCTGAGCATGCAGAAGCTGCTGGACGCCGGGCTCATCACACTATAATAAAATAAGGAGTATTTTATCTATGTGGTTTTGGTTTTCTGTCATTGCGCTTCTGTTCTGGAGCGGATCGGATCTTTTTTCTAAAATCGGCTGTCGGGACGCGGACGACAAGTTCGCCCACTTGAAAATGGTCATGGCCGTGGGCGTGGTCATGGGTCTGCACGCGGCCTACGAAATCTTCATCGGCGGCACGGAAATCAACTTTTCCATCATCCTCACCTATCTGCCGGTATCGCTGCTGTATATCCTCTCCATGACCCTGGGGTATGTGGGCCTGCGGTACATCGAGCTGTCCATTTCCTCCCCCATCTGCAACTCCTCCGGCGCCATGGTGGCCGTTTTGAGCATTGTCACCGGCGGGGCGGCCCTGCTGGCCCCGGCCCAATACGCAGCCATGGCCCTGGTGTGCGTGGGCGTGGTGGGCCTGGGCATCGTGGAGGCCCGGGAGGACGATGAGCTGCGCCTGGCGCGGCAGGAGGCGGGCAACTACAAGTACGCCAAGTCCGCCCTGGCGCTGGTGCTGCCCATTCTCTACTGCGTGCTGGATGCCCTGGGCACCTTTGCGGACAGCAAGGTGCTGGAGACGCTGAATGAGGATAGCGCCAACTGCGCCTATGAGCTGACCTTCCTGGCGGCGGGCATCGCGTGCTTCGTGTATGTGGTGCTCATCCGCAGGCAGAAGCTGCTGCCCAAGCGGGAGGGGCCCAAGTATTTGGGCGCTCTGTGCGAGACCGCCGGTCAGTTCGCCTACATCTATGCCCTGGCGGACACGGAGCATGTGGCCCTGGCGGCCCCCATCATCTCCGCCTACTGTGTGCTGTCCGTGGTGTGGAGCCGCATTTTCCTGAAGGAAAAGCTCTCCTGGAAGCACTATCTTATGATCGCCCTGGTGGTGGCGGGTATCGTTATTTTGGGCATCTACGATGAATAACATTATAAGAAAATTCTCCGTTTGCATCTCTGCAAACGGAGAATTTTCAGCGTGTTAAAAGCCTCGCAGAGTTTGCCGCCCGCAGGCGGCAAAGCCGTCCAATCATTTTTCACCGCGACATGTGCGTGGGGAAAAATACCTCTCAGGCTGCCAGTGTGGAATTCCGGCGTTCCACGCCGGAATTATGCGTGCAGCAGACTGCAAACCTTTTGTCGAAAAAACCTCCGGTTTTTTCGACAAGCCCAAGAAGGAGCGGTCCCTCGGGACCGCTCCTTCCTGTTTGTTTTAAAATCCATCAAACAAATTCACCTGGCTGGTATCCGCCATGCCCGCAAAGGCCCCCAGGGCCTTCAGCTGCTCAATATGCGTCTTGGACAGCTTATTGCAGCACATGGAAAATTCCTCGATGGAAATAAAGGTTTTGCCCTTGCGCTTTTCCACCGTGTCCTGGGCGGCGGCTTCGCCTAACCCGTGGACAGAGATCAGCGGCGGCAGCAGACCGCCCTCGGTGATGGTGAACTTCGTCGCATCGCTGCGGTAAATATCGATGGTGTCAAAGTGGAAGCCCCGCAAGTAGAACTCGTAGCACACCTCCAGGGTCACCATGAGGTTCTGCTCCACGGCGGTGGCGTCCTTGTTGTTCTCGATCTCATGGATCTTCCGCTCCACAGCCTCCTTCCCGGCGCAGCAGAACTCCGCGTCAAAGGCCTTGGCCCGGATGGAGAAGAAGGTGGCGTAGAACGCCAGGGGCTCGTGGACCTTGAACCAGGCGATGCGGAAGGCCATCATCACATAGGCCACGGCGTGGGCCTTGGGGAACAGGTAGCCGATCTTGGCCAGGGACTCAATGTACCACTCCGGCACGCCGTGATCCTCCATAGCCTCCACCCAGCCCTCCTGGAATCCGCCCTTTTTCACCTTACCCTTTCGCACGGCCTCCATGATCTTGAAGCTCATTTTGGGATCCAGGCCCATGGAAATAAGGTAGAGCATAATATCATCGCGGCAGCCCACCGTCTGCAGAACCGTGGCCGTACCGCCCACGATCAGCTCCCGGGCATTGCCCAGCCACACATCCGTGCCGTGGGAGAAGCCCGACAGCCGCACCAAAGTGTTAAAATCCTTGGGCTGGGTATCTATGAGCATCTGCCGGGTAAACCGGGTATTGAACTCCGGGATGGCCACGGCCCCGGTGGGGCCAAGCAGCTCGTCATTTTCAAAGCCCAGCACCTTGGAGGAGGTGAAAATGCTCATGGTATCCGGGTCGTCCAGTGGGATGGCCCGGGCGTTTACGCCGGTAAGATCCTCCAGCATGCGGATCATGGACGGGTCATCGTGGCCCAGCATATCCAGCTTTAGGAGGTTATCCTCCATACAGTGGTATTCAAAGTGAGTAGTGATGGTCTCTGCGTCCTCGGCGTCCGCCGGATGCTGCACGGCGGTAAAATCCTCCACATCCATGTCGTCCGGCACCACCACCAGGCCGCCGGGGTGCTGGCCCGTGGTCCGCCGCACGCCCACGCAGCCCAGGGTCAGGCGGTTCATCTCCGCGTTGCCGGCGGTGATCTGCCGCTCCTCCAGGTACTTGCGCACAAAGCCGTAGGCGGTCTTTTCCGCCAGGGTACCGATGGTCCCGGCCCGGAACACCTGGGTCTCGCCGAACATCTCCACCGCGTGGCGGTGGGCCCGGGCCTGGTATTCGCCGGAGAAGTTCAGGTCGATATCCGGCACCTTGCCGCCGCCGTAGCCCAGGAAGGTCTCAAAGGGGATGTCGAACCCGTCCTTCACCAGCTTTTCGCCGCACTCGGGGCAGATCTTGTCCGGCATATCCGCGCCGCAGCCGTAGCTGCCGTCGGTGACGAACTCCGAATATTTGCACTTGGGGCAGCGGTAGTGGGGCGGCAGGGAGTTTACCTCGGTGATGCCAGCCATGTAGGCGACCAGGGACGAGCCCACGGACCCTCTCGAGCCCACCAGGTAGCCGCTCTCCAAGCTCCGCTGCACCAGCTTCTGAGCCGACATATACACCACGTCATACTTGCCCAAAATGCCGCCCAGCTCCACATTCAGCCGGTCCACGATGAGCTGGGGCGGGTTCTCCCCATAGAGCTCGTGGCACTTGCTCCACACCATGTCGTGGAGCTCCTGCTCGGAGTTTTCCAGCCGGGGCGGGAACAGCTGGCCCGGTGGCAGGAGCTCAATTTCCTCCACCAGGTCCGCGATCATCCGGGGGTTCTTCACCACCACGTCGTAGGCGGTCTCCTCCCCTAAATAGGAAAATTCCTCCAGCATTTCATCGGTGGTTTTGAAGTAGATAGGCAGGCTCTTGTCCGCATCCGGGAATTTTTTGCTGGCCAGGAGCACATGGCGGTAGATCTCGTCCTCCGGCTCCATAAAATGCACGTCTCCGGTGGCGCAGACGGGCTTGCCCAGCTCCGCGCCCAGGCGGACGATGGTGCGGTTGAAGTCCCGCAGGTCCTCCTCGTCCCGGGCGTCGCCGTTGCGGAGCATGAAGGCGTTGTTGCACAGGGGCTGGATCTCCAGATAGTCGTAAAAGGACGCGATGCGCTTCAGCTCGTCCCAGTCCTTGTGGTCCACCACTGCCCGGAACAGCTCTCCGGCCTCGCAGGCGGAGCCGATAATGAGCCCCTCCCGGTGGGCCGCCAGCTCCGTCTTGGGAATGATGGGAAAGCGCTTGAAATACTTCAGGTTGGAGGCCGACACCAGCTGATACAGGTGCTTGAGCCCCAGCTTGTTCTTGGCCAGGATGATGATGTGCTTGGGCCGGCGGTGGTTCTTATTGCCCAGGGGCCGCAGCTCCAGCATCTTGTCGTTGATCTGCTGCAGGCGGGTGATGCCCAGCTCCCGGCGCATTTTCTCGAAAAACGGGATGAGCATATAGCCCACCATGCCCGCGTCGTCCGAGGCCCGGTGGTGGTTGAAGGAGGGCAGGTCCAGGTGCTCCGCCACCACGTCCAGCTTGAATTTGTTCAGCTCCGGCAGCAGGTTCTGGGCCAGGATCAGGGAGTCCACATAGGTGGAGGAGAACTCCAGCCCCGCCTGGCGGCAGCCCTCCCGGATGAAGCCGATGTCAAACTCCGCGTTGTGCGCTGCCAGGGGCCGCCCGTTCACGAACCGCAAAAACGCCTCCAACGCCTCCTTGGGCTGGGGGGCGTCCTTGAGCATGGCGTCGGTGATGCCCGTGAGGCCGATGATCTCCGGGGTCAGCCGGCGGCCGGGATTCACAAAGGTCTGGAAACGGTCCGTAATTTCTCCGTTTTTCAGCACCACCGCGCCGATCTCCGTAATGGCCTCCTTCATCACCTGCAGGCCCGTGGTCTCAATGTCGAAGCAGACGATCTCATCGTCAAAATCCTGGTCCGCCGGGCCGTGTACCGCCACCCGGTCGTCCAGGTTGTTGATGTAGTACCCCTCCACGCCGTAGAGGATCTTGATTTTTCCCTTGGCCGTGTGCCAGGCGTCGGGGAAGGCCTGCACCACGCCGTGGTCGGTGATGGCGATGGCCGGGTGGCCCCAGGCGATGGCCTCCTTAATGACCGCCGCCGGATCCGTCAGGGCATCCATGTTGGACATGCGGGTGTGCAGATGCAGCTCCACCCGCTTCTCCCTCGCCGTGTCCTTCCGGCTCTGGTGGCCGATCTTCATGATGCTCTGGGGATTGAGCTGCACGTCCTTTCCGTCCCGAGTCAGCTCCATGAATCCCTGGACCCGCAGCCACATACCCGGGGCGATGGCGCTTTGCAGCGCTCCCATTTCCTTGGTCTGCATGTATTTGCGGACGGTGACGGAGTTTTTATAGTCCGTCATGTCGAAGGTCAGGACCCATACGCCGGGACGGCGGGTCTCGTGGCAATCGGCAAAAAACACCTTGCCCTCCACCACAACGCCGCCCATTTTGGGGTTCAGCCCCTCCATGGAGACGGGCTTGCCCTTGATGGGCTTGCCAAAGAGCACCTGCTCGGTGCTCTTTTTCCCGGCGGCGGACACAAACCGCAGCCGCACCTGGCGGAATCCGTAATGCTCCTGCAGCAGCTGCTCCAGGGCCGCCACGGCGGCGTCGGGCATGTTCTCCCGGCTCTCCACCTCCGCCTCCAGGGTGCGGCTCCCCCGATCCAGCTCGCCCGAGACGATCTTGGCGTCCGCCAGCAGCGGGCGCAGATCATGGGGCGGCAGAAAGCTCCCAAAAAAATCTAAAAATCCAATTTTCTCCATACTTACAGCTTCTCGATCTCGTTCATCAGTGCATCCACCAGCCTATCCTCCGGGACCTTATACAGGATCTCGCCCCGGCGGAACACCAGGCCCTCGCCGTTTCCGCCGGCGATGCCCACATCGGCGGCGGAGGCCTCCCCGGGTCCGTTGACCACGCAGCCCATCACCGCCACGGTGATGTTCTTCTCGCAGCCCTCCAGCCGCCGCTCCACCTCCCGGGCAATGGGGATCATGTCGTACTTGGTGCGGCCGCAGGTGGGGCAGGAAATGAGGTTGGGCCCAAAGCGCCGCACTCCGGCGGCGGATAAAATCTGCTTGGCCGCGCGCACCTCCTCCACCGGGTCCGCCGTCAAGCTCACCCGCACGGTGTCGCCGATGCCCAGGCACAGCAGGCCCCCGATGCCCATGGCGGACTTCAGGATGCCCATGGTGGGGGTGCCCGCCTCGGTGACGCCCAGGTGCAGGGGATAGTCCGTCCGCTGGCGGAGCATCTGGTAGGCCCGCATATTCACCGGCACGTTGGAGCATTTGACGGAGATACAGATGTCGTCAAAATTGCAGTCGTTCAAAAGGCGCACATGGCCCAGGGCGCTCTCCACCAAGGCCTCCGGCGTCACGCCGCCGTATTTGGCCAGCAAGTCCTTTTCCAATGACCCGCCGTTGACGCCGATGCGGATGGGGATGCCCCGCTCCCGGCAGGCATCCGCCACAGCCCGCACCCGGTCCCGGGAGCCGATGTTGCCGGGGTTAATGCGGATCTTGTCCGCCCCCTGCTCCGCGCAGATAAGGGCCAGCCTATAGTCAAAATGAATGTCGCACACCAGGGGGATGTGGATGCGGCGCCTAATCTCTCCCACGGCCCGGGCGGCGTCCGTGTCCGGCACAGCCACCCGGATGATCTCGCACCCGGCCTCCTCCAGTCGGAGGATCTGGCCCACCGTGGCCGTCACATCCTGGGTGGGGGTGTTGCACATGGATTGTATGGATACGGGCGCGCCGCCGCCTATGGCTGCGCCGCCCACCCGAATTTGCTTACTCATATTCTCGTCCGCTCCTCCCTCGTAAAAACGCAAATCAAAAAGCCTCGCAGAGTTTGCCGCCCGCAGGCGGCAAAAAATTAAAATCATTTTTCACCGCGACATGTGCGTGGGGAAAAATACCGCTCAGGCTGCCAGTGTGGAATTTTGCCGCCTTGCGGCAAAATTATGCGCGCAGCAGACTGCAAGCCTTTTGGCATAAAATTCCGAAGGAATTTTAGCCAGTTATTGAAATATCTTCCACACATCCTGGAATGTCACCGCCAGCATCAGCAGCATCAGCAGCGCAAAGCCCGCAATGTGGACATAGCTCTCAAACTTCTGCGGGATGCGCCTGCGGATCACCAGCATGCACAGGGCGTTGATGACCAGGAAGAATATCTTTCCCCCATCCAGAGCCGGCAGCGGCAGCAGATTCATCACCGCCAGGTTTACGGCGATCATAGCCGCCAGATACGCAATGTTCCGCACGGCGGCGGAGGCCGAGTCGCTGCTCTGCCCCACGTCGGTGATCACGGACACGATGCCCACCGGGCCGCTGATGTCCTTGATCCCGGCCTGGCCCGTCACCAGCATCTGCAGCGACAGGCGCACCATGCGCACAAAGTCCATGGCGTTGGCAAAGCTGTAGCCGATCCGGTCGCCGATACCGGCCTCCTTCACGGAAAAGGTCAGCCCGTAGCCGGTGTAGGCATTGCCGCTTTTGTCGGTATATTCCCGCAGCTCCATGGGGACGCCGGAAAGCTCCACCTTCTCGCCGTTACGGACCACCGTCAGGTCATGGGTACCGCTCTGCTTCAGATTCAGCAGCAGGCTCACATCGCTGTAGACATAGATCCGCTCGCCGTCAATGGCGGTGACCTTGTCCCCGGCCAGCAGCGTTCCCTCCAGGGGGCACCCCTGGGCAAAGTCGGCGATCACCGGGGTGACAAACGCCTTCGCCCCGCCATACAGGCACAAAATGATCAGCAGCCCCGCCAAAAAATTCATCACCGCGCCGGCGGCAAAGATCAGCAGCTTCGCCCAAAAGCCCTGGTTTTCCAGGGCTCGGGGATCCTCAGAGGTCTCGTCCTCCCCCTCCATGGCGCAGAACCCGCCGAAGGGCAGGCACCGCAGGGCATACAAGGTCTCCCCCTTCTGCTTTTTGAAAATAGCGGGGCCCATGCCGATGGAGAACTCGTTCACCTTCACCCCGCAGGCCTTCGCTGCCAGAAAGTGCCCCAGCTCGTGGACGGCGATGAGCACGCCGAACACCAGCACCGCAACCAAAATATACAAAACAGTGGACATAGTCGCTCCCATCTGACGCCGCGGCGCCATTTTTTTACCGGGCAGCCTCCCGGCCTAACCGGTCTGCTTCCAGTATATCCCCAAGGCTCGGCTGATATTTCACCGCCACCCGGGAAAGGGCCCGCTCCACCCGGCGGGCGATGTCATTGAACCCGATCTCGCCCCGCAAAAACTGCGCCACGGCCACCTCGTTGGCCCCGTTCATAATGGCGCAGGCGGTGCCCCCGGCGGCAGCGCAGTCCTTGGCAATTCGCAGACAGGGGAACGCCTCCTCATCCGGGGCGCTGAAGGTCAGCGGCCCGCAGGAGAGCAGGTCCAGGGTCTTATCCGGGGTCTCGGCCCGGTAGGGATAGGTCAGGGCGTAGCGGATGGGCAGCTTCATATCCGGCGTGCCCAGCTGGGCGATCATGGCCCCGTCCCGGTATTCCACCAGGGAGTGGACGATGCTCTGCCGGTGGATCACCGCATCCACCTGGGCCAAGGGCAGGCCGTACAGCCGCATGGCCTCGATGATCTCCAGCCCCTTGTTCATAAGGGTAGCGGAGTCGATGGTGATTTTTGACCCCATGTTCCAGTTGGGGTGCTTCAGTGCGTCCGCCGCCGTCATATGCTCCAGTTCTGCAAAGGTCTTGCCGAAAAACGGCCCGCCGGAGCAGGTGAGCAGGAGCCGCTTCACCTCGCCCCGATCCCGGCAGCCCTGGAGGCTCTGAAAAATGGCCGAATGCTCCGAATCCACCGGCACGATCTCCGCGCCGTATTTCTCCGCCTCCGCCATCACCAGCTCCCCGGCGCACACCAGCGTCTCTTTATTGGCCAGGGCGATGCGCTTTTTTTTGCGGATAGCCGCCAGCGTCGGCTCCAGCCCCACGCTGCCCATGACCGCCGTGACCACGGTGTCGCTTTCATCCAGCTCTGCCGCCGCCAGGAGGCCCTCCATGCCGCTCATGACCCGGATGGGCAGGTCCTTCAGCCGCTCCCGCAGCGCCCGGGCCGCTTCCTCTTCAAATACGGCAGCAAGGCACGGGCGAAATTGCCGTGCCTGCTGCTCCAACAGATCAATTTGTCGTCCGGCGGTAAGAGCCGCCACCTTCAGCCCCAGCTCCCGGGCCACGGCCACAGACTGGGCGGCAAAGGCCTCGTTGGCCTCCACAAGATCGATGTCCGCGACGCCAACCCCGGCTTTCTCCATGGCCTTGCGGCAGGCGGGCACCGGGCCCACGCCCATGATCTTGGGGTCC
>ERZ808246.1485-NODE-1485-length-16847-cov-2.850584_pt1 | contig 16847 bp, 16 predicted proteins | sample MGYA00521083_ERZ808246 | MGnify/ENA primary metagenome ERZ808246 (study PRJEB31516, sample SAMN03275577) | gut metagenome | biome: mammalia-associated habitat; material: feces | host: Papio cynocephalus | place: Kenya | collected 2012-07-07 ... | reverse complement strand
CCTGCAAAGAAGCTAAGCGGAATTCTGATTACCAACGCACACGGACAACTGATTACCAGGAATGTCAGGGCACGGTATACCCAGTCACCCCATTCCGGCGCAAGCCCCATGAACGCCATTCGTACGATCGGTGGCAGAATGGCAAGTGCCAGAGCACCATAGCAGACCGCAGGCGTATAGATCTTCGCAAATTTCGAGATAAAGTTCTCAGAACGTGATTTTCTGGAGCTTGCATTCTCCACAAGTTCCAAAATCTTCGATACCGTCGACTCGCCGAATTCCTTCGTTGTGCGGATCTTCAAAAGTCCAGTCATGTTAATACATCCACTGATGATCTCATCATCCACGCTTACTTCACGCGGTACGCTCTCACCGGTCAGTGCGCTTGTATTTAAGGAGGAAGTTCCCTCAACAACGACACCATCGATTGGTACCTTCTCGCCCGGCTGTACAACGATGATCGTACCAATCTCGATTTCATCCGGATCAACCTGTTCGAGCTGTCCATCCTTCTCCACGTTCGCATAATCCGGGCGGATATCCATCAGCTCACTGATGTTACGGCGGCTCTTACCAACGGCATAGCTCTGAAACAGCTCTCCAATCTGATAGAAAAGCATAACCGCAGTACCTTCCTTGTAATCACCGAGCTCGATCGCACCAATAGTAGCTACCGCCATCAGGAAATTCTCATCAAAGATCTGCCGGTTCCAAATTCCCTTTCCTGCCTTCTTCAGGATATCATATCCGATTACCAAATATGGAATCATATACAGTCCGAACCGCACATATCCTTTCACCGGGATAAACTGCAAAGCGATCACCAACGCCGCTGCAATAATGATCCGAACCAATACCTTCTTCTGCTTCTTCGTCATAACCGTCACTTCCTATCTCTGTCTGCTTCTTCTACTTACTTATGCACACCTGCTGCATCTGTGCGGATCTCTTATAAAAAGATCTCGCAGTCGTCCTCAACCTTCTTGCAGTTCTTCAGAACGTCTTTCATAACAGCCTTTGCATCTGCACCTTCTTCAAACTCTACGATCATCTTGAGTGCCATAAAGTTAACAGTTGCATCCTTGACACCGGCTGTATTCTTCGCTGCGTCCTCCATCTTATTTGCACAGTTTGCACAATCAACATCAATCTTGTAAGTCTTCTTCATCTTCGTATCTCCTTTTTTTAATATCATATGAACAATTATTCATATGTTTGTGTTCATTATAGCATTCCATTTCCAGATGTCAACTGTCAATTTCCATTTTTTCCTGTTTTTTTATCACGCAGATCATTATGACCAGCAGGATCAAAAATGCCGCCAGACTTCCAGCCGCTCCCAAGCTGATTCCACGACCGGATAAATCAAATTTTGCACTCACTCCAAGCACAGCCGTTACCGCAAGCAGGATTCCGATCAATCCCTCTCCGGCAATCAGCCCGGAAGAAAATAAGATTCCATCCTGCACATACGTCTCATTTTTCTTCCGCTCATAAAACCGGCGCAGCAGACCTCCAACCATAATGGCTGTTGACAAGTGAATCGGCAGATATAATCCGATAGAAAAAGGAAGTACCGGAATCCCGACAATCTCGACCGCAGCTGCGATAAATACGCCGATCAGAATCAGTCCCCACGGCAGATAATCTCCCATCACACCTTCTACAACAAGCTTCATCAATGTTGCCTGCGGTGCCGGAAGTTCCGGATCGCCGAAGCTCCATGCCGCCTGTAACAGATACAGCACACCACCGATTGCAAGCCCGGATACAACGGCCCCGATCAGTTCCCCGACCTGCTGTTTCCACGGTGTTGCCCCAACAATAAACCCGGTTTTTAAGTCCTGCGACGTATCCCCTGCCATTGCCGCGACAATACAGATGACCGTTCCCATTGAGATTGCAACTGTCATCCCTTTTAGTCCCGTCTGTCCGGTTAATTTCAGGACAAAGGATGCAAGCAGCAATGTCGCGATTGCCATGCCGGATACCGGATTGTTTGAAGAGCCGACAAGACCGACCATCCTCGCACTGACGGTTGCAAAGAAGAATCCAAACACCGCAATAAAAAGTGCCATTGGCACAGACAGCCGGATCTGCGGCATCACGCACAGAAACAACAGGATTGCCACGATTCCAATAACCACATACCGCATCGGAATATCCTGCTCCGTCCGTTCCTTTCCCGTATTTCCATAGCCACGCACTGCCTTGCGGAAGGTCGTCACAATCAGCGGCAGCGTCTTTACAAGACTGATAATTCCACCTGCTGCAACCGCTCCGGCTCCGATATAGCGGATATAGTTTCCCCACAACTCCCATGTAGTCAAAGTGCTGATTGCTTTCGTGGCCGGAAACAGGATATTCTCCCCGCCAACCAGCACGAACGCCGGCATCAGCACGAGCCAGCCAAGTACCGCCCCGCTTAACAGATACGAAGAAACGCGTGCGCCGCAGATATAACCAACGCCGACCAATGCCGGGAGTACGTCGATGCCAAGACCAGCCCCGCGCAGCTTCCGGCTTTCAAAATCCACTTCACTTGGGAACAGCTTCAATCCATCTGCCAGGAATTTATAGACAGCTGCCGCGAGCAATCCTTTTAATACCTTCTTTGCTTTCGCACCGCCCTCTTCTCCTGCAAGCAGTACCTTCGAACATGCCGTTCCCTCCGGATATGGCAGGCGGTCATGTTCTTCCACGATCAGCGCATGTCGAAGCGGCACCATGAAAAGCACGCCAAGCAGACCGCCGCTTATGGCAAGCATCGCAATCGTAAAAAAGGAAGGCATCGCCGTGCCATGCTCCTTCGCCCACATAAACAACGCCGGAAGTGTAAAAATCGCCCCTGCCGCCAGCGATTCTCCGGCGGAGCCGATTGTCTGTACCATGTTATTTTCCAGAATCGAATCCCGTTTTAACAACAGCCGTACAATACCCATCGAGATCACGGCTGCCGGAATGGATGCGGATACGGTCATACCAACACGCAGTCCCAGATAAGCATTGGCTCCGCCAAATACGACAGCAAGTAAAATTCCTAAAACAAAGGCTGTCGGTGTAAATTCAGTTGTTTTTTTCATTGTATGTTTCTCCCTGTTTTTATACTTCTTAACAGATACAGTTTTTCCCATTTTTCCTGCATACATACATTGACTTTTCCAGTGTTTCTTATGTATAATTATAAACAGAAAGCGCGAAAGGCAGACACATTTCACGACAGAAGGGAGCGTATATTTATGAACAAGCAGGTCATTATTTCTATTGGGCGAGAATACGGAAGTGGCGGACATGTGATTGCAGAAACGATTGCGAGACATTACAATATTCCACTTTACGACAGAAACATTCTGGACGAGCTTTCCAAGGAAACCGGGAATTCCTATGAAGCATATAAAAAATACGATGAGAAACCGGCCAATCCATTTATTACAAGAACGGTTTTGGGGCAGTCAAATTCGGTAGAAAAAATCATTGCAGAAATGCAGTTCAGTTTTCTGAAAGAAAAAGCAGAAAGCGGAGAATCCTATGTAGTACTTGGACGTTGCGCAGAAGACATCTTGCAGGACAATGACGGATTAATTTCGATCTTCCTTGTCGGCGATACGGATGTGAAACAGCAGCGAATCATGGAAGTCAAGCATGTGTCTGCAGACGAGGCACTCGCAAAGATGAAACGGCACGATAAAAGCCGGAAGCAATACCACAATTCTTTCTCATCCGGCAAATGGGGCGATTCCCGCTACTATGATATCTGCATCAACACAAGCCGGCTTGGTCTGAAGGCTTCTGCCGAAGAACTGATCCGCTATATTGATGCCAGAGTGGCTGCAATGTAATCTGCAGTAACTACACAATTCATTGATATGTTTACACGTAAAAAGAGCCTTGCAATCTGCAAGACTCTTTTTTGATTTGTTATTTTATTTAACAATACATGTTCTGCCATCATTTAAAGGTGTTGCACTCGGTGCCTTTCCTCCCTTTGGAACGAGTACGATCTGAATTCCCTCCAGACGCTTTGCATATCCAACGGTTCCGGCTGTCTGACCATTCTTCGCCCAGTTCAGCCAGCCAAAGGTCTGTGCATGTACACGGTAATATACGTCATATTTCTCAGCAAGTTCTCCTGTCAGTTTAATCTCGATTGCCTCCAGACGCTTTGCCTGTCCGGTTGTTCCACTGACTACACCATCGCTAACCCAAGGCTGCCATCCCAATTTCTGCACATGCGTATGATAGGTCACGCCGCCATCTATGCCAAGTGCCTCATTGTTGACCTGAATCCGAATCGCCTCCAGGCGTTTTGCTTCTCCATATGTTCCAGAGAAGGAACCGTCTGATACAAACTGCTGGTTGCCATAGGTCTGTACATGTGTTGCATAATTAATCAATCCCGGCTGATCACTCTTTGATGCAGCCTTTCCATACTGTACATAAGAAACTGCACTGGTTCCTGAAGATGGAGTCATCCCCTTTGGTACAACATAAATCTGAATTGCCTCCAGACGCTTTGCAAATCCCGACGTACCTGCCGTCTCACCGTTCTTTGCCCAGCCAAGCCAGCCAAAGGTCTGTGCATGTACACGATAATATACGTCAAACTTGTCTGCATCATTGCCTGTCAGCTTGATGCGGATTGCCTCCAGGCGCTTTGCCTGTCCGGTCGTTCCACTTAGGGCACCATCATCAACCCAGTTACCCCAACCAAATGTCTGTACGTGTGTCTGATAGGTAACGCCCAAATCATACTCGCCACCGACTTTGATCTTGATTGCCTCCAGGCGCTTACCAAGTCCGGTCGTTCCACTTGTCATACCATTAAATTTATCTGCCTGCCAGCCATAACTCTGTACATGTGTACTGTATGTCACGTTCAGGAACGAATTCGCTGTACTGGACGTCTTTTTCACTGTACAGAATTTGTACATATAATCATTTACAATACTATATCCATAATTAGCTGCAGTTGCCCAGCCCTTTCCCCAAGGGTTTTCCTGAATACCTAAGTACTCTACAAAAGTTGCACAGCCTCTTGTCACATACTGGAATCTCGGATCAACCACTGCGTTTTTCAGGTCATCCTGTGAAGCATATGCTTTCAAATGCTGTACCTGTGCACGCACGCCCAGACGTACAGAGCCAAATGCCTGTCCGGCTGCCCCACCTCCGGTTGCACCCAGTCCACAGAAATTATACTGTTCCATCTTTACATCGCCGCCAAACCGAAGGAATCCGGTTTCTTTCATTGCCTGCGCAAATACAACACCCGGATCTACGCCCTCTGCAACTGCCTCATCATAAAAGATCTGGCAAAATGTCTGCAATGGATTGGACGATGCTGCGATCTCTGTATCATGCTCCTGATAATAAGTCGGGAACGTCGCATTAGACTTGTAATACGCTACCATACGATCAACCGATGTTGTCGGAGTTGTCATGATTGGTGTCAATGCTTCGGACGTACCACCATCATATGCTGTACGGATCGTATCCGCGATTGTCGCCTTAGAACCATAATTTCCGTTCTTGGACAATCCATAATATTCTGCAATGGCGGTTGCATCTGCATACCCCATTTCCTTTACTTTGTCTTCTCTCGACAAAAAGTTATGCACATCACCATAATTATCTATAAATGCATGCTCGATCAAAACTGCCGGGAATCCCGCTTCCTTGGAACGCTTGATAACACCTAAGTAATCAGATGGCGAACCATCTGGATACTGACTGCCATCCTCTGTATTCCGGATCTTGATTCCCCGGTTGTAAAGCCCAAGTGCTACCAGCTTCTGCTGGATCACTTCTGCCAGTTCTTTTCCTTCTGTTCCGATACCCGGTATGTAATTGCCGTTTGGATAATACACCTCGGCACCATGTCCACCAACGGCATTGATATGGATGCTGACAAACACATCCGGATTAAATGTCTTCGCATATGCCACACGATTGGCAAGATTGTTATCAGTATCTGCCGTTCGTGTCATGTAAACTTCCACATGGCTGTATTCTTCCAGCTTTTCCTTGCAATAATATGCAATCTTAAGTGTCAGGTCTTTCTCTTTCAAACCCGGCATACCAACCTTTGTTCCAACTGCTCCGCTGTCGGTACCGCCATGTCCCGGATCAAGTACAACAACCAGATTCGGATTGACTGTTGACTGTGTTGCGATTCCGCTGTCTGCCACGCTGTCATCCGCTTCCTGCAAAGCTTCCGTCAGGGAATCAAACGTCATCTCCTGTCCATCCGCATCCAGCACGGTAATTCCATCTTCGCCACAGGCTTCCTCTGCATCCTGTTCTGCCTGTTCATCCACAACATAGGCATCTGCTTCAGAATCAACATCCGTATTGATACCAAATTTGGCTTCAATGCCAGTATCCGCCATACGAACGATTCGTTTTTCTCCGTCCGCAACTACTTCAATCGTGGTTACCTCGTATTCTCCACTCGGCTGGGCATCATCAAACTCCATGTTGAACAGCAGACTTCCCTCATCTATGGTATCCGCAGCTACTTCATAGGAAGCACCGGTCTCCACATTGACGTAAGTCATAACCGCATCAGAAAGCTTCTCCGTCCCATCTCCGACATCCGCCAGAACAAACTGGCTTCCCGGGGTACATACGACCGGACTTCCGACGACCAGATAATTCAACTGTTCTTCTGCCTGTGCCACCGAGACTGGTTCTGCTGCGCGAACCGGGATTTCATTTCCCGCAAGCAGCATCCCCGCTGTCAAAATGGCAGCAAGAATCTTCTTACTCTTTTTGAAGCGTATCATGTTATTCTCTCCTTCATATTGTACTATAATCCAAAAAATACCATTCCGATTATAATATCATTTTCGGCAGATAGCAATGATTCCGCATCCCTTTTTCGTCATTTTCTTGTAAATTTCCTGTAATTTTCACTATCGACGTAGTTTTCTCTTCCGTTTATAGCCGGTATACTTCCGTTTTTTCTCGTAATGTGCCTGTAACTTCTCTGCGATCAGCGTCAGATACCGGAAGATGGATTCTGCCGCGAATCCAAACACGATCATAAGAAGTATACACCGCTTCGACATATCACTTAACGCAAACAGCTTCTTCAGGAAGATTCCCGAGAAAATCAGTCCGAATATATTCAGGAAGATCACGCCGTATTTCATCTTGTTGAGCGGCTCACTGATCTTAAACAAAATCATAAATCCAACGACGGACAAAACCAGAGTTGCTGCTGTCGCCACACTTGCATCCGGCAGACCGAATACAGAACCAAGCATGACAAGTGCACCGACTGCAATCACATCGGTCAGTCCACCCGGCAATGCTTTCAGCAGCACGTTCGTGATAAACCGCCCTTCGATCCGGTTCTTGTTCGGCTCTAACGCAAGCAGGAATCCCGGTGCACCGATCGTAAACATACTGATCAAGGATACCTGTGCCGGTTCAAGTGGATACGTGATCATCAATATCATAGAGAATACCGCCATCAGCAAAGAGAATATATTCTTTACAAGGAACAGACTCGCCGACCGCTGTACGTTGTTGACCACGCGTCGTCCCTCATACACGACATCCGGCATATGTGCAAAATCCGAATCCAGCAATACCACCTGTGCCGCCTGTGCCGCTGCCTCGCTACCGGAAGCCATCGCCACACTACAGTCTGCATCCTTCATCGCTAAGATATCATTGACACCATCGCCGGTCATCGCAACCGTATGTCCTTTGATCTGCAATGCCTTTACAAGTTTCTGTTTCTGCTTCGGTGTCACACGTCCAAAGACAGTATACTGCTCCACTGCATCACGCAGCTTCGCCGCTGTATCAAGCGTGGTTGCATCCACGTAGTTTTCTGCACCCACAATGCCAGCCTGCAATGCAACTTCAGAAACCGTCCCCGGATTATCCCCGGAGATTACCTTGATTGCCACGCCCTGATCGTTAAAATATTCGAATGTCTGTTTCGCATTTGCCCGGATCGGATTCGCAAGTACGACGAATCCAAGTGGAATCACGTCTTCTGTAAGCCCATGCTTCAGGTCTGTTCCAGCGTATTTTGCAAAGAGCAGGACACGGTCGCCCTCCTTCGTAAATGTCGTGATTTCCTCTTCCACCGTCGCATATGCATCACGCAGGACAAATTCAGGCGCACCTAATATATATGTTCCCTCAGTAAATACAATCGCACCATATTTCGTTGTCGAAGAAAATGGATAGCGTTCCACAACCGTCCGATGCGGTGTCGCACCATCATTTTCTGCAAATGTGCGTAGTGCCTGCATCGTCGCATTGTTGTCGTTCGATGCAAGAGTATAATCCACAAGCAGTTCCTGTAATTCCTCCGGTGTGTGCAGCAGGTTCTTTCCATTCTTGCTGCAAATGATCTGCTTGACGTTCATCGTCGGTTCGGTGATCGTACCGGTCTTATCCACACACAGCACATCAACACGCGCAAGTGCTTCAATACTTTTCATGTCATGCAGCAATACCTTCCTGCCTGCCAGCTTCATCGTACTGAGCGCCAGTGCTATTGTTGTCAAAAGATACAAGCCCTCCGGGATCATACCGATGATCGCCGCAACCGTCGCAGTCACACTCCGGCGGATTGTCTCATGGTTGATAAAATGGCTCTGATAAAACAGCAGAAGTCCGATTGGGATGATAACGATTCCGACCCATTTGACGATCTGATTGATAGATCGGATCATCTCGGACTGCTCGCTGCTTCCCATCGTCTTTGCTTCCTGCGAGAGCTTCGCGATGTAGGATTCATTTCCAACGTGCGTCAGCTCCGCGTGGCATTGTCCCGATACAACAAAGCTTCCTGAGAAGAGTTCGTCACCCGGATTCTTCTCCACTTCGTCTGCTTCTCCGGTCAGCAGTGATTCATTGACCTGCACGCTGCCTTCCACAACAACTGCATCTGCGCAGATCTGGTTGCCCGCTTCCAGGATAATCTCATCATCCTGTACGAGCTGTTCTGTCTCAATCTTCTGCTTCACGCCGTCCCGCACGACGACCGCGTGCGGTGCATTCAGCAGGTTCATCTTGTCCAGTGTCCGCTTCGCACGAACCTCCTGTATAATTCCTATCAGTGTATTGCCGATGACAATCGGCAGGAAGGTCAGGTTCCGAAAAGAACCGACCAGACAGAGTAAGACTGTAATGATCAAAAAGATCAGGTTAAAATATGTGAATGTGTTGGAGATAATGATCTCCTTTGTTGTTTTATCGGTAGACAGGTCGGTTTCATTCGTCAATCCCTGATTGATCCGCTCCTGTACTTGTTGCTGCGTAAGTCCCATAATCTTCTCCTTTTTTGAAAATACCCTTGCCGCAATCTGATTCTGTATAGTATATTCCTGCAACTATGTTTGCATATGCGATGTACTCAATATACTTTTTCGTATTTTCAACACTTCTTATGCCTTAATTCTATATACCTTCCAGATTATTACATATGATAGCACAGGAGATTTGCTGAAACAACGCAAATTCTATGAACTTTTGGTGAATCTTAGGAACCTGCGGTACAGCAAAAATCCGGCAGTCGTCGTAATAATCTCCGTAACTGGAAACGTCAGCCAGAAGAAGTTTAGCCCGATTTTTGAAAATGCATACCCAAGCGGCACAAATAAAAATACCGTTCTTATCACCGTAAGCATACTGCTTGTAAATGCCTTTCCAACCGCCTGAAAGAACACCGGAAATGTCAGCGATGTCACAAGCGGAATAAAGCTCACTGCAATGATACGAAATGCCACCCTGCCGATTCGGATTACCTCTGCATCATGCGAAAATACATGCAGCATCTGTCCCGGTATCAGTTCAAAGCTTAACACACCAAGCATCATCAGTGACATTCCATACACAAGTGCCAGCGATAATGTTTTCTTGCAGCGGTCGATCTTCATCGTCGCATAGTTGTAGCTTAAAATCGGCACGATACAGGTCTGCATCGCCCCAAGCGGGATGAAGAAAAACGCCTGCCATTTGTAATAAAGTCCAAGCACCGTCACCGCCTGATCGGAGAACGTTGCAAGTACCATATTAAGTCCAAATATATAGAACGTGTACGCGGACTGCATGAGGATATTCGGGATTCCCATTTTATAGATCTTCCCGATATCCGGCAGATACACAGATAATGCCGGTGACTTCCGGAATCCTCTGCGCATGACGATCAATGCCGCCACGATCTGTCCAACAACAGTTGCTGTTGCCGCACCTGCAATTCCCATCTTCGGCAATCCGAACATACCGAAGATCAGCAGCGGATCAAGTACAATATTCGTAACCGCACCTGCAATCTGCGCAATCATCGGCGTCTTCATATCGCCATTCGCCTGCAATATTTTCGTCCAGATACTCTCCAGAAAAAGTCCAAAAGAAAAGACGCATACAATCCGTCCATACGTCACAACCTCTTTGATTACCTCCGCAGAGTCCGTCGACATCTTTGCATACGCAGGCATGAAGAAGTAGCAGACCACTGCGAATACTGCCCACATAAATAACGTGAGCGGTGTACCGATTCCACCAATCTCATCCGCCTTTTTCTCCTCGGACAATCCCAAGTAATGTGCCATGCACGTATTGATACCAACGCCGGTTCCCACTGCAAATGCGATCATCAGAAGCTGGATCGGATAGATAATAGACAATGCGGTCAGTCCGCTCTCGGAATACCGTCCGACAAAGAAGCTGTCCACAATGTTATAAAGTGCCTGTATCAACTGCGCCAGCATCACAGGTGGCGCCATCTTCCATAGTATTTTACTGATTTTTTCTGTGCCAAACATCTGGCTGTCTTGTTTCATGTTGCTTGTCCTCCACGGGTATTTTCCATCTCCCCACCGGGTATCGCCCCTCGCCTCATCGGGTATCGCCCCCTCGCATTCGCTCGGCGGCAGGTCGGCGGCATCATCCTAAATATGGGCTTCGCCCATATGGATGTCGCCTCACCAAATATCGCTGTCCCACAAAATTGTGAATGGGCCATCGTTCTCCAACTCGACCTTCATGTCAGCACCAAAGCTTCCGCATTCTACTTTTCCGAACGTCTCCACGCATTTTGCCTTGAAATACTCATACATTTCCTCTGCAAAATCCGGCGCACCCGCCTTCACAAAGCTTGGACGGTTTCCTTTCTTGCAATCCGCATATAACGTAAACTGGGATACGACCAGCACTTCTCCACCTACATCGGTGATTGACAAGTTCGTCTTGCCCTCTTCATCTGCAAAGATCCGCAGGGTTGAAAGCTTCTTCACATAGCGGTCAACCATCTCCTTCGTATCTCCCTCTGCTACACCAAGCAGAAGCAGATATCCCTTACCAATGCTTCCGATTGTCTCTCCATCTACTTTTACGGATGCGTGATTGACACGCTGTATTACAATTCGCATGATTTTTCTCCTGTTATTCTTGTTCTATATTCTGACAAAAATCAAATATTATATTTTGTTTTTGTTTGTATTTCTTGTCAAACAACCCTATTATACATATGCAATTCCCCAGTTTCAACCATCTTTTTCTTTCTTTTTCTTTCTCTTTTTTCCTCTTGGTGTAATTCTTCCGTTTTTCGATTTTTGCCCTAACCTGCTCGCTTTCCTCTTCCTTCCTCTTGGTGTAATCTTCCTGTTTAACCCACTTTTGCTCCAACCTGCTTGCTTCTCTCAACCTTCCTCTTGGAGTAATCTTCCTATTTAACCCACTTTTGCTCCAACCTGCTCGCTTCTCTCAACCTTCCTGTTGGAGTAAATTCTCTATTTTGGAAAAATTCCCCCAATTCACGCATATACTTCCTTAGGGAATGTGCATACTATCATCAAATTTGAGAATCAAGAAAGGACAAACCAACATGAAATTCAAAACCAACGCCATCCGTTTTATCTTCATCTCCATCCTCGGAGTGTTGCTGCATTTCACCTATGAATGGTCGGATCAAAACCGCATCGTCGGACTGTTCTCGGCAGTCAACGAATCCACATGGGAGCATCTGAAGCTGCTCTTCTTCCCGATGCTTCTGCTCACGCTGGTCGAGCTGTTCTTCTTCCATGAAAAAATGCCAGCCAATTTCCTCTGGGCACGTACCCTCGGAATCTTGTCCGGCATGATCTTCATCGTCGCAGTCTTCTATACACTGAATGGTATCCTTGGCAAAAACTACGACTGGATCAATATTGCATTGTATTTTGCAGGCGTTATCTTCGCCCTCTTCGTGGAAAATGATGTCTACTGCAACGGAAAAGCAGAAAAGCTCATACTCTCTTCCGCCATCCTGCTTCTCTTGACAGCAGCATTTTTCACCTTTACGGAATATCCGCCACAGCTTGGCATCTTCCAGGAAATAAGCAACTAAGCAAACCCGGTCTCTCTACAGAGACCGGGTTCCCAGCACATCTTTTTCTCGAAAATACAGCAGTCCGGTTATCAGTACACTGACTATCCCGAATACCGCCAGCAATATTCCACTGTCCGGGCGTATTCCCTCATAGTCTATATACGAACTTCTAATCCACATTGTATAGTTTCCTGCCAACCACCAGCATGTATAATATGCGGATATGATATAGATTCCACATGTTGCTGCAAAACTAACCACCGGTGTCAGAAGAAAACTCAACAGCATCTGTAACTCCGTCAACATCACCGAAACGGCAAATGGAAGTATCACCGTAATCAGCCACACATCTTTCCCGCTTACATACTTCACAGAATCTCCAAACATTCCCTGCATAATATCGACAGACCATCCAGCGCGGATATCTGCTCCATGCGCGTATGCAACAGCCACACACGACAATGCAATGATCAGATAATACAGTGCCACACTTACCATGCACCACAACATCTTTGCCACCCACCACTTTCGGCGTGACCCCGATGCCAGAAACACTGCTGTTCCATATTCGTTATAATCCTTGTACGGATAATACGCCGTGATATATGCCATTCCGATATGCAGCATAAACCAGCTTATCGGTATCACGAATTCGGATTCCGGTGTAAATTTGTAAATATACATTCCCTGCATGATATACATATAGTAATCAACGGCTGTTCCATGTCCATTGATGACACCCTCCCCGTACAGTTGTGCGATATAGGTTGCCAGACCGGAACTCATCAGAAACACAACAACCGGAACAACCAGAAATCTTCCCATATGCCGCAGTGTTCCGATCCGCATGTCACGCCAGAACATTTTCAGTGTCTTCATCCTGCATTCCTCCACTTTCCTGCTTCGTAAGCCTTCTGCATTCCACGATCCGCCCTTCTTTCATCTCAATGATCTCATCACTCAGATATTCCAATTCCTCCTTATCATGACAGGCTATTAGGATCAGATGATCTTTCTTCTTTAATTCCACCAGTACCTGCTTTACCTGTTCCACACTCGCTTCATCCAGTGCATTGATCGGCTCATCCAATACTATGATGTCCGGTTCTCCCATAATCGCATTTGCGATTCCAAGCTTCTGTTTCATGCCAAGCGAATACTTCCGGTATGTACGTTTATCTTCCGCGGACAGACCCACCCGCTCCATCGCATATGCTGCATCTGCTTTTGTGACACCCTTCCGCAGAGATGCCAGCATACACAGATTTTTGTATCCGGTGTACTGTGGAAGGAAAGACGGATTCTCGATCAGTGCCCCAATACTTTCTGGAAACTCGATGTCTTTCATCAATACCTTTCCATTTACACTTACCGTTCCCGACGTAGGAAGCATAAGACCACACACCGTCCGCATAAGCATCGTCTTTCCACAGCCGTTTTTACCTTTCAGTCCATAGATACAGCCGGAGCTAAGTTTCAGATTCACATCTATAAGAATCGGTACTTTATGGATTGTTTTTTCTATATGCTTTAATTCTATTTCTGTCATAGGACGTTCTTTCTCCTTCCTTTTTTTATCATCCATGTCACCGCCACGATTGCCAGCCCGGCAAAAATCACAACCGCCTGCAGGCTGGATGATACAATCCTCTGCTGTGGGTTCAGCATCTCCACCAGTGAGAATTTCCCATCATAATTTTCCAGCATCACGGTACTCCAGATGATATATCCGACAAACGGCAGTACCACCGTACTGAACAGACTCTCCACATGCTCTGCTATGCAGATGCCGAACAGGGCAATCACCCCTGCATACATCCCGTCAAATACGATATATGCAAGTGCATATAAAGCTCCGTTTTCTGCAAAAAGATCTGAAAACAAATAGGCATCCAGTATCCCTGCCGTAAGGAATTCCAGCCGTTCCGGCGCCCGAAGCGGATATATCGTCATAACCGCCATCATATCAATCAACAGCGGGATCATGACCGTTATCGCCCCCATCGTAAATACAACAACTGCTTTTGCCGTATAATACGACCGTCTGGATGTGGAAAGCAGGATATTTTTCAGATATCCGCTCTTCAGATCTTCATAATAAGAACCAGCATAAGGAAGTGCCGCAATCACCGGAAGCAGGATATAAAAAAGACCGTTCGTCACAAACTGATAGTCTGTTCCGATCCATGCCTGCAGAAAAACCTTTGTACTGATTTCCTGCCGGAACGCCTGATAAAACAGCAGGATATCCGCTACCGCGATCCCGATTCCAGCACACAGGGCAATATAAAACCCTCTTGAACGAAATGCCCTGTAAAATTCAAATCTCATGATCCGCTTCATGCCGTGCCCCCTTTCTGCTCCTGTTCCGGCTTCATGCCTTCCATCTGCGTACATTCAGTCTGTGGCTTCGGTAAACGGATACGAACAGCATCCGGATACATCGACAAAACGTATTCAAACTCCATATCGGAAAGCTTCTCCCATGTTTTATCACGAAAGCATATCTTACTGACCGTCGTTACCAGCCAGAATTCTTCTGTCTCGCCGGGAGCAAGTTTTTCCGATGGGAAAACGTTGAGATTTGCCGTCATATATGGATCATACACGCTGTACCAAGCCTTACATTCAAATCCTTCACCCATATTTGCAAACACATCATCCCATGACACCGAAGCATCTGATCCGTTATATACCTCAAACTGCAGACACAATGCCTTCTTTGCATCTCCCATATCCGTGACGACTCCAAACTGTGCTTCATATGATTCCTCGTCAAGCAGCAGGAACTGCACTGTCCGGACAGTCACCGGTCCGGTATAAAATTCCTGTCCGTACTCGATATATTGAATATCCGTTTTCATATCCCGGTTCAGATTGATCACCCGGATTCCCCATATCAGTAGCGCAAACAGGATTGCAAATACCATTATCTGTCTTTTCATACACTATTCCTCCATCCCCGGAAGATCATCGAGCAGGACACTCGTCTCATATTCTGCAGGATTTACCACCACCTCATCCATACTCGGGCTGATCAGTCCCGCATAGATAAACTGATCGGACGGATAGATCCGGTCTCGTCGTACTTCAAATCCGACGATGCAGTCCAAAACCTCCCCCGGCTGCAGGCTGTATGTAAAGAAACTGTGCACACGGTCATCCCCTTCCGTATGCTGGGAAGCAGAAAAATAACATACAGCATCATAATAATCATATGCCTTACGAGTGGTATTTGTAGCTGTCAGCCGAAGTTCCGTCAGATAAACATCCCTTATCTTATCCTGAGATTCATTTTTGATCTGCATCTTCACAAAATAGTAATCTGTTTTGGGATGTCCCATATATCCACTGTCATTTATCGCCTGGACATTCTCATCATATATCGCCGAATACTCTTCGACTGTATAATCTGTCTTTGAAGTAAATATATCCTTTAATGCTGGTGCCTCCTGCATCATTTTCTCAAAATCATATGTCCATGTCTCATAATCCGCATCCGGCAGTTTTCCATCTGTGAAGTTCTCTGCCGGGTATTTTGTCTGTGTCTCAATCTCTGTATCTGGAATCACTTCCAACGCTAAAAATGAGTAGGTCACATTTCCCTGTGTAAAAGAATGGTGATCTCCAGTCTTTCCTGATGTCTCTCCATCACTTACCTCATCTCCGTCATCCCCCGTCTGTGTTTCAGTTGTTTCCGCTTGTGCCTGCTGCTCCTCCTGATATCGTTCAAAGGGATACTGCTTGTCTTTCTCGTTTTTTGATATGTACACAACACCTGCGGCTCCCGCAGCAATGATAACTACGCCAAGAATGATCCACTTTATCTTCTTCATATTCTTTCCGCCTTCCCATATCCGGGTGCCGGATACCCGGCACCCGATATCTTTTTAATCAAACACTATATAATTTCTGGTAGAATCCGGGCTCCATACACCGCTTGTATTCTGATTCTGATATTTCTCACGCATCATTCGCAACTTTGCCCTTCTATATCCAGATTCATATACGTGGTTTGTGATACTTCCCTGAACCCCAAGAGGAATTCTCACATTGTTCGAACATATTTGGTAAGTCGTGGTTGCCTGACCATAATTTTGTCCAAGCACCGAGTATCGAATTGCCGGTCCCGAGGTCGGATAAACATACACCTTCGTTGTGTCGGTTTTATCCCTCCAATCTGTTGTTCCCGAACCATTTGCACTATTGTAGCTAAATGGTGTATCTGCGGTATTGGCTGCTTTTGCATTAAAACCCATTCCAACCACTGCTGTAACCGACAACATCATCGTCATAGCTATTGCAGCCACTGTTTTTCTTAAATTTTTTCTCATAATCATGTACCTCCTCTACTGTACTTTTCCACTTTTCTTCAATACTTCTTTCAGCCCCTCTGGTTCTTCTGGTTCATACCAGTTTCCACGACAGCATTCCGGTGCAATAGCTGCTACACCAATCGCGAATGCGCATAGCTTTCCACTATGCTTGACAAGAAATTCCAGTACTTTTT
>ERZ808246.1483-NODE-1483-length-16848-cov-5.725898_pt1 | contig 16848 bp, 13 predicted proteins | sample MGYA00521083_ERZ808246 | MGnify/ENA primary metagenome ERZ808246 (study PRJEB31516, sample SAMN03275577) | gut metagenome | biome: mammalia-associated habitat; material: feces | host: Papio cynocephalus | place: Kenya | collected 2012-07-07 ... | reverse complement strand
AGGGGCGGCAACCTGCCGCCCGCCAAAATGCGTAGCATTTTCCTATATTTTTCCGTGTTTACGCGGAATATAATTACCTCTTACCTCTTACCTACTACTTCTTACTTCAACCCCTGCCGCCCGCCGGAACGCGCAAGCGTTCCCACGGCTCCCGCGCAGCGGGTATAATGGCTAACGGCTAACAGCTAATAGCTAACAGCTAAAAGCATTTCTCCCGTCTCTTTTTTCTGCACTCCTCTTTGCGTTCGCATCGGTAGCAGACCTCGTTTTCGGACGTGCGCCCGTCAAAAAAGTCCGTAATATTTTTCACGGTTGTTTCGGCGATATTTGAAAGCGCTTCGTTTGTCAAAAACGCCTGATGCGAGGTTATAAGGACATTCGGCATAGACACAAGCCTTGCCAATGTGTCGTCCTGAACGATATGAAAAGAATAATCCTCAAAAAATATATCCGACTCTTCCTCGTAAACGTCAAGGCATGCGCCGCCTATTTTCTTCTCTTTAATTCCGCTTATGAGCGCCTCGGAATCTATAAGCGCGCCGCGCGAAGTATTGATGATTATTACGCCCTTTTTCATTTTTCTTATTGTATTTCTGTTGACAAGGTGATGCGTTTCGGGTGTAAGCGGGCAGTGAAGCGAAATTATGTCGCTTTTTTCAAAAAGCTCGTCAAGAGAAACATATTTTATGCCGCTTTTTTCATCGGGAAATGCGTCATAGGCGCAAACGTTCATTCCAAAGCCGTTGCAGATATTGATAAACACCCTGCCTATCTTGCCCGTGCCGACAACGCCGACCGTTTTGCCGTGCAAATCGAAGCCCGCAAGGTCTTTTAAGCTGAAATTGAAATCCCTTGTTCTTATATACGCCTTGTGAGTGCGGCGAACAATTGTAAGAAGCATGGCAATTGCGTGCTCTGCTATGGCATACGGCGAATATGCGGGCACTCTTAAAATATGAATTTTTCCGAAAGCCGCTTTAACGTCCACGTTGTTAAAGCCCGCGCACCGCAAAACAATCAGTCTTATGCCCGCTTCGTAAAGTCTTTCTATAACGTATGCGTTCACGTCGTCGTTAACGAAAACGCAAACTCCGTCAAATCCGTTTGCAAGCTTTGCCGTGTCGGCGTTAAGCTTTGCTTCAAAAAACTTGAATTTTACGCCCGCATTTTCGCCGAACGAAACAAACGCCGGCTCGTCATAGGGTTTTGTATCAAACATCGCTATTTTGTACATTTCAACACCTCTTTTATATTATCCTCATTTTTTGAAATCTTAAACCAAAATCATCGGGAGCGGCAAAAGCGTTCCCGATGATTTTTAATCACTTTACAAATTCTTTATATATTGCGTTAAGCGTTTTAATGTAGTCATTTTCGTCAACGCCGACTATAATGCTGAGCTCCGACGAGCCTTGGTCAATCATTCTGATGTTTACGCCGCTGTTGCCGATAGCCGTAAACACTCTGCCAGCAGTGCCCATAGAGCCTGCCATGCCCCTGCCGACAACCGCGATAAGCGCAATCCCGCCGTTGAGCGTAATGCTGTCGGCGCGCGTTGTGCGCTCAATCTCGTGAAGAATGGCGTCTTTTTTGGGAAGAAAATCGGCATCGTTCACAATTACCGACATTGTGTCGATTCCCGAGGGCAAATGTTCAAAGCAAAGGTCGTGATTTTCGAGCACCTCAAGCACTCTTCTGCCGAAGCCGACTTCGGAGTTCATCATATCTTTTTCGATTGCGATAACCGAAAAGCCCTTTTTGCCCGCAACACCCGTTATAACCGTGTCAACCCTGTTTGACTCGACCGACGGCACAATCATGGTGCCTTTGTCCTCGGGGGCGTTTGTGTTTCTTATATTAATAGGTATACCCGTTTCGCGCACGGGGAAAATCGCGTCCTCGTGCATTACGGTTGCACCCATATAAGAAAGCTCTCTTAACTCGGCATATGTTATCGTTTCTATAACGGCGGGCGACTCAACGCAGCGCGGGTCAGCCATAAGCATTCCCGAAACGTCGGTCCAGTTTTCGTATATATCGGCTTTTATCGCTCTTGCAACGATAGAACCCGTAATATCTGAGCCGCCGCGCGAAAACGTCTTTATCGTTCCGTTGGGCATAACGCCGTAAAAGCCCGGAATAACCGCTCTTTCGTGGTCCTTTAAAAGCTTTGCAAGCTCGGTATTTGTTTTTTCGGTGTCAAGGACGCCGCTGTCGGTAAAGAAAATGCCAAGCTCTGCGTCAATAAAGTCATAGCCGATGAAGTCGGCAAGAATCATTGAGTTAAGATATTCGCCGCGGCTTGCGATATAATCCCTGCCGGCGTGGTGAAGTATGGCATTTTTAATTTTGTCAAACTCGGGCTTTAACCAAAGCTTTAAACCAAGGTCTTTTATAATTTCGTTATAGCGCTCCTCGATTTTTTCAAATGCTTCGTCTATATCTTTATCCTGCTTCACAAGCTTATAGCAATCGTAAAGCATATCCGTAACCTTTATGTCGTCGCTGCTTCTTTTACCGGGGGCGGACGCTACAACATATCTGCGCTCCGGCTCTGCCTTTATAACCGCCGCCGCTTTTCTGAACTGGCCGGCGTCTGCAAGAGAGCTGCCTCCGAATTTAAGTACTTTTACCATTAAAAGCGCTCCTTAAAGAGAAATAATAATTATTTAGTACATACTATCATTATTTTCCGGTTTTGGCAACAAAAAAGCCCGCCGTTTAACAATTTTTTGATGTTTAAATAAATGTTCAAAGATTTCGGGCGGTGTATTTATTGATAATTACCACCGATATTGATTTTCAGGCGAAATGTGATATTATATTTGCAGTATTTTTGAAGGGAAGATTTATGTGGACGCTTTGGACGCCGCCTTGATAAAACGCTTTAAGGAGCTTTCAAACAATGCCGAAATGCGCGGCATTTATCTTTTCACCGATTTTTTGAACGTCTTTGAGCAAAGCGCTTTGCTCACGTCGGGAATAAAAAACGTCTCGCTTTTCGGCGGATTTGATGACGCAGAGCGAAAAATCGCCGTTTTCGGAAATGAGAGCGAAACAGGATATGCGCCGCAAATCCCCGTTTCGTGCATAAAGCTTTCGCCGCTCAACAAAAAATTTTCAGACGAGCTTTCGCACCGCGACGTTCTCGGCGCACTTATGAATCTCGGCATAAAGCGCGAGGCTTTGGGCGATATTGTGTTTTTCGGCGGCGACGTATATGTTTTTTGCCTTGAAAGGATGTCGCCTTTTATCGCCGAAAACCTTTCAAGAATAAAGCACACAAGCGTAACGTGCGAAACGGACGCGGTTTTTCCCGAAAACGCGGGCGGCAATTTAAGCGAGCGCGTTATTATTGTCGCTTCGCCCAGAATCGACGCGATTATAGGCGGTGTTTTTAATCTTTCAAGAAGCACAAGCGCCGCGCTTGTTTCGGGCAAAAAGGTTTTTGTCAACGGCAGGCTTTGCGAAAGCCCGTCGTTTTCGCCGAAAGAAAACGACGCAGTGTCGGTCCGCGGATACGGCAAATTCAAATGGCTCGGCACTTTTTCGGAAACAAAAAAGGGTCGGGATAAAGCAAAAGTGGCGGTGTACTGTTAGCTGTTAGCTGTTAGCCGTTAGCTATTAGCTTTTAGCCTGCGCGGCGGTCAATTTGTTTTTTCATTTTTATATTGTTATAAAAAGAACCCTGTGAATGGATTATATTTTGTCCATTCACGGGGTTTTGTTGTCAGCCGTTAGCTGTTGGCTGTTAGCTTTTAGCAATTTATACCCGCTGCGCGGGAGCCGTGGGAACGCTTGCGCGTTCCGGCGGGCGGCAGGTTGCCGCCCCTACGGAGTAGCCTGTAGCCGTTGGCTGTTAGCTGTTAGCTTGCGCGCTAAAGGCGCGATTGTAACCGCGCAAATGCGCGGTATATAGCGGAAAAACGCTTTGCGTTTTTGGCGGGCGGCAGATTGCCGCCCCTACGGGAACGATAGGAAAATCGGCGCGAAAAACGGTAGGTTTTTGCGTAGAAAAACCTATATAAAATCAAAATTTTGCATAGCATAACCCCGTATTCGGACAAAATCTGTTCACGGGGTTCATATTTTACACAACAAAACCCTGTGGACGGAAAATCATTCCATTCACAGGGTTCATTTTATAACAATATAAAAATGATAATACGCAAGTCGCCCTCACTAAGGCTAACGGCTAACAGCTACAAGCTACCCCGTAGGGGCGGCAACCTGCCGCCCGCCAAAATGCGAAGCGTTTTCCTTGATTTTTCCGCACAACGTGCGGAATATAATTACTTATTACCTCTTACCTTTTACTTCTTACTTCAACTCCTGCCGCCCGCCGAAACGCGTAAGCGTTTCCCTTGATTCCACCGCGCATTTGCGCGGTTACAATCGCGGCGAAGCCGCGTAGCTAACAGCTAACAGCCAAATCATTCAAACTTCAAAAACAGCTCCAGTACGCGTTTTGCGCACGCTTCAAGGTCGCTTCTTAAAAGCTTTCCGGAATTGAGCGCGGCTTTAAGATTTTCGGGGTCGCCCTCGCCCATTTTCATATCGCCGCCGGCAAGAACGTCGTCACAATGCTCGCTGTGCGCGCCCCAATCCGTTGTTACCATACCCTTAAAGCCCCACTCTTCGCGAAGCATCTTTGTCAAAAGCTCATAGCTTTCGGACGTATGTTTGCCGTTTATAAGGTTGTAAGACGACATAACCGTCCACGGGTCGGCTTCTTTAACGCAGATTTCAAATCCGCGCAGATATATTTCTCTCAACGCTCTTTGCGACACGCGCGAATCACATTCAAATCTGTTCGATTCGCGGTTGTTGCAGGCAAAATGCTTTACGGAAGCGGCTATTTTGTTTGACTGAATGCCGCGCACCTGCGCCGCACAGCATTTGCCGGCAAGAAGCGGGTCTTCCGAAAAATACTCAAAATTTCTGCCGCAAAGCGGGTTTCTGTGAATGTTCATCGCGGGGGCAAGCCACACGCCGAGGTTATTTTCTTTAAGCTCTTTGCCGCCCGCTTCGCCGACTTTAAAAATCAAATCCGTATTAAATGTGCACGCAAGAAGCGCCGCGCACGGCCAAGCCGTTGTAAAAACGCCCGTGTTCGCGTCAAGGCGCAAGCCCGCAGGGCCGTCTGCCGTCGGAACCGCGGGGATTTTAAGCCGCTTTAAGCCGCCGAAAGCGCCCGTGTTGCAAACGCCAGGCTGATTGCCGTGGCCGCCGAGCAAATCGACAAGCTCTTCGTCTGTTAACTGCTTTATAAATTCTTCAAGCGAAGCTTTTTCGGGAATATCCGTAAACATAACCGTTTCTTCCGGCGTTTTTTGTAAAAACGGCTTCGCTCTGCCTTCGGGATAATGCGGCTTTTCCTGCGGCAATTCTTCAAAAGAGCCGTCGGAAAGCATACGTTTTGAAAGCGCGAACGGCTTTAAAAGCTCCGACGCCTGTTTTGTTATTACATCTTTTTCGCAAACGAATTTATAAGGTATCTCTTCGGCGCTTCTTACCGAATTGCCGATAAAGAAGCGATATTCGCCCTTTTCAAGCACATATGCGGACTTTTTTATCTTTCCGAGGTCGTCAAAGCTTGCCATATCGCTCAATCCAAAGCTTAAAGCAAGCGTTTCGCTTTCGCCGGGTGAAAGAAGCTTTGTCTTTTTAAATGCGGCAAGCTCGCGCGCGGGCTTTTTTAAAAGACCTTGCGGCGCCGAATAATACAGCTGAACAACCTCTTTTCCGGGGCGCGTTCCGATATTTTTAACGGTAACAGCCGCCGTGATTTTGCCGCCGCTTTCGCCCGCCAAAACGCCGTCAAAAGAAAAGCTTGTGTAAGAAAGCCCGAAGCCGAACGGATAGCGAACCTTTTCTTTGCCGCCCGGGACCGTTTCAAAATAGCGGTAGCCTACGTAGATGTCGTCAAAATAATCAAGATGCTCAAAGCCCGTAAGAAACTCTTCGGCGTTGGCATAAAACGAATATGATTTAGGCACGGTGTCGCAAAGCTTGCCCGAGGGGTTTTTGTCGCCGCAGATTATATCGGCAAGCGCCGCGCCGCCCTCCATGCCGCCCTGCCACGCATAAATCACGGCGGAAACGCCGCTTTTTTCGGCAAAGTATTCGCAATCGACAACTCCGCCCGAGTTTATAACAACGACGGTCTCTTTAAAATATTCGCAAAGCAAATCCAAAAGATGCTTTTCCTCGGCGCTTAAATAATAGTCGCCCTCTGTGGGTCTTCTGTCAACACCCTCCGCCGAAAAGCGGCTGAAGGTTACAATTGCTGTTTCTGCGTTTTTTGAAGCTTCGATAACCAGCTCTTTCGGCACAAACGGCTCTTTTACATGCATACTCTTAAAGGTGTCGTAAATAATGTCGTCCTTTTCCTTGCAAAAGTCCATGGCGTTTACTTTATCCCATGTTCTTTCAATCTGCTCGCGCGTGGGGATGTTTTTGCTTGCCTTTTTAACGTAGTCCTCATAAAATTTTATTGAGGGCATAAATATTTTTACCTTTCCCTCGCGCTCTTTAAGAGAAAAACCGTCGTAAATATTGCGAATATACGCGCAGTTCACATCGCCGCTTCCGCCGCCGCCTTTAATATATTCGATTGTCGCCTTGCCGAAAAGCGCAATTTTTCTGCCGTTTTTAAGAGGCAAAGCTCCGTTTTCGTTTTTAAGAAGCACCGTTCCCTCGCACGCCGCCTCTTTTGACAATTGCGCGTGCTCTTTTGAGCCTGTTACACGTCTTCCGTCCGAAGAAAGCGGAAGGCACGGCTGATAGTTAAATCTTGCGTATCTTTCCATAAAAGCATCTCCCTTTATCGTCTTAAATAATAATAAAATATTTCGGGATATAATTCAAGATAAAAGTTGATATTGAAAATTATAATATTTGTGGTATACTTATCGCGACGGTTTTTTCTGTAAAAATCAAATAATTAATTGGATGTGAAAAAATGCTGCTTTTTTTACCGACAAAGCTTTTTGCCGTTTTAAACATAGCCGTTCCGTTTATTTTAAGCCTGCTTCTGATTTTTGTTTTCAGAAGATTTTTGCCCAAAGACCAGGGCAGAGAGTTTGCCTTTAACGGCGCTCTTTCGGCAGGCAAAATCCGCGGCGCGGGGCTTCTTTTCATTATTGCGTTTGTCCTTTCTTCGCCGCTTTTCGTAACGCCGAACGCCGAAAATCTTTTGTATCTTGCGTGCGTTTTTATAAGTATGCTGTCGGGCTATTTTGACGACCGCTCAAAAACGCCGTGGAACGAATACAAAAAAGGGCTTTTGGACCTTGTTATATGCGCGCTTACATCAACGCTTTTTGCAACGACTAACCCGGGGCTTTTGTCGCTTTCTCTTTTCGGACTCAAGCTTTCTTTGCCGCTTCCCGTTTACATCATAATCGGCACGGTATTTTTGTGGATGATGATAAACGCCGTTAACTGCTCCGACGGAATCGACGGCTACAGCGGCTCGCTCGCCGTAAACTCTATGATTTTCATTTCGCTTGCGGGCGCCGCCGTTTCGGATTATAAAGATGCGCGCTCTATGGCGGTCGTTATGATTTTTGTGCTTTTGCCCTATCTTTGGTTCAACTCGGAGCCGAGCAGTATGATGATGGGCGACGCCGGCAGCCGCGCTATCGGCATCTTCCTTGGCATAATGATAATGAAAACGGGCAATATGCTTCTTTCCGTTCCGCTGTGCCTTGTATTTATTTTCGACGGTCTTTTGGGAATTGCAAAGGTTTCTTTAAAGCGTTTTCTTAAAATCAGCATTCTTAAAAACGTAAGAACACCCATTCACGACCATTTAAGAAAAAACAAAGGCTGGTCGAATACCCAGACAATTTACCGCCTTAACATTTTCCAGGCGCTCATCTCGATTGTCACCGTAATTCTTCTCAAAAAATAAATAGCGCTCCCCGCAAGCGGATTTAACCGTTCGCGGGGAGTTTATCATATTGTTGTCTTATATCGCAACCGTTACCGTATAATTTCCGCAGTTATCGGGGGAGATTGTTGCGGATTTGAATTTTTGCGGAAGCTTAATGGGTTTTTCGGCGTTCTGGCGCGAGATGACATAGCCGTCGTATTCGTAAAACTCGCCGACTTTGAGCGACTCTGTGTATTCTTCAAGCGTCATGGAATTTTTATAGATTATTTCGGAATGAGGTTTTCCCACGTAGCGGATATGCCACGGCTCCCAGCTTATGCCGGTTGATTTTTCGCCGTAATAGGGGTAACGGATTATAAAGCCGTAATCGCTGCACGAGTCGTTTACAAACCGTCCCGCGTCGGATTTTATAAAGCCCATGCCGGCATAATACATGACGTATACGTCAAGCGCAAGTCCCGCCTGATGTTCGCTTGCGCCGACTGCCTGTGCGGTGTTGCCCTCTTCTTCTTTTATTTTTTCCTGCTCTTCTTTTGTTCTGTAAGAGCTTGAAACATAAAGCGTTTCGTCAAAGCGCGACAAAACCTCGTTTGAAAGCGCCTCGAACGGCTCGTAAAGCGCGGTACTCATAAGCGCGCCGCTGTCTTTATAGTCGCAGATTTCCGTTTCATAGCTGTCGTCTAACGGGTGCTCTGTGTTTATGAGCATAAGATTATTGTCAAAAGTCACCTTTGTGTTTTCTTTAAGCTCGTCCAACGTATACTCTTCAAAGCTCAAATCGCTTGTTTTTTCAAGCTTTGCCGCCGTGCCTATATGCGCTATTTTGTCGGACAGCGCATAGCGCGCTTTGGGCGACACCTTAAACACCAGGCACACAGAAAACGCCGCCGCAAGGCACAAAAGCACGCAAACTATTCTTATAAATGATTTTTTTCCTTTGTTGTTGATTTTCATACCGATTCTCCGTTCTTTCATTCTAAAAAGCGACCCCTTTTTCGCCCGAAAACAATGCTAACACGAAGAAACTAAAACGTAATTTCAAAAAAGCTACAATTTTACTAATATTTATTACGAAAAGTCAACATTCTTTTTCGGTATTAACTGTCGAAAGCGGTTGACTTTTTTCTTTTTGGGTGCTATTATGAATGAAAAGAACACCTATAAATGCAGTGACAAAAACAAGTAAGATATTAAATAGCCGCAAGAGAATTGCCGGTCGGTGCAAGGCAATCGGCGAAGTTTTATCCGAATTCATTTTAGAGCAGCTGTCCCGAAATCTTCAGTAAGGGCAGACGGGGTTGCCCGTTACAGCAAAAAGATATTTTTTGTGTCTTGTGAGGCCGCCGAGGCGGCAAACAGAGGTGGTACCGCGATTTTTCGCCCTCTTCGCATTATTTTGCGAAGAGGGCTTTTGTTTTGATATTATTTGTTCGGAGGAATTGTTTTGGTTATTACCGATTTTCTTGAAAAAAACGCGCGTCTTTACGGCGACGAAACCGCGCTTGTTGAAATCAACCCGTCCGAAGAGCGCGACAAAGCCGTGACATGGCGCGAAATGAGCCTTGTTCTCGGCGCGCGCCCCGACGCGCCCTATCGCCGCGAAATGAGCTGGAAGGATTTTGACCGCAGGGCAAACCGCATTGCAAATCTTCTTTTAAGCAGAGGTATAAAGCGCGGCACAAAAATAGCGGTGCTTATGATGAACTGCCTTGAATTTTTGCCGATATATTTCGGAATTTTAAAGGCGGGCGCAATTGTCGTTCCGATGAACTACCGTTATTCTTCCGACGAAATCAAATATTGCCTTTCGCTTGCCGACGTTGAGGTTTTGTTTTTCGGGCCCGAATTTGTTGAGCGTATTGACGCCGTTCAGGGCGACGTGTCGCTTCGCGCAATGTTTTTTGTCGGAAGAAACGAGCCGCCCTATGCCGAAAATTGCTTTAAGCTTGCAGGCTTTTGTTCTTCAAGCCTTCCGCCTGTGGAGCTTTCGCCCGACGACGAAGCGGCAATTTACTTTTCTTCGGGCACAACGGGCTTTCCCAAAGCCATTTTACACAAGCATTCGGCACTTGTTGCGTCGTGCCTTACAGAACAGCACCATCATTCGCAAACGCACGACGACGTGTTTTTGTGCATTCCGCCGCTTTATCACACGGGCGCAAAAATGCACTGGTTCGGCAGTCTTTTAACGGGCGGCAAGGCCGTTCTTTTAAGAGGTACAAAGCCCGAGTGGATTTTAAGAGCCGTAACCGAAGAAAAATGCACCATAGTCTGGCTTCTTGTGCCGTGGGTGCAGGATATTTTAGACGATATTGATTCGGGCAAAATAAAGCTTGACCACTTTCTTCTTGACCAATGGCGGCTTATGCACATCGGCGCACAGCCTGTGCCGCCGAGCCTTATAAAGCGTTGGTTAAAGGTCTTTCCCCATCACGAATACGACACAAACTACGGCTTGAGCGAGTCGCTGGGGCCGGGGTGCGTTCACCTTGGCGTGGGCAACACTGAAAAGGTCGGCGCAATAGGCAAAGCGGGCTATCTTTGGGAGACGCGCATTGTCGATGAAAACCGCCGCGACGTTAAGCGCGGCTGCGTAGGCGAGCTTGCGGTAAAAGGCCCCGGCGTTATGATTGAATATTACAAAAACCCCGAAGCTACCGAAAAAGTGCTTTCCGACGGCTGGCTTTTCACGGGAGATATGGCGGTTGAGGATGACGACGGATTTATTTTCCTTGTCGACCGCAAAAAAGACGTTATTATTATGGGCGGCGAAAACCTTTATCCCGTTCAGATTGAGGACTTTTTAAGACAGTACGAAAAAATTAAAGACGTTGCCGTAATAGGGCTTCCCGACCGCCGTCTCGGTGAAATTCCCGCGGCAATTATAGAGCTTAAAGACGGCGAAAGCTGCTCGCAGAGCGAAATAGAAAGCTTTTGCGCGGCTCTTCCGCGGTACAAGCGGCCGAAAAAAATAATTTTTGACAAAATTCCGCGCAACCCCACCGGCAAAATCGAAAAGCCGAAGCTTCGCGAAAAATACTGCGGCGAAAGCGTAGTCGCACAGCAGATTGAAATGTAATTTTCTTAAAGAGGTAAAAAATATGAGTACAAAAAAACTTTTGCTCGGCAACGACGCCGTTGCACGCGGCGCATATGAGGCGGGCGTAAAATTCGTTTCCTCATACCCGGGAACGCCGAGCACCGAAATAACCGAATGTATGGCGAAATATCCCGAAAACGAGGTTTATGTTGAGTGGGCGCCCAACGAAAAGGTTGCGGCAGAAGCCGTTGTGGGCGCGGCGATTGCGGGCGCAAGGGCAATGACCTGCTGCAAGCACGTCGGTCTTAACGTTATGGCTGACCCCGTTTTTACCGACAGCTACATAGGCGTTAACGGCGGCGCGGTATTTTGCGTTGCCGACGACCCCGGAATGCACTCCTCGCAAAACGAGCAGGACTCGCGCCACTATGCGCGCGCTTCAAAAATACCCATGCTTGAGCCGTCGGACTCATCGGAATGCAAAGAATACACAAAGCTTGCGTTTTCTTTAAGCGAGCAGTTTGATACACCTGTTTTTATAAGGCTTTCAACGCGCGTGTCGCACTCTCAAAGCCTTGTGGAGCTTTGCGGCCGTGAAGAAGCTCCGCTTAAAGACTACAAAAAAGACGTTCCGAAAAACGTTATGATGCCCGCAATGGCGATAAAGCGCCACGTCGTTGTGGAGGAGCGCACAAAAGCGCTTACAGAGTACTCCGAAAAAACGCCGCTTAACACAGTCGAAATGAACGGCAGCGAAGTTGGCGTTATCACCGCGGGAATTTCTTATCAATATGCAAAAGAAGCGTTGGGCGACAGCGTTAATTACTTAAAGCTCGGTCTTGTTTTCCCGATAAGCGCAAAGCTGCTTAAAGATTTTGCAAAAAAATGCAAAAAGGTTTATGTTGTTGAAGAGCTTGACGGCTTTATAGAGGGCATTTGCCGCGAAGCGGGTCTTGACGTTTGCGGAAAAGAATGCTTTACGCCTTTGGGCGAATATTCACCCAATATGATAAGAAAAGTAATAAAAGGCGAAGCTGCCCCCGAAAGCGCCGCGCCCAAAGAGGCTGTTCCGAACCGTCCGCCCGTGCTTTGCCCCGGCTGCCCCCACAGAGCAACGTTTTTCGTGCTTAAAAAGCTCGGTCTTACGGTTTCGGGCGACATCGGCTGTTATACGCTCGGCGCGGTAGCCCCGCTTGACTCTGTAGACACAACAATTTGTATGGGTGCGTCAGTCAGCGCCGCCCACGGTATGGCGAAGGTTCGCGGCAGCGAATTTAACAAGCGCCTTGTTTCGGTTATCGGCGACTCGACGTTTATGCACTCGGGCATCACCGCGCTTACCGATATTGTTTATAACAAGGGCGCAAACACCGTAATAATTCTTGACAACTCAATCACCGGTATGACCGGCCACCAGGACAACCCCACGACAGGCTATACAATCCGCAAAGAAAAGACGGTCGGCACAGACCTTGTAAAGCTTTGCGAAGCTATCGGCGTTCGCCGCGTTACGGTTGTTGACCCGTTCGACGTTAAGGCTTTTGAAAAAACGGTTAAAGAAGAAACAGCGGCAAACGAGGTTTCCGTTATAATCGCACAGCGCCCGTGCGCTCTCTTAAAAACCGTAAAATACACAGGTCACTGCGAAATCAATTCGGAAAAATGCAAAAAATGCAAGCTTTGTATGAAGCTCGGCTGCCCCGCCATCAGCGTAGAAAAAGAAACGGGCGCAGTTAAAATAGACAGAACACAGTGCAACGGCTGCTCGCTTTGCACAGGTGTTTGCCCGTTTAAGGCGATTGAAAAAAAGGAGTGAGACTGTTATGAAAACAACAAGTATTATGATTGTCGGCGTCGGCGGTCAGGGCACCCTCCTTGCAAGCCGTATTCTCGGAAACGCCGTTATTGACGAGGGCTTTGACGTTAAAGTCTCGGAGGTTCACGGAATGAGCCAGCGCGGCGGAAGCGTCGTTACATATGTAAAATTCGGCGATAAGGTTTATTCGCCCGTTATTGACAAGGGCGAAGCGGATATTATTCTTGCGTTTGAACAGCTTGAAGCATACCGCGCACTGCCGTGGCTTAAAAAGGGCGGCAGAATAATCGTAAACGAGCAAAAGATTAACCCCATGCCCGTTATAACAGGCGCCGCAGATTACCCCGAAAACATCATAGAAAAGTTAAAAGAAATGTGCAGCGTTACTTCGCTCGACGCATTAAAGCTTGCAAAAGAAGCGGGAAGCATTAAAACAGTAAACGTTGTGCTTATAGGCGTTCTTGCAAAAAGCACCGACATTCCTTATGAAAGCTGGGTAAAAACGCTTTTAAAGACCGTTCCCGAAAAATTTGCCGAAATGAATTTAAAGGCGTTTGAGCTGGGCTATAATTTTGACAGGTGAGAAAACATGCAGTATAATGATATAGACACTCTCAAAAGAGATAAGCTTAAAGCGCTTCAGAGCGAACGCCTTGTAAAGCAGGTAAAGCGTTCGTATGAGCGCGTTGAGTGCTTCAGAAAAAGAATGGATGAAATGGGGCTTAAACCCGACGATATAAAAGGTATTGAGGACCTTTCAAAGCTCCCCTTTTCATATAAAAACGACCTTCGCGATTATTACCCCTACGGGCTTTTTGCAGAGCTGATGGAAAATGTTGTGAGAGTTCACGCCTCCTCCGGCACAACGGGCAAAAGAATTGTTGTGGGCTACACAAAAAATGACCTCGATATGTGGGCAGAGTGCATTGCGCGTATGCTTCGCGCGGTGGGCGTAGGAAAGAACGACGTTGTTCAGGTTTCGTTCGGCTACGGACTTTTCACGGGCGGCTTCGGCGCGCACGCGGGTGCCGAAAAGGTCGGCGCGACGGTTGTGCCGATGTCAACGGGCAACACGGCGCTTCAAATTCAGACGATGATTGATTTCGGCGTTACCGTGCTTTTCTGCACGCCGTCTTATGCGCTTTATCTTGCCGAAGAAATTGAAAACATGGGCGTTAAAGACAAGCTTAAGCTTCGCGTGGGAATTTTCGGCGCAGAGCCGTGGACGGAAAATATGCGAAAGGATATTGAAAAAGGCCTTAATATCGACGCTTATGACATCTACGGCCTTTCAGAGGTTCTCGGGCCGGGCGTTGCGTGCGAGTGTAAAGAAAAAAGCGGCATGCACATAAGAGAAGATAATTTTATTGTTGAAGTTATCGACCCCGACACGGGCGAAGTGCTTCCCGAGGGCAGCACGGGCGAGCTTGTTTTCACGTCGCTTACTAAAGAAGCGTTCCCCGTTATTCGCTACCGCACAAGAGACATTTGCTCTTTAAAGCCCGAAAAATGCAAATGCGGATGCACCCATATAAGAATGAACAAGCCCGGCGGCAGAAGCGACGATATGCTCATCATAAGGGGCGTAAACGTCTTCCCGTCGCAGATTGAAGAAGTACTTCTTTCAAACGGCTATCCCGCAAACTATCAGATAATAATCGACCGCGTGAACAACACCGACACGCTTGAGGTTCTTGTTGAAATGACTCAGGAGAATTTCTCGGACTCCTTAGGCAAAATTGCCGAAAAAGAAAAAGAGCTTGTTTCGGCTCTTAAAACAATGCTCGGCATAAAAGCAAAAGTCAGAATCGTTTCTCCGAGGACGCTTACAAGAAGCGAGGGCAAGGCAAAACGCGTTATTGATAAACGAAATCTTAACTGAGGGAGGATTTTTAATGATAAAACAGCTTTCGGTCTTTCTTGAAAACCGCACGGGTCAGCTTGTGCAGATAACCGACATTCTTTCAAAAAACGGCGTAAATATGCGCGCCGTTAACATTGCCGAAACGGTTGACTACGGCGTTTTGCGGCTTATTGCCGACGACGGCGACAAGGCTTTTCGCATTTTATCCGAGGCGGGCTTTGTCGTTTCCGAAAACACGGTCGAAGCGGTTGCCGTTCCCGACCGCGCAGGCGGACTTAACGAGGTTTTGCATATTCTCAGCGAAAACGGCGCAGATATTGAATATATGTATTCCGTTTTCGGCAGCCGCGAGTCGCTTGCTTATATGATTTTTAAATTCAAGGACAACGCTCCGTTTGAAAAAGCTGTCGAAAAAGGTCTTTTGAAATCCGCCGACAACTTAGCACAGTGAAAGGATATGATATTATGCAGGAAATGAGCAGGAAAAATCAGTATTTTACAGATTCCGTCATTCGCCGAATGACGCGTATAGCAATAGGCTGCGGCGCAATCAACCTTGCGCAGGGCTTCCCCGATTTTGACCCGCCGAAGGAGCTTACCGACAGGCTTGCCGAAGTAAGCGCGCTCGGCCCGCACCAATACCCCATAACAATGGGCGCGCCCAATTTCAGACAGGCGCTTTCAAAAAAGCTTAAACGCTTTATGGGGATTGACATCGATCCCGAAACCGAAATGGTTGTTACAATCGGCTCGACAGAAGCCATGGTAGACACAATTTTTGCGTTAACAAATCCGGGTGACAAAATAATTCTTTTCTCACCTTATTTTGAAAACTACAAGGCGCAGGCGATTATGGCGGGCGTTGAGCCGGTGTTTGTTCCGCTTGTTCCGCCGGAGTTCAACTTTGACCCCGCCGTGCTTGAGCGGCGCAAAGGCTATTCTTATTTGCAACCCCTCAAACCCGAGCGGCAAGGTGTTCACAAAAGAAGAGCTTACGTTTATCGCAGACCTTTGCAAAAAATATGACGTTTATGCCATTATGGACGAGGTTTATGAACATATAATCTACGAAGGTCACACGCACACATATATGGCGACTCTTCCCGGAATGTGGGAGCGCACCGTAAGCTGCTCAAGCCTTTCAAAGACTTATTCAATAACCGGCTGGAGGCTCGGCTACGCCACCGCGCCGAAAAATATTATGGACAGAATCAAGCAGTACCACGACTTCAACACGGTCGGTGCGGCTTCGCCCCTTATGGAGGCGGCTGTTAAGGGTCTTACAATGCCCGACAGCTATTATAAAGAGTTCGGCGACCACTATGCCCATATGAAAAAGCTTTTCACCGACGGCCTTTCGCGCATAGGCATTCCCTACACAGACCCCCAGGGCGCGTATTTCGTTCTTGCCGACATTTCGCCCTACATTAAAAAGGGTCAGTCGGATGTTGATTTCTGCGAAAAAATGGCTCGCGAAGTCGGCGTTGCGTGCGTTCCCGGCAGTTCTTTCTTCAATGAGGATATAAACAACATCGTCCGCGTTCACTTCGCAAAAAAGGACGAAACCCTTAACGAAGCGCTTTCAAGACTTGAAAACATCGGGAAAATAATGGGCAAGTGAGCGGGTAGCCGTTAGCACGGCGTTGCCGTGCGAGCCGTTAGCTTTTAGCTGTTAGCTGTTAGCTTTTAGCCTGCGTGGCGGTAACTTGCATATTGTCATTTTCATATTGTTATAAAAAGAGCCCTGTGAACGGATGTGTTTTCCGCTTCACAGGGTTTTGTTGTCAGCCGTTAGCCGTTGGCTATTAGCTATTAGCTACGCGGTTTCACCGCGATTGTATCCGCGCAAAGCGCGGTGTATATCGGAAAAATGCTTCGCATTTTTGGCGGGCGGCAGATTGCCATAAGAGCTGTTAGCTACTGGCTGTTAGCCGTTAGCCATTGTACCCGCTGCGCGGGAGCCATGGGAACGCTTTCGCGTTCCGGCGGGCGGCAGATTGCCGCCCCTACGAAGAAAAAAACCAAAACCGCGTTTTATCATTTTCACATCATAATAAAATGAACCCCGTGAACAGATTTTTGTCCGAACACGGGGTTTTCATTTTACAGAATTTTGATTTTTATATAGGTCTTTCCACGCAAAAACTTTATGTTTTCCGCGCCGATTTTCCTATCGTTCCCGTAGGGGCGGCAACCTGCCGCCCGCCGGAACGCGTAAGCGTTCCCCT
>ERZ808246.1482-NODE-1482-length-16849-cov-4.013814_pt1 | contig 16849 bp, 16 predicted proteins | sample MGYA00521083_ERZ808246 | MGnify/ENA primary metagenome ERZ808246 (study PRJEB31516, sample SAMN03275577) | gut metagenome | biome: mammalia-associated habitat; material: feces | host: Papio cynocephalus | place: Kenya | collected 2012-07-07 ... | reverse complement strand
CGCAAAGCATTCGATACGACCGAAATGGAGCTGAGCGCCATTGCCGCGCCTGCAAACATCGGGCTCAGAAGCGGCCCTCCGAAGGCGTAAAACAGACCCGCTGCAAACGGAATGCCCACGCTGTTATAGAAAAACGCCCAAAACAGGTTTTGTTTTATGTTTCGGATAACTGCCTTGCTCAGGCGCAGCGCTGTCACGAGCGCGCCGAGGTGCGAGCCCATGAGCACAACGTCGGCCGATTCTATCGCAACATCCGTTCCGCTGCCTATCGCCGCGCCGATATCGGCCGAGGCGAGCGCCGGAGCGTCGTTTATGCCGTCGCCGACCATGCAGACCTTTTTGCCCGCCGCCTTGAGCTTTTCTATCTCGCCTGCCTTGCCCTCGGGCAGTACACCTGCGAGTACTCGGTCGATATTCGCCTTATCGGCAAGGTCCGGGTTTTTACTCTCGATTACTTCGAGGCATTTTTCGTGGCATTTTTTAAGCACGTCTTCAAGCAGAACGACGGTTCCGTTACGAGTACTCATCGCGACCTGATTGCCGTTTTCGTCGAGCAGGGAAACCATTCCGTACGCAACGTGAACAAGGTCTTTCGCCCACGGCTTGCCCATGAGTTCGAGTACTTTGAAAATCTGTCTGAAATGCAGATTCTGCTGATACGCCACGACGTACAGGCATTTATCGAAATTATAATGTTCTTTACGATAACATGCCGCCGCGAGATCGCGCGTCGCATAAAGAGACGCGCCGTCGGAGCGCAATATAATGCACGGAGGCATACCGTATTCTCCGAGGTCGACCACCTGCGCGCCCTCGCTGGTTTTAAGCAGACCTTTCTCTTTCAGTTCGTCGATGACGGGTTGCATTTTATCGTTATAAAAACTTTCGCCCGCATAAGAATCGAAAGTTATATCGAGTTCTTTATAAATCTTACCGACCTCTTTAAGGGTCAGTTCTTTGAATGTATTGAACAGCGCGACGCATTCTTCGTCGCCGTCTTCTATCAGTTTGAAATATTTTCTCGCCTCGTCGTCCATCTCGGGATGAGTTTCGCTTTCTTTATGGTATCTGACATAAAGCCGCGTAAGTTCTTTGACTCCGCCCTTTTCGACCTCTTCCGCGCTGCCCCAGTGTTTATACGCGTAAATGAGTTTGCCGAATTGCGTGCCGTAGTCGCCGAGGTGATTTATGCCTACCGTGTTATAGCCGAGAAATTTATAAAGACGATAGAGCGCGCCGCCTATGACCGTAGTCGATAAATGTCCTATATGGAAGGGTTTTGCGATATTGACCGACGAATAATCTATGCAGATCGTCTTGCCTGCGCCCTCGTCGGAAGAGCCGTATTTCGCGCCAAGCGAGCTTATCGCGTCGAGCGTGGATTTTGTAAGCCCGATACGGTTCACCTTAAAATTAAGGTAGCCGTTGACCGCCGAAACCGACGTTATGACGTCGTCCGTCACATACGAATTTTTAAGTTCTTCCGCTATAATCGCGGGGGATTTACGCATGATTTTCGCAAATTTGAAACACGGCAACGCGTAATCGCCCATGGTTTTATCCGGCGGAACGACAACGTTCGCCGCTATTTCGTCTGTCGGGAGTTCGCCTACGGAAAGTCTTTCCGCGATATATTTTCTGTAATCCATATTAAACCTGCCATGCAACGACGTTGCAACGTCTAAATTTTATCATAAATTTTGAAATACCGCAACAAAAGCATTGAATAAATTTCCGCTTTATGATAAAATTATCGAGGTTTACGACCGAAAGAGGTATAAAAGATGAAACTGGGAGTCGTAGGGTTGCCCAACGTAGGCAAATCCACACTGTTCAACGCAATAACGCACGCGGGGGCGCAAGCCGCCAATTTTCCGTTCTGCACGATAGAGCCGAACGTAGGCGTCGTAGCCGTCCCCGACGAGAGACTGCCTAAACTCGCCGCGCTGTACAACAGCAAAAAAGTTACGCCCGCGACGATAGAATTCGTCGACATAGCGGGGCTTGTAAAGGGCGCGAGCAAGGGCGAAGGTCTCGGCAACAAATTCCTTTCGCACATCCGCGAAGTAGACGCGATCGTTCATGTTGTAAGGTGTTTTGAAGACGAAAACGTCACGCACGTCGAAAATTCGGTCGACCCCGTCAGAGATATAGGCATAATCAATCTGGAACTCATTCTCGCCGATATGGAAACCGTCCAGAAACGCTACGACAAGGCATACGGAATGATTAAATCGGGCGACAAAAAATACAAAGTCGAAAGCGATTTGTTAAAGCGCATACTCGACCGTCTCGAAAGCGAAACGCCCGTACGCGGAATGGAACTTACCGAAGACGAACAAAAATACGTCAACGATCTCTTCCTTCTGACCACCAAACCCGTAATTTACGCCGCAAACGTTTCGGAGGCGGATATGGGCAAGGACGGCGAAGACATACCGCTTGCGAAGGAAGTTATAGACTACGCGAAAAAAACCGGCAGCGAAACCCTCGTCATCTGCGCGAGAACGGAAGAAGAAATTTCCGAACTGCCGCCCGACGAGGCTGAAATTTTCCTCGCCGATCTCGGACTTAAAGAAAGCGGACTTAACCGTCTGGTAAAAGCATCGTATAAACTTCTCGGTCTTATAAGTTTTCTGACTTCGGGCGAAGACGAAACCCGCGCATGGACCATAAAAGAAGGTACGAAAGCCCCCCAGGCCGCAGGCAAAATTCACAGCGACTTTGAAAAGGGCTTTATCCGCGCCGAATGTATCGACTGGGAAACGCTGCTCGAAATCGGCAGTTACGTCAAGGCGAAAGAACTCGGCAAGGTACGCAGCGAGGGCAAAGATTACGTCATGAAAGACGGCGACGTGGTTCTGTTCAGATTCAACGTATAAAACATAACGAACTTAAAACGCGACGGAGCGAATTTCGCTCCGTCGCGTTTTTTACACTCTCTTATTTCTGATCCGTAAACCTTTTAAGCCATGAGAGATCGAGCGACCATTCCGCCACTTTGTTAAGCCTTGCATGTTTCGCATTCGCCTCGCCCAAAGCCTTGCGGTAATCGGCGTAAGAACACTTGTTTACCCTCATAAACTGCTCTATAGCCTTATCTTCGTCGCCGAGAAGTCGAGTCCTGCCGATATGAATGACGCTATGGCACGAATGGCATACGGCGATTACGTCTTCGAGTTTCTGTACGGCGTTTTTTTCGTCGTAACTCCACCTTTCGTGCGCCTCGAGCCGCTTTGCCGGTCTGCCGCAGATCATACACCGCCCGCCGGCGCGCGCGTATGCGTCTTTGCGGATTATATCCCACGCTTTCCGCGGCAGTTCGCTCCGAAGATTGGAATACCAGCACCCGTCGGGTACGAGTTCAAAATCGAGTTTATAGCCCATACGTCATCTCCGGTCGGCAACGGTCCGATTCGCATCGACGGTAACGGTTCCGTCTTCGCCGACGGTAAATACGACGCCCGATCCGCAGGAAACCGCCAACGCGGCGGTTAAAATCATTGCCGGAAGTTTTCCGAAGAAAGTTTTCTTCATATGCCTTACTCCTTATTTTTCGATCAGTATAATAATTTCGCTTTATCGGGTACGTTCATTGCGAAGTCGTTGTCGCCCTTCATCAGAAAGAACTGTCTGTGATAAGTCTTGTGCGGAATGACGTATATCCGTTTATTCGTCCATATTTTTTCTATATCGTTTTTAAGGCATTTTTTTGCGAATATGTATTCGGCGATGTCGACGTTACAATCGACGATCGCGTTGTCGTAACCGTTCGCAAACAGATCGAGCAACCCCGCGCGGATTCTCATCACGACGTAATCGTTCGACTGTATGATTCCCGTTCCCTGACAATACGGGCAGGACTGAACGAGCGACGATGCGCTTTCGCGGCGTTTTTTCTTGCGGGTTATTTCGACAAGCCCGAGCGGACTCATTCCTATCACCGCGCACTTTTCGCGGTCTGCGGCAAGTTTTTCGGATAGCACTTCGAGGAGTTTTTTCTTATGTTCCTCCTCTTTCATGTCTATGAAATCGACGACGATAATCCCCGCGATGTTTCTGAGCCTCAACTGCCGCGCGATCTCCGCCGCGGCCTCGATATTGGTATCGAACGCGGTTTTTTCCATATCGGCGTCGCCGACGAAACCTCCGGTATTAACGTCGATGACCGTCAACGCCTCGGTCTTGTCTATAACGAGGTATGCGCCGCTCTTCATTGCCACGTTGTTTGAAAGCAGCGTGCTTACGTCGGCGTCCAGCCCGTAATACCTGAACATATCCGCTTTTTTATCGTATAAAATCAGTTTTGATTTAAGTTCGGTTTCAAAATTTCTGGCGTATTCGAGAACGGTTTTATACGTCTCCCTGTCGCCGACTATAAATTTGTCGATGTCCTCGGTGTATATGTCTCGGATTATACGCAACGCCAGATTGCCTTCTTCGTATAAAAGCGACGGCGCGGGTTGTTTTCTGAATTGCTTTTGTATGGTCTCGTAACGTTTTTTGAGTTTCGCCGTTTCGCGTTTTATTTCGGCTTTGCCGACGTGTTCGCCCGCAGTGCGGATAATTATGCCCATCTTCTTCGGGCAGCACTCTGCGGCGATTTTCATAAGCCTTGCCCGGGATTCTTCGTCGGTTATCTTCCTCGACACGCCGTAAAACGAAATCGTCGGCATAAACACGACGTAACGCCCGGCGAACGATATGTTTGAAGTAAGCCTTACGCCCTTATTGCCGGCGGGGTCTTTGATTGCCTGCACTATTATTTCGTCGCCCGGTTTAAGGTTGAGTATAGACGGCATTTCGACGCTGCCGACAAGTTCGCTCCTGTCCATCAGCATATCGCCGGCGGCGAGATAGCCGTTGCGGTTCAACCCCACGTTTACGAAAGCCGCGTTCATGCCCGCAAGCACGTTTTCGACCCTGCCTTTGAAGACGCTGCCTATCGCAACGGTTTTGTTAGCCGTTTCGAGTCTGTATTCGAGAACTTTACCGTCTTTGGCGACAGCACCGACGTAATTGCCGCCGAAACTGTCGACGTATATGTTTACGGACATCTCAACCTCGCAAAAATTTTATACAACTATCACATAATAGCACAATTCATCGTATTTGGCAAGTAAGTTTCGGTTTTTCGTTGACAAAAAGCCGGACTAAATATTATACTGAGTATATGAAAACAGCAAATAAACTCATCGCGTTCGTATTCAACGCGATCGTAGCGGTATTCTGCGTACTTGCGATAGCCTGTTATTTTTTCGCCCCGATACTCGATTTTAAGGCAAGCGTGAAAATGACGCCCGAACTCGCGGCAGAACTTAAAAAACAACTGCCGGAAGACGATACGTCGGATTCCTCCGCGGCGGGCGAGGTCTCCGAAAGAGAAGTCATCGAAGACGTCCTCGATCGGATCGGCGAAGACGAAATCACCCTTTCGGTAAGCGTTTCGGCCACAACGGCGGATCTGCTCGGCGGGATAGGCAACGCCGGCAAGGTAAAAGCGGCGGTCGAAAAAGTCATATCCGACAACGTCGAAACTCTGCTCGGAGAAATGTCGGAAAGCATCGACGCCGTCGTAGACGAACTGTCCGAATCGATGGTCAGATTAAGCGTGAAATCCGCCTTATCGGACGAGATTAACAAATATATAGACGACAAATCCCTGTCGGACAAAACGGTCGATATTATACTGAACGAACTCGGGTTTACCGACGAGTATCTCGACGAAAAGACCGACGCGCTCCTCGAGGCGTTAAAAGCCGAAAACGCCTCGGTCGATTCCGTAACCGAAACGGCGGTCGGCATAATAGACCAAGCCGTAAAGGATATAGTCTCGAATGCGGCGAACGGAAATTATTCCGATATGAACGTCTCGGAACTTTCGCCGACGGTAAAATCCGAAATCGAGAAGTCCGTCAGAAACATACTCGACGATTTTGCGGACTCCGACGGCAACGTCAACCTCGATATGATCATATATAACACCGTCGGAAGAATGCTTGATAAAGACGACGAAAGCGCGGATACGGCATCGATCGACGCCGCCGTTTACGACGACGGTCCGGGCGAAGGCGTTTCCGACGGCGAAAAGAAACAATACACCAAAGAGGACGTCGAAAACCTGCTTACCGAAAAAATCAAAGGATTTTTCACCGAGGATCAGATTAACGGACTTACGACGATGATAACCGTAATCGCGATAATCGTCATCGTAACTTTCGCGATGTGGGCGTTGCTGATCGTCAAAATGCTTTTGAAACTGTTCGCCAAAAATCCCATGATCAGATTGTGGCTGCCGATATGGTTCGGGAATATCCCGTTCACTCTGTTATACGCCGTCCCCGCCGCTTTGGGGTATTGTCTGACGCATATCGCGTCCGCGCCGGCGTTTATAACCGACGCGCTCACGTCGGCACTGCCGACAGACGCTTATAATACGCTTACGGCAGCAAGCAATTCGCTGGGGATTTCGGTTTCGTCCTGCACGCTTGCGTCGGCGATTCTTACGGTCGTATTCGCGGTATATTCCGTGATATATTGGATATTCAGAAATAAAATAAAGAGAGAAGTTTAACCTATGGCAAAAAAATACAACGATGCGAGAGCGGTAAAAGTCGAAAAGACGACCGCGCCGAAAGAAGTTACGGTAAGTAAAAAGACCGTAAAGAAAATCAAAAAATCGCCCGTTCTGATTATTCTGATCGTCTGTCTTCTTATAGGCGCGGCGGGCGGATTTTTCGCGGGCAAAAAACTCAGTTATTTCCGTCTCGGCGGATTTACGGTAAACGGCGTCGCCGCGGAAGAGAACGACTACGTCGAAATCGACCTTACCGCGATAAAAGAAAAACTCGAAAACGAACGCGCGGCGGCGGGTAACGCCGACCCCGTAACGGCGGAAGACATAAAAGCGGCATTGACCGTAAACGACGGCGGCGCGGAGATTTCGTTCTTCGGTAAATCCGTCGGCGATACGGTTACGCGCGTTTTATACTACCGCGAAGACAAAACTCACGATATAGAAAAAGTCGACGAAATCGACTATACGAAAGCGGGAATTTACTACGAGGAATACACCTCTTCTCACTTCGCGTTTTCGTCCGCGAAACTCATAAGAACGATCATCGTAACGGGGGTAGAACAAGATGGCTAAAAAATCAAAGAAAAAGATAAACGGCGGTCTTATCGCCCTGCTTGCGATCGTATGCCTTGTAATAGGTCTTTTCGGCGGAGCGGCGGCAGGCGTTGTCACCGCCAACGAAAATTACGTCATACCCGACACCGTACAGGTTACGACTTCGACGGCGGGTGCGTTCGACGTGACCGAAATCAAATCGGCGGATATGTCGGCGCACTTCCTCGAACTCGGCAACAAGTATACGGGCGACTGCGTCTTCATAAAAGTCGGCGAAACCGAAATTCTGGTCGATGCCGGCAGCAGAGCCGACAGCGTGGACGATATATATAATTATGTCTCGCCGTACGTCGACGGCGCGTTGGATTACGTCATAGTAACCCACGCCCATCAGGATCATTACGCGGGTTTTTCAACAAAGAATTACGGCGACAGTCTGTTCTCTAAATTTGAAAACGGAATAACTACGGTAATAACCTTCCCTCAGAGCAATCAGAAGGCGAATTCGACGCTGTACAACAACTTCAACGCCAACCTGAAAACGCTTGAAACCGCGGGCACGACGGTAAGAAAGGTATCCGAATTTTTCGTGAACAAGATGCCCACATCCGAAGCGGAATACGCTTTAAGCGAAACCGTCTCGCTCGAATTTCTGTATCAGAAGTATTACGACGAAAAGGCGACCACCGAAAACGACTACTCTGTATGTTTTCAGATTAAACAGACCGTCGGCGGCGATACATACCGCTATTTATTCACAGGCGACCTCGAAGAGGGCGGCGAAAAGAGTCTGGTTACCGAAAATGCAGGCAAACTCGGCAAGACGAGGTTGTTCAAAGCCGGACACCACGGCTCGAAGACTTCGTCGTCCGAGGCTCTTTTAAGCGTTATTCAGCCCGACGTGGTATGCATATGCGCATGCGCAGGCAGTCCCGAATACACCAAAAACAACAATAATCAGTTCCCGACGCAGGCGTTCGTCGACAGAGTGTTCAGATACACCCGCGACGTATACGTCACATCGCTGTGTATCGATTACGACGCGGGAAGTTTCACGTCGATGAACGGCAACATCGCGCTCGTCGCAAACGGAAAAGATTATTCGATGAAGTTCACGAATTCGACGCTTAAACTCGAAGAGACCGACTGGTTCAGACAAAACAGAACGTTACCCGCTTAACGGAAGAATATGAGCGATATAACCAAAAGAGCGATGTCAGCCGCTCTGAAAAATTTACTGAGAGAGAAAAAACTCAATAAAATCACCGTACAGGACATTGCCGACGAATGCGGCATAAACCGCCAGACGTTTTATTATCATTTTCAGGATATATACGATCTGGTAGAATGGACGTGCATAGAAGACACCGAAAAAGTCATTAAAGAAAACAAAACTTACGATACCTGGCAGGAAGGCTTTCTGGCGGTCTTCGACCTTGCGAAAAAAGACAAGACGTTTATAGACAACATATATCGCTCGGTTTCGCTTGAAATGCTCGAACAATATCTGTACCGTCTCGTATACCCGCTTTTGAAAAACGTCGTCGACGAAAAGGCAAAGGGGCAGACCGTGCGCGAAGAGAACAAGAAGTACATAGCCGACTTTTACAAATACGCGTTCGTGGGAGTATTGCTCGAATGGATACGGAACGACATGGCGGAAAGCCCCGGACAAATAGTCGATCGCATAAGCCGCATAGTAGGCGGAACGATAGAAACCGCCTTTGCGAACTTCAACAGATAACCGTCCGTGCGGCGACATCCGGGTTACCGGGAAAAACTATACAAAAAGGCGAAAACGTATAAAATTTTTACAATGTCGAACCGCCGTCGCAAAATGCGACGGCGGCGTTTTATTGTCTATTGCAAACCCGGAAAAGACGCGTTATAATATAGCCGTAAAAACAACCGACGGAGGTAAAATATATGTATTACGGTTCAGGCAATTACGAGGCGTTCGCGCATCCGGTAAAACCCGAGGGCGTCGACGGTAAATCGGCTTATATAATCGGCACGGGGCTTGCGGGACTTTCCGCGGCGTTCTTCCTTGTCAGAGACGGTCAGATGAAAGGCGAACATATTCACCTTCTCGAAAAACTCGATATAGCGGGCGGTTCGTGCGACGGCAGAGCGGTTCCGCGCAGCGGCTATTATATGCGCGGCGGCAGAGAGATGGACAACCATTTTGAAGTTATGTGGGAAATGTTCAGAGACGTTCCCTCGCTCGAAAATCCCGGTTTGTCGGTTCTCGACGAATATTACAGGCTCAACAAAGCCGACCCCAACTATTCGCTTTGCAGAGCGACCGTCAATCGCGGCGAAAACGCGCATACCGACAACAAATTCGGACTTAACAAAGAGGCGGCGATGCAGATAAGCAAACTGTTCATGACGCCCGAAGAAGAACTCGAAGACAAGAAAATCAGCGATTATTTCGACGATAATTTCTGGAACAGCAACTTCTGGCTTTACTGGCAGACGATGTTCGCGTTCCATTCGTGGGATTCGGCACTCGAAATGAAGAGGTATCTGCAGAGGTACGTTCACCATATCGACGGACTGCCCGACTTTTCGGCTCTGCGTTTCACCAAATACAATCAGTACGAAAGCCTTATTCAGCCCCTTCAGAAATATCTGGAAGAACGCGGCGTTAAAGTCGAATACGGTATAGACGTCAAAAACGTGATATTCGACATCAACGGCAAAAATAAGACGGCTAAAAAGATAGAATACGTCAAAGACGGAAAGAAAGGATCGATAGATTTGCTCGAAAGCGACCTTGTGTTCATCACAAACGGTTGCTGCACCGACACCAGTTGTTACGGCGATCAGACCCACGCGCCCGATCTGTCGAAAATCAGAAAAGGCGGCGGCGAATCCTGGGATCTGTGGAAAAACATCGCCATTCAGGATCCGTCTTTCGGTAATCCTTCCAACTACTGTGACCACCCCGACGAAACCAACTGGATGAGCGCGACCGTGGAGACTTCCGACGACGAAATCATCGGATATATCGAAAAAATCTGCCGCCGCGATCCGAGAGCGGGCAGAGTTACCACGGGCGGCATAGTTACCGTCAAAGACAGCATGGACAACTGGTATATGTCCTGGACGATAAACCGCCAGCCTCAATTCAAATCTCAGGATAAGAAATCGATTCTCGTATGGCTCTACTCGCTTAACACCGACAAACCCGGCAATTACGTCAAAAAGCCCATGCGCGAATGCACCGGCGAAGAAGTCTGCCGCGAATGGCTGTACCATATCGGTCTGCCCCTCGACAAAATCGACGAATACGCCGGGACCAAAGCGAACACGACGACCTGCTATATGCCGTTTATCAACGCATTCTTCCGTCCGAGGAAGAATTCCGACAGACCCAAGGTCGTACCCGACGGAGCGGTAAACTTCGCGTTTATCGGTCAGTTCGCCGAAACCCCGAGAGACACCATCTTCACCATAGAATATTCTATGAGGACGGGAATGGAATCTGTATACACCCTGCTGGATATAGATAGAGCCGTTCCTGAAGTCTGGGGCAGCGTTTACGACGTGCGCGAACTGCTTAAAGCGGTTTACTATGCGCTCGACAAACAGCCGGTTTCGAGCATGAAACTATCTCTGAAAGAAAAAATTCTGCTTAAAGAAGTAACCGAAAAAATCAAAGGCACGGATGCCGAAAAACTCGCTAAAGAAAGCGGAATCATATAAAACGCATAAAAAAAGCGGTCATCAGACCGCTTTTTTCGTTTTCTTTATATCCTTGCCTTCGGCGATGAGTTCTTTCTTTACGTCTTCGCACGTCACGGCGAAATCCTCTTCGGTAAAGGTTATCTCGGCATCGTCCAGAATGTTCTGCAAGCGATATTCCTTCATCAGATACCTTACAGTGTTATGTCCTATTACTGCCGTCAACGTGGCGTTTCCCAAACCCTGTACCGAACTGTCGACAAGCACCGAGATTGCCGACCCCAAAAGCGGAATACTGCGCGCTACGTCACCCATAGTCTTGACGACCGCGTTGCCGACTTTTACGTTGCCGAGCCCGTATGCAACAAACGAATTCGCAAGGACTTTCCCGAATATGCTCATAAGCCTTGCGTCCGACGGACGGAAACCGTACAGAAACACTATGTCTTTGATCATCTGCAGGTTTATCGCAGTAACCAGAAGGGCGTCGGCGGTGTTCTGTTGCGACAGAGCCGAATATGCACCCGATTTCACCGCACACTTCGTGATTACGCCTTTAACCGCCTTTTTGACGTCTTTTTCGTATATCTCGTCAAGGGCGGCGCGGAGTTCGGCATTATCGCCGGAATTCCTTGCGTTTACGAGTTTCTGTACCCGCTCTCCGCTGTACCATGTATTGCCGTCGGTAGTAGAAACGTAACACTCGATAATCTTGTCAGCCAACGACTTTCTCAACGCCGCGTTGTGTTTTTTCGCCCTTATTGCGTTGTAAGCGGTAACGTCGACGCTGAATTTATCCTTCGCCCTTATTCTTACTATCGGAACGACGAACAGAAAAATTATCGCGAGGATAAGCAGAACGCCGACCGCATAACCTGCGTATTTGTTGACTTCGTACACGTCTTTGAACAGCGAAAACGCGCACGACAGAACTATCGCGCCTATGCCGCAGACGATAAGCGTGAAAAATCCTCGCGCCTTTTTCTGATCGGCTTTCGATGCGTATTTATCCTCGTATTCGTATACGGTTATTTTCTCTTTTTCTTTTTTCTTTTTGTTTTTCATGATAAAAATAAACAACGACCGCCGTGAAAACCCGACGGCGGCCGCGCGTAATTATTCTTTTTCGCCCTTTACTTTGCTGTCGGCATAATAAGCGTAATACGACTTACCCGCTCTCTTCGACTCGACAAAGTTGAATATCGTACCGATGACGTTGCCTTCGGACGAATTTATCTCTCTTACCGAACGGGCGACGTCTCTCGAACTCACTTTCGCGTTGGCGACGACCATAAGCGTCGCATCGGCAAGCGAAGACACGCTCATATAATCGGAAACGAGTTTTACCGGCGCGCAATCGAGAATTACGAAATCGTATCTGCTCTTAGCCTCTTCGATCATCTCTCTGAATTTATCCGAAGTAAAGAATATCGTATGATTTTCTATGCGGTTGCCGCAGGTAAGAACGTCGACGTTTTCGTAAGCCGTTTTCTTGACTATCTCGTCGAAAGTCTTGTCGCCTTTGAAATAATCGGTAATTCCGACGTGTCTGTGCAGACCGAAAATTCTGTGTATGCTCGGGTGAGCAAAATCGCAGTCTATTATAAGCGTTCTGCGTTGAGATTTACCCAAATCTATCGCAAGATTTGCCGTCACGGTGGATTTACCCTCTCCGCTTACGGTAGACTGAATCTGATAGACTTTACGTTTCGTGCAAATTCCGTCGTAGATAACCGAATCGGAGACTTTCGTAAGATCGAGTTCGGTCAACGCGTCGGGATCGGTGTCTTTTTTGTCGTTTCTTTTCCTTGTTACGACGGCAAGGTTTTTAACCTGGGAAACCGCTTCGAGTCTGTCTTCGCTTGTGATTTTATCCGCGATGAAGTATACGCATAGTGCATAGACGAATGCGACAGCCACGCCGAGAACAACCGAAAGCACGACTATCGTCTTCTTTTTAGAGCCTACCGTTATCGACGGAACTTTATTGCCGTTTTCGTCGACCGTGCCGTAAAGAGGATCCGCTTTGATTTTAATCAGAAAGTTAACGGGTTCTTCTACTTCGATCTCTTTCTTTATCGTTTCGCCGTCGGAAGTCACGCCGACGTTGACATAACCGGTTTCGGTTTTTGTCTCCTCGACGAATTCTTTGAAAGCCGCGACGACAGCCATAAGTTTTTTACGCGCCGCGTTTTCGGTCGCGTCGGTATATCTTACGGTTATTATGTAAACGTTTTTATCACCGTCATCGTCGACCGCGATCGCGCCCGCCGAACAAATCATATCGTCGGTTTTAAGTTTCCCGTTTGCGTCGGCGACTATGTTTTCGCTTGTAAAAAGACGTTTGAGCGTCGGTACGAGGTTTTGCGTTATGGAAGTAACCGACGTTTCCGTCAGACTAGTCGAAGAATTATAATCGGGCTTTATGTATACATCCGCCTTGGCGACGTAATATCTCGGCGTCATAACCGCAAGCAATATACCCGCAGCAATACACAATACCAGTATAATCGCCTCTACCGCCAGATTTTTCTTTACCGTATAGAAGAAATCGCCTAAATTGAGTTTCTTTTCGTTGTCGTTGTTCATTATTACCGCCCTCGTCGTTAATCGGCAATGCGGCTGAAACGCCGCATTATTCATATCGTGGGAAATTATAACATACAAGCGACGAAAAGTCAATGATTTATCTGTTTTTGTCGTCCGTTTCGGAATACTCTGCGGATTTTTTGTCGATTGCGCCCGTATTTCCGTCGGTCGCATCGACGCTTTCTTTATTTCCGCGGCGGTTAAAATCGGACATTATTTTGACTATCGAATAATAAAGCGCCGTGCCGAACGTATATACGACGCCCGCCTCTTCCGCACCGATAATCAACGCCTCTGTTATATATGTGTGGGTCGCGATTCCGCACAGAATGAAGATAATCGGTACGGCGATCGCGTTGCACAAAACAGGGAATATCGCCGACACGAACAATTTAAGGTGTATGTTTTTTATCGCTTTGGAAACGAAATACGTCAGAAGAGCCGCGACGAGCGTGGCGAAAGATCCTATGAAAATATCGTAAATTCCGTTACCTAAAATGTTGGCTATAAGACAGCCGATAAAAAGAGCGGGGATCGCCTCCGGGAAAATCGCGGGAAGAACGGTCAGCGCCTCGGAAACACGGAACTGAAAAATTCCGAAAGAGAAAGGTTGCAAAGCAACCGTCAAAAGAGCGTAAAGCGCGGCTATGACGCCCGCCCTCGCGCAGCGTTTCGCCGTAAAAAACGACTTTAACATATTAAATTACCTCGGTTGTTGAATTTGCCGCATCCGCGGCGGGCAAGTGTTTTCCGAAAACCTCGCGAAAGTCATTATACAACTATTTTTTGATAAAATCAAACGTTTTGCGTCAAAAATCGCCACCTGTCGCCATAAGCCACATATTTCTCTTGTTTTTGCGTCAAAAGGTTGACAGTTTAGTTAAGCAGTGCTACAATATAACCGAAATTTGTTTATTCTTGCGAAATTTTCGCATATAAACGTTCACTTGCGAATAAAATTATCAAGGAGAAGATAAAAATGAAAGATTTTATCAAGGCAATGGATGATCTTCCGCTCATCCTCAAAATTATCCTCGCGCTTCCCGCGCTCGATATCGTATGGGGTATCTACCGTATCGTTAAAGGCGTTGCGTACAAGAACGTCGTAACCCTTATCTTCGGTATTCTCTGGATCATTCCCGGTTCGGTTATCTGCTGGATACTCGATATAGTCACCTTGCTTTTGAGCAACAAACTTTTGTTCGCGTAACACGAATAATTTGCGGCGAACGCCATTTTCGGGCGTTCGCCGTTATTTTTTTTGCGAAAAAACGCCCGTAAATTTGACAGCGCGCACAAAATTTATTATTATATATCCGTTAGGCGTAGGGAATAAGATTATGAAACAAACAAAAGACAACGTACACGAAAATCATCGTTCGAGAATGCGCGGGCGTTTCGTCGCATCGCCCGATTCGCTTTCAAAACACGAACTTCTCGAACTGTTGCTGTTTTACGCCGTGCCGAGGGTGAACGTAAATCCCCTCGCACACAGACTGCTTAACAAATACGGTTCATTGTCGGCAGTCCTGCGCGCACCCGTCGAAGACCTTAAAAAGGAAGAGGGTATCGGCGAAAACACCGCAGTATACCTTTCGGCTATGGGCAGACTGCTCGACGTATGCGCCGACGAACAGATCGTATCGCAGAAACTCTACAGTTTTTCCGCCGTTAAAGACCACGTCTTACGCTATTACAGATTTTATACCGACGAAGTTTTCACCCTGTTTCTGTTGGACGCGAAAAATCGGATTATCGGCAAAGAACTGTTCACCCAGAACGACGCCTCGGCGGTCGAACTGCCGTTCGCCGATTTCGTAAGATCTCTGTCGTCGAAAAAAGTAAAATCGATCGTCGTCGCGCACAATCATCCCGACGGAATATGCAAACCGTCTTCGGCGGACGATTCGTCGACGGCGAAAATGATGTTCCTGTGCAAACTTGCCGGCATCACTCTTTACGACCATATCATCGTCACCGACGAGGACGTGTTCTCGTATCATTATTCTGGCAGGCTGGAAGACATATCGTCGCGCGTCGGCGGGAATTAACAGCCTGACGGTCGTCCGCAGGCGATGCCAGCCAAGAATAAAACAATACATAAATATCACGTTACAAAACCGCGGCGGAGAAATTCGATTCTCCGCCGCGGCGTTTTTATGTTTTTAATCCGTTCTGTTCAATACCGTCACGTCAAGGTACAGCCCGTACTTGCCGTCGTCGCCCTTTACGACGACCTGCTTTCCGTATTCGTCGCGCGTCACCGTTTTATACTTTCCGCCCGTAACCGCAATGTTGACGTCGTAAGTATATTTTTCGGGGTCTTCGAGGTACGGTTTCAATTCTTCGGTCTTTTCGCCCGGCAGATAACCGACGTGATGAAACGCGCGTATATCCCAGTCGAAAACGTACACTTCTACCGTGTCGCCGTTAAGGAGCAACCCGCCGCGGCAGAGTTCCTGACCGGCATACTCGTACGCTCTTTCGCCATCGTACTCCTCTTTGAGTTCTTTGGCTTTCAGTCCGTCGAATTTCGCCATTCTGCCGAGTTTTACGCCCGCCTTGATTTCGGCGTCGATGATCTTCGCGATTTTTATGCCCTCGTAATTCCTGCCGTTTGTTCCGTCGACGGAAAATTCGCCGTAATAAAGCGCGTCTGCAGCATCGTATCTCAATCGCCGTCTGCGCCTGGCGCACAGATAATCGACAATGTCTTCCATATCGGCGGGAGGGGTCAGTTCAAACGTTTTTTTTTACGATTTTTCTTTTTTGCCGCCTCGGCAACCTCTTCCTCGTCTCCGTCGAGCATTCCTTCTTCGTCTAAAATAGCGTCGATTTCTTCGTCGGAATATTCAAGCGGAACTTCATCGAGTTCTTCGAGTTCTTCTCTGTTCTTTTTCATCGTATTACCCGCGTTTGTATTTTTCGGATTGAGCCTTTATCAGTTCTTCGTCCGAAAAGTAATTTATTTTCATTGCAGACTTTACTTCGTTAAGCGTCTTATAAGCAACTTTTTCAGCCTTTTCGCTGCCGTTTTTAAGCATATCGTACACGGCGGGAATATACTGCTCGAATTCGGCGCGGCGTTTTCTTATCGGGTCTAAAACCGACTGCAGAACTTCGTTAAGGAATCTCTTGACCTTCATGTCGCCCAATCCGCCGCGGGTATAGTGCGCTTTGAGTTCGTCCAGATTTGCGTAGTCCGGCAAAAACGCCTTGAAATGTTCGTCCGTCGCAAACGCGTCGAGATATGTGAACACGGCATTGCCTTCGAGTTTGCCGGGGTCCGAAACCCTGATATGGTCGGGGTCGGTAAACATGCTCATGACCTTCGTTTTTACCTCGTCCGCCGTATCGGAAAGATATATGCAGTTGCCGAGCGATTTGCTCATTTTCGCTTTTCCGTCGGTACCGGGCAGTCTCATGCAGACTTTGTTT
>ERZ808246.1480-NODE-1480-length-16850-cov-9.243584_pt1 | contig 16850 bp, 17 predicted proteins | sample MGYA00521083_ERZ808246 | MGnify/ENA primary metagenome ERZ808246 (study PRJEB31516, sample SAMN03275577) | gut metagenome | biome: mammalia-associated habitat; material: feces | host: Papio cynocephalus | place: Kenya | collected 2012-07-07 ... | reverse complement strand
CCGCATGTATGTGGATGGCTGCGCGCTGGACAACAAGCCTGTGGATGAAGCCGTGCTGATCGCCAAGCGCCACTCGGCGGAGGTGAAGGAGCTGCGGGACATCCTGAACAGCCTGACCGCACCTGACGGACGTCCCTACAACTTCCGGCTGGCCACCTGGGACGAAGAAGGTATCGTGATCCGGCAGAGCGCGTGAGAACCGCAGAGGAGGGCGTTGCCTCAAATAGAATTTTCTAAAATACAGTCCGGCAAAAACCGTGAAAACCCGGTGGGAATTTCGGGTTTTCACGGTTTTCCTAACTGTTAAAGAAGCTGTCGTCATATAATTTGTATTTTTAAGACAGCCCATAATTGAAAAGAACTGAGACAATGACCAATCAAAGCAAAACGCTGCACAAGCAGAGGATGCGTTTCGAAAAACGTTCAGCTGCCGAACATTGTGTCCAGCACCTGCTCCTCCGTGATGCCGCCGAACAGCTCAGACATTGGCTGGCTGTCCAGCACACGGCGCACGTCCTCCCGGCGGAAGGGTACGCCCCGCAGCGCCTCTACCAGCGGCTCTATGCTGCAAACCGCCAGAAAATCGCCATGGAAGCGCACATCGGTGATCACGCCGTGGGCAACGGAAACGCCCACCTCCAAACAACCGCCATCCCAGTAGCGCTTGCCGGTCATGTCAAACTTCGGTGATCGGCCGTAGTTCCACTCCCATGTGTCGTACTTTTCGGCCTTGAGCTTTTCCACCTCTCCCAGCTCCTGCGTTGTCAGTGCGTCAAACACCATGCCGCTGCCGGTCAAAGCATCCTTCAGATACGCCCAAAACGCGGGCATATCCATATCCTGCTTCAGAAAGCTGCGGATATTGCCGATGCGGCTGCGGACGGACTTTGTGCTCTTGGATCGGAACTTCTCCGGATCCACCTGCAGAGCCCCGGCGACCATATCGGGATTGGCATCGAACAGCAGTGTGCCGTGGTGCAGGATGCGGTTCCCGCACAGTCGCTGCGCCGTACCGGAGACCTTGCGCCCCTCCACCAGAATATCGTTTCGGCCGGAGGCCTCCGCCTGCAAACCAAGCCCCTTCAGTGCCTCTACCACCGGATGGGTGAAGCGAGCCATGCTGATGCTCTCCTTATCCCCGGCATCGGTGATAAAGGAGTAATTCAGGTTGCCCAGATCGTGGTAGACAGCACCGCCGCCGGTGCTGCGGCGCACTACGTTGATGTGATGCGCCTCCACAAAGGGACGGTTGATCTCCGCCTCGGTGCTCTGGTTCTGCCCCACCACGATGGTGTTGTCATTCTGCCACAGCAGCAGATAGTCGCCCTCGGTGCGGTGGGTCAGCACATATTCCTCAAAGGCAAGGTTGTAGTACGGGCTTTGGGAGTTGGTTTCCATATAGCGTACAGCGTGTTGCATCGTATGTCCTCCTGTTTGGAAAAGGATCCCTCCGGGAGTAAGAGAGGCGCTCCCGGAGGGGTGAGAGGTGCAGCAAGATCAGTTCTTGGTATGGATGGCGCGCTTCTCGGCATTCAGCGCCGCCTCGCGCATGGTCTCGGTAACGGTGGGGTGGGAGTGGATGGTGTCGATGATCTCGTCCAGCGTCATCTCGCCCTCGATAGCCAGCGCACCCTCGGCGATCAGATCGGTGGCGCGCGGCCCGATGATGTGCATGCCCAGGATCTCGCCGTACTCGGCGCCGGCGATGATCTTCACCAGGCCCTCGCCGCCGTTGAGGATCAGCGCTTTGCCGTTGGCGCTCATGGGGAATTTGCCCACCTTGTAGGCGATGCCCTGCGCCTTGCACTGCTCCTCGGTCAGACCCACCGAGGCCGCCTCCGGCTCCATATACACGCAGGTGGGGTTGGTCTTCTCGCAGTAGTGCGCCTCGTGGCCGCAGATGTTCTCCGACGCCACCTCGCCCATGGCGGAGGCGGTGTGCGCCAGCTGTGCGTGACCGAACACGCAGTCGCCGATGGCATATACGCCGGGGACATTTGTCTCCATCTTGTCGTTGACCAGAATGCGACCCTTATCGTTGTCGATTTTGCCGGCGGCCAGATCCAGCGCGGCGGTGTTGGCCTTGCGGCCGATGGCCACCAGCACCTTCTCTGCCTCGAAGCTGACGGTATTGCCGGACTTATCCTTGCAGATCACCTTTGCGCCCACGGGACTGTCCTTCACGGACTGCACGGGGCACTCCAGATGGAACTCCATGCCCATCTTCTTCATGTGCGCCACGCCGATCTTGGTCAGATCGCCGTCCAGCATAGGCAGCATGTGATCCATGGCCTCCACCACGGTGATCTTCGTGCCGAAGGCCGCATAGGCGCAGGCCAGCTCCAGACCGATCACGCCGCCGCCGATGACCACCATGGTCTTGGGCAACTGCTCCAGAGACAGAGCGCCGGTGGAGTCGATGCAGTTGGTATTCTCCTTCAGGCCGGGAATAGGCGGCTGGGCGTTGACGGAGCCGGTAGCCACGATGATGGCGTCGGCGGTCATGCTCTCCTTGCTGCCATCGGGCTTGGTGACCTCCAGCTGCTTTTCACCGATGAACTTGGCGGTTCCGTCCACCTTCTTGACCTTGTTCAGCTTCAGCAGACCGGCTACGCCGCTGGTCAGCTGCTTGCTGATGGCGTTCTTGTGGGCGATGACCTGGGGAAAGTTGACCTTCACGCTCTCGACCTCTACGCCGATGTCCTTTCCCTGGGTCTTGATCTGCTCCACCAGTTCGGCGGAGTGCAGCAGGCACTTGGTGGGGATGCAGCCCACGTTCAGGCAGGTGCCGCCCAGATACTGCTTTTCGATAACGGTCACGTCAGCGCCCAGCTGTGCGGCGCGGATGGCGGCCACATAACCGCCGGGGCCGCCGCCGATGACGATGACGGACTTCTTGCCGCCCGCAGAGGGAGCAGCGGGATCGGCAGGCGCCTGCGGCACAGCCGCCGCGACAGCAGCGGGCACCGCACCAGGGACAGCCTCACCGGGTTGTCCGATCCACGCCAGCGTACCCTTCACGGGCACATCGTCGCCTTCCTGCGCCACGATCTTCAGCAGCACGCCGTCCTGCTCGCTGGTCAGCTCATTGGTCAGCTTGTCGGTGGTGATCTCCGCCACCACGTCGCCGGCCTTTACGGTATCGCCCTCGTGCTTGATCCACTTGGAAAGGGTGCCTTCCTCCATGGTCAGACCCAGCTGGGGCATTTTCAGTTCATAAGCCATCTTTTTATCCTCCCTGCTCACAGGATGATGCTCATGGGCTTCTCCAGCAGATCGCGGAGCGCCATCACAAACTTGGCGGCCACCGCACCGTCGATCAGGCGGTGGTCATAGGTGAAGGACAGGCGCATGACCTGATGTTTGGAGATGTTGCCCTCGTCATCCATCACCAGCTCGTCCTGCACGGCGCACACGCCCAGGATGGCGGCGTCCGGCTGGTTAACGATGGGGGTGAACGTCTCGATGCCAAACATGCCCAGATTGGACACAGAGAAGGTGGAGCCCTTGTACTCGTCTGGCGTCAGCTTGTTGTTCTTGGCGCGGGAAGCCAGATCCTTGGCAGCAGCGGACAGCGCGTCCAGCCCCAGCCGGTCGGCGTCGCGGATCACAGGCACGATCAGCCCCGCGTCCAGCGCCACTGCCATGCCCAGATTCACATGGGCACGCTGGATGATCTGATCGCCGTCCAGACTCACCAGCACCTCCGGGTGCTGCCGCAGGCACTTGGCGGTGGCCTTGAGGATCAGGTCGTTGACGGAGTACTTGTTGCCCGTCTCGGCCATGAGCATCTTACGGAACTTCATCAGCTCCGTCACGTCCACCTTGGTATTTTGGGTGACGGGCGGGATCTCAGTGTGGGATTGCAGCATACGCTGCGCCACTACCTTGCGCATACCGGCCAGCTTGGTGACGGTGTCGCCCTCCATCAGCTCAAGGCCGGTCTTGCTGACAGGCTTGGCGGTGGGAGAGGGCGCGGCTGCGGCAGCCGGGGCGGCGGCAGGTGCGGCCTGCGGCGCGCTGGCGGCGGCCAGCACATCCTGCTGACGGATACGGCCGCTGGGCCCGGTGCCGGTCAGCTTTGTCACGTCCACGCCCAGCTTGGCGGCGGTCTTACGCGCCAGCGGGGAGATGCGCACGCGTGCGCCGCTGGCGCTGGCAGCGGCAGCCATGGGTGCGGCAGCGGGAACGGCTGCCGCAGCGGAGGTAGGTGCGGCAGCGGGTGCGGCAGCGGGCGATGCGGCGGGCGCACCGCCCACGGCCTCACCGGGCTGTCCCACATAGCACAGCAGCCCCTTCACGGGCACATCCTCGCCCTCCTGCGCCACGATCTTCAGCAGCACGCCGTCGTGCTCGCTGGTGACCTCGTTGGTCAGCTTGTCGGTGGTGATCTCCAGTAGTACGTCGCCGGTCTTCACCGTGTCGCCTTCGTGCTTGACCCACTGGGAGACGGTGCCCTCCTCCATGGTCAGACCCAACTGGGGCATCAATACTTCAAAAGCCATGATTCTCCCTCCTTACTTGTTCAGCACGCGCTTGACCGCGGCCACGATGTCCTCCGGATGGGGGAAGTTCTTGTCCTCCAGCACGGGGCTGAAGGGGGAGCAGATATTCAGACCGCAGACGCGCTCCACCGGGGCGTCCAGCTCGTCAAACAGCTCCTCGCCGATCTGAGCGGAAAGCTCGCCGGCGAAGCTGCCGCGCTTGACCTCCTCGGAAACGATGATGGCGTTGTGGGTCTTGGAAACGGTCTTGACAATGGCGTCCCAATCCAGCGGCACCAGCGTCCGCAGATCCAGCACCTCGGCCTCGATGCCCTGCTCGGACAGCTTGGCGGCGGCTTCCATGGCGAAGTTCACCTCGCGGCTCCAAGTGATGATGGAGATGTCCTTGCCCTCGCGCTTGACGGTGGCCTGTCCCAGGGGAATGGTGTACTCCTCCTCGGGGATCTCCTCCTTCTTGGCGTACAGCAGCTTGTGCTCCAGGAAGATGACGGGGTCGTCGTCCCGGATGGCGGTCTTCAGCAGACCCTTGGCATCTGCGGCGGAGCAGGGAGCCACCACCTTCAGACCGGGGAAGTGGCAGAAGAAGTTCTCCAGAGACTGGGAATGCTGACCGGCATTACGGCGTCCGGCACCCATGGGAGCACGAAGCACCATAGGCACGTTGCACTGGCCGCCGGTCATGTAGCGGATCTTGGCCGCCTGGTTGAACAGGGGGTCGGCACACTCGGTGGCAAAGTCGTCATACATCAGCTCTACCACAGGACGCAGACCGCGCATGGCTGCGCCCACGGCCATACCCACGAAGCCCTCCTCGGAAATGGGGGTGTCGATGACCCGGTTGGGGCCGAACTCCTCCAGGAAGCCCTTGGTAATGGCAAACACGTTGCCCATAACGGCCATATCCTCGCCCATGATAAAGACGTTCTTGTCGCGGAGCATCTCCTCGTGCAGGGCTTCGCCGATGGCTTTACTGACAGTGATCTTTTTCATCGTGCCACACACCTTTCATTGTCGCTCACATACATATCATCCAGCACCGTGGCGGGATCGGGGTACTCGGACTCGTCGGCGAACCGGACGGCCTCGTTCATCTCGGCGTCCGCCGCTGCGGTGATCTCGTCCAGCTCCTGCTGCGTTGCGCCCAGATCCAGCAGGCGCTTGCCCAGCTTGGCGATGCCGTCGTTCTCCAACGCGTGCTCCATGTACTCCTTGGGACGGTATACGGCGGGGTCGCCGCAGTAGTGCCCCTGATAGCGGTACACGGTGGCCTCCACCAGATAGGGACCCTTGCCGCTGCGGGCGTGATCCATGGCCTTCTGCATGGCCTCATAGACCTCCGTGGGGTTCGTGCCGTCCACGATGGCGTAGGGCACGCCATAGGCCTCGGCACGGGTGGCCAGATGGGGCGTGTTGGTGACCCGGTGAATCTCGGTGGACACACCGTAGCAGTTGTTCTCAATGAACCACACCATGGGCAGCTGCCATGCGGCGGCCATGTTCAGGGCTTCGTGGAAGCTGCCCTCGTTGGTGGCACCATCGCCGAAGCAGCCGACCGTCACAGCGCCATCGCCCAGGATCTTGGAGGCCAGTGCGCTTCCTGCGGAGATGGGCTGGCCGCCGCCCACGATGCCGTTGGCGCCCAGATGGTTCATCTTCTCCATGTCCGCAATGTGCATGGAGCCGCCCTTGCCCTTGCAGTAGCCGGTCTTCTTGCCGAACAGCTCAGCCATGGCCAGCTTGGGATCTGCGCCGCGGGCGATGGCGTGGCCGTGGCCGCGGTGGGTGGAGGTGAAATAATCCTGCGGGCCGATGGCGGCGAACGCGCCGGCCTCAGCGGCCTCCTGACCGATGCTCAGATGGATGTTGCCTGCCAGCATGCCCTTGGTGAAGCATTCGGCGGCCTTCTCCTCGAAGGTACGGATACGCACCATCGTGCGGTAGAACTCCAAAAGCTGCTCTTTGCTGTACATTTCCTTTTTCTTTTCAGCCAATGTTCTCACACCTTTCTATTATCCGCCCGTCACGCCTGCTTCGGCGCGAACAGGGGTACTTCCAGTTCTTCATCAAATTTTCTTCCCATGACCAGACCGCCGATCTCGGCGATGACCACGTCCACAGTCAGAAGCACCTTTGTCCCCTCTACCAGATGGCCGCCGTGGGCGTTGCCGTACCGGTCGCTGAGACTCATATGAACATGCAGGTTCGTGCTGCCCTCGTCATCGTGGCAGATGATGCCGCTGCCGGCGGTCAGCTCGATAGGACCGGTCAGGTGCAGTACCTCGCCGTAACCGTAGCCGGCCTTCTTGTCCGGCAGCTCCACGGGGTTACAGTAGGCCACGCCATCCAGACTGCCGATGGCGCTGAGGATCACGCCGTTATTGATACCGGCGCGGCGGCAGGCCTCCGTCAGCCCTGCCAGCACATCCGTGCCGGGACGCAGCCGCACGGCGATGACCCGTGTCAAATCTCCCTGCGCCATTTCCAGAATGTCATTCATTGGTTCCGACCTCCCTTTCTGTTCAAATCTCTATCTGCTGCATGGGTTTCGTCAGCGGCAGCACGCGGAGGTGCTCCTCCGCCGCCCGGCGCGGCATCCGCCATGCCATTTCCCGCATGTGCATCCTGTCGTCCTCCCGGAAGGGAACGTGGTAGACGCACAGCGTGTCCGTATCAAAGTGCCCATGAAACAGTCGCTCGTTGTAATATGCCTGATAAAACAGAGGATTGAGGAACACCGCGTCCAGCGGCGTGCCCGCCAGCCGGGAGAAATCCTCGTGCAGATAATCGCTGTCCGCCGTGAACAGCACCCGCCGCCCGTCAAAACGCAGCAGGTAGCACACATGGGGCACGTCCCGGTATTCCTCGCCCAGATGGGGCACCATGAACGCCTGCACGGAGATATCCGGCTCGATCTGAATGGCTGCCCGATCCGTCCGATGGGACAGCAGCACACAGGGAACGCCCCACTGCCGCAGCCAATCGCTGAGGCACCGTACCTCCGGCGTACTGTCCTCCGGATAGAACAGCCCCTTCACCGCCCGGTGCTCCAGCAGCTCCTGCACCAGCTTCGGCGCGAAGTGGTCGGGGTGGTAGTGGCTGAACAGCAGGTAGTCAAGCTGCTCAAAGGGCGGCTCCTCCCGGAGCATGGCCTCCCAGCATCCGGCGGGCAGCTCACTGAAGGGATTGTCCCTCTTTCCGAATATGCCGTCCAGCAGCAGGGACGTGCCCCGGTATCGGAGCAGCACACCGGCGTTGGCCAGCAGGGTTACGCGGATAGGATGCCTCTCCATGGCGTCATTTTTCCTCGCCCACGGTCACGTCCATCTTGTCCTCGTAGTACTTGACCATGGCGATCTGATCCTCGTCGATGTGTCCATTGTCGTTCATCCAGTCCATGACCCGCAGCACCACGTCCGTCATGGGCGTGTCCACGCCCATGTGATGGGCGAAGTGCTTGGCGTTCAGGATGTCCTTGCGGTGGACAGCCACGCGCGCGCCCGGCTCGTAGTCGCGCTTGATGAGCTTGGGCACCTTGTTTTCGTATACGGGGCCGCCGGCGAAGCCGCCGCGGGTGGCCTCGAAGGTGGTTTGCAGGTCGATGCCCGCTTTGGCGGCGAAGGCGTACGCCTCGGCGATGACCACCATGTAGGCGCCAGCCACCATGTTGTTCACCAGCTTGGTGACGCTTCCGCTGCCGCTGCCGCCGGTGTAGACGGGATGACCCATGCACTCCAGCAGGGGCTTGACCTTGTCGAAGGCCTCTCTGTCGCCGCCGGTCATGATGGCCAGCGTACCGGCGATGGCCATGGGGTTGCCGCCGCTGATGGGAGAATCCAGCAGGGACATACCCGCGTCCTTGACCTCCTGATACAGCTCGCGGATGATGTCGGGGGCGGTGGAGCTAAGGTCGATGATGATGTTGCCCTTCTTGCCGTACTTCACAGCCGCCTCCACTGACTGGCGGATGATGGCGTGGGTGGGCAGGATCTGCATGATCACATCGCAGTCCGTATAGATCTGGATCTGTTCCTTCACCGGCGTGCCGCCGGCGGCGGCGAACTCCTCCAGCCGGTTCCGTGCCACATCGTAGCCCAGCACCTCACAGCCGCTTTTCTTCAGCAGGTTCTTCGCCATGGGCAGTCCCATAACGCCCAGACCCAGAAAACCGATCTTCATGTGTTACATCTCCTTGTCATATTTCGTATTCACTCCTCACCTTCCGCCCGCTGCCCCGCCCCGTCAGCCGGGGCAGGGCGCGTTTGGAATTTGAGGGGAAAGAATAAGGCTTGTTATTTTTTCAGCAGGGACGGCAGCCAGGTGGTCAGCGGATCCACATAGGTGATCAACAGCAGCACCACGAGACTGATGAGCAGCATGGGCATCAGAGCCTTCAGCGACTTGGTCAGGCTCGTCTCGCCGATCTGATTGCTCAGCAGCAGGCACAGACCCACCGGCGGCGTCACCAAACCGATGCAGAGGTTGAAGCTCATCACGATGCCGAACATCAGCGGGTTGATGCCGTACAGCGTCAGTAGAGGCATCAGGATGGGCGTCATCATGATAATGGCTGCGTTGGCCTCCATCAGCATGCCGATGATCAGGAACAGCAGGTTCAGCAGCAGCAGGATCAGCACGCGGCTCTCGGTCAGGCTGGAGAAGGTATCCAGCAGCAGCGCCGGCAGACCGGAGGTGACCACCACATAGCTGGAGGCCTTGGAAAGTCCCACCATCACCATGATGGTGGCGGTGGAAACGGAGGCCTCCACAAAAGAGTTGGGCAGCTCGCTCCACTTGGTGTCCTTGTAGATGAACAGGCTCACCACCAGCGCGTATACCACAGCCACGGCCGCGGCTTCGGTAGCGGTAAAGATACCGCCGAAAATACCGCCCAAAATGATGATGGGCATCAGCAGCGCCCAGATACCGCTTTTGAACGTCTTGGCGACCTCCTTGGCGGGCATCTTCTCGTGGGCGGGCAAATCATACCGCTTGGCGTACACCAGCGCGTATCCCATCAGACAGAGCACCAGCATCAGGCCGGGAATGACCGAACCGATAAACAGCTTGGACACCGATACGTTGGTGATGGACGCGTACACGATCAGCGTGATGGACGGCGGGATGATGGGTCCCAGAATGGACGAGACGGACGACACGGCCACAGCGAAGGGGGCAGGATAGCCCTCCTTCTTCATGGCGGGGATGGTCAGGCCGCCGATGGCGGAGGCCGTGGCTACGCCTGAGCCGGAGATAGCGCCGAACAGCGCCGAGGCCACCACCGTCACCAGAGCCAGACTGCCCTTGATTCGCCCGATCAGCGCGTTGGCCACGTCGATGAGCTTCCCGGTGATGCTGCGGGACATGAGATTGCCCGCCAGGATGAAAAAGGGAATGGCCAGCAGAGAAGAAGAGTTCATGCCGGCAAACAGCTTCTGCGGCAGCACCAGCAACGGCAGATCTGCCATGTTCAGCGCCACCAACGTGCCGATACCCAGCGCCACGAAGATGGGAATGCCCAAAAAGGACAGGGCAAGCAGCAGAATAAATACGAGCAAGCCTGCGTTCATGCGGCGGTACCTCCTTTCTTCTCGTCAGCCAGTTCCTGTATGTTCTTCAGAATGACCTCCACGGAGGTCAGCACCATCAGCGCCGTGCCAATGGGCACGCAGGTGTAGGGCACAGACATGGGCAGTCCCAGTCCGGCAGAGGTGTTGGGCATACCGCTGCGCACCAGCTCAAGGGAGAGGATGAACAGGTACACTAGAAATACCGTGCCCACCGTGGTGGCGCAGATCGTGAAGATCTTACGCATACGGGGCTTCAACGCATTGAGCAGTACATCGATCTGCAAATGGCTGTTGCGCCGCACAGCGATGGCGGCTGCCATCATCACATTGAAGATGAACAGATACCGCACCAGTTCCTCGCTCCATGCAGGGGAATTCGAGAATACATACCGCATGACCACCTGATAGAACATGATCAGCACCATGCCCGGCACAGATACCGTCAGGATGATCCTTTGGATCTTTTCCAGAATGTCCAGAAACTTGGAATACGCTTTGATCATGGCTGCTTTCCTCCCTCCTTACCCGTTAGCGGGATCCATGGCGGCGATACGCTCCACCCAGTCGGCAAACTCCGGATAGTTGGTGGCGGCGAAATCCTTGAAGTGATCGGCGAATGCCTCATTGTCCACTTCAATGATGGTCTTGCCCTCATCCTCCAGCTCCTGCCATGCCACGGCGTCCTTGTCCGCCTGCTGCTCGCTGATGGCACGTCCGGCAAACTCGGCCGCCTCCAGCACCGCCGCCTGAATGTCGGCCGGCAGGCTCTCGAAATAGTCTTTATCCATGATGATGACATTGCAGCCATACACATGGTTCGTTTTGATCCAGTAGTTGCACACCTCGTCAAAGGCGTAGTTCACGGAGTCCACCACGGGGTTTTCCTGTCCGTCCACCGTTTTCTGCTGCAGGGCGGTATAGACCTCGTTCATGGGCACTGGCGTGGGGTTGGCTCCCGCCCACTGCCATGTCTTCAGATACATCTCCAGATTGGGTGCCCGTAGCTTGAAGCCCTTGAAATCCGCGATGGTTTTCAGCTCCTTCGTGGCACATACCACGCGGGGGCCACGGTAGGAGGCTCCCATCAGCTTGAAGCCCGCGTCATCGCCCACGGCGTCCTTGATCTCCTGCCCCAGGTCGCTGTACCACACGTTCATAAAGTGGTCGTAGCTGCTGAACATGTAGGGCATGGCTTCGATGTTAGCCAGGGGAGTAAAGGTGGCCAGAGTTCCGATGGACTCGCACATCACATCGGCTACGCCGGCATACATGCCCTCCAGCACCTCGGCCGTGGTGCCCAGTTGTGCGCCGCCGTACAGATCCACCCGCACGCGGCCGTCCGTCAGGTCTTTGATCTTCTGGGCGAACAGCACACCCGTATCATAGGCGTTGTCGCCCTCCGTGGAGTTCAGCGCCATTTTCCAGCGATACTCCACTTCCTCGTTGTTTGCGGTGCCTGCGCAGCCTGATAACACACCCGCCAGCGTCAGGCACGCCAGCACAATTGCTGCCAGCTTCTTCATATGCATCCTCCTTACACCCGGAAATTGGGCTTCTCTCCTGCTATGCGGTATTTTGGTATTACCATCTAACCACGATACCAAAATACCACGATTTTCTTATTCCGTCAACCCGGGGAAAAGCCGAATTTCACGGTCAAAAGTTGTACAATATGTATAATAATCGGGTGCTTTACCTATTTTGGCCAAAGCAGGCGGAGGGCGCACCTGAAAGGTACGCCCTCCGCCTGCTTTGGCATGATCCGTATTTTATACCCTCTCCGGTACGGGAGCTTCCTCGTCGCCCCTGTCGCGGGCGGGGTAATTCTGCGCAAATTCAGAGACGATGTTCAGATGCCGGATCATCTCCTGCTGCGCTCTTGCGGCGTCACGATCCTTGACCGCCTCATAAATGGCGTGATGGGACTGCTGGGTCTGCTCATGATAGCTGGGCAGATCCCAGAAGCGGATGCGCACATCCGCGATCAGATTGTTGACCAGATGGATGGTAGAAGCCAGCATGGGGTTGTGGCTGGCCACCGCCAGCGCGTCATGGAACTCCACATCGTACATATAGTTGGAGGGATCCTCGTCCAAGTGCTTCACGGCTGCATCAAGTGCGGCCATGTCCTCCTCCGTGGCACGTTCGCAGGCCAAGCCCACGATGCCCACCTCGATCACCCGGCGGAACTCGTTAAATGGCTCTGTGCCACCCATTTCGTTGGAGCATTCGATCCATGTGCGCGCCTTCTGGATATAATCCGCGTCCCGCAGCAGCACCTTTCGGTTGCCGCGCCCGTCGATGGCGCCCAGGAATTCCAAAATCGCCAGACACTCCCGCAGAGAGCCGCGCCCGACGCCCAGCATCTCGGCCAGATCGCGCTCGGAAGGCAGCTCCTCGCCCACGCGGATGTGGCCGCCTTCAATGGCCTTGACCAGTGCCTGCATGATAAGCTCTGGCACTCGCGGCGTAGTGTTCTGCTGAATTTTTTCAATGTGCATGGCGGTCATTCCTTATCCTTTCCGTTTTGCTGCAAGGATGCAATATAGTTCTTAGCCGCTATTTTACACGGAATTCCCAGATAAATCAATGGTATGACCAAAATTTTTGCTCTGTTAATGGCATCGGTGAATAAGTGCGGTTCTCTCGACACCTAAATACAAGAAGTGCGTGAAGGGCATTCCCCTTCACGCACTTCTTTTCGTATGAGCACCGCACGTCCGCGTGTCTATCCCGGTGTGCTATTCTGCCGCATCCTCAAGCCCCAGCAACTGCGCGGGCAGGGTCTGCGTCATGCGGCGCAGTGCATCGCAGCTCACGCCGTGCGCCTCCATGTCGTGAAGGTATTGCGCCATTGCATATTCCCACGGCGGATTCGCCGTGTCGCCGCAGTCGGTGGACAGAATCGTGCTGTCTGCCCCTAATTGGCGGATGGCCTCTGCATTCTGCTCCACATTGCTGACCCACTGCCCGTTCGGCAGCGGCTGGCGGAAACAGCGCTCCAGCACCACATGATAGTCCGTGACAAGCTCCCTCTGCTGTGCGATGCTCATGTCCACGACCCAGTATTCCGGGTGTGTAATGACGATCTTGCGGACACCGGCGATCCGCGCGGCGTCCACGACGCTGCGGCTTTCCTCCGGCGAGATGTGCCCCGTGGCCAGCACCGCGTCATACTCCTTTATGAGCTTGCAGATCTCGCGCAGCTCCGGCAGCAAAAAGCCCCTCTCATCTGTCATCTGGATGCCGCCGGTCTTTCCGCGCTTCCGGTATTCGTTGGCTGCGTCCACTGTGGGAAGCCAGATGACCTTCGCACCCATGGCCAGCGCGGTCTTCACCGCGGCGGGATTAAGCCCACCGGCCTCGCGGTTCAGCACCAGCCCACCGAACATATAGAACGCGTTATCGGGATGAGCCTCCCGGTTATAGGCGTTGCACAGGGCGGCTCTGGCCACTGTTGCACAGTGGTGTCCCTTCATGACGATTGCCCTTGCGCCTGTGCGGACGGCGGCGTCCGTCAGCTCCAGGTCGTTATAGGTGCGCTGGATGACATCCGGCGCGGTGTGAACGTGCATATCGATAACGCCATCCAGACGTATCTGCGATGCCGTGGTCATATAATCATCGCCTCGTTTCTGAGAAAAAAGGCCTGCCGCCCGTATTCGCAGACGGCAGGCCAAACGCTGTCATGTTTACTCGATAGAGATGGAAATGCTGGTGGGGAGCTTCTTGACCTCCTCCTTGGGAACAAGGACGGTCAGAATGCCGGACTCATACTTCGCCTTGATGTCCTCCGGCTTGATGTTGCCCACAAAGAAGCTGCGGGAGCAGGCGCCGGCATAGCGCTCCTGGCGCAGGATGCGACCCTTCTTATCCTCCTCGTCCTTGTCCAGACCCTTCTGGGCGCTGATGGTCAGGTAGCCGTCCTTCATGTCCACGCTGATCTCATCCTTCTTGAAGCCGGGCAGCTCCACCGCGAAGCGATAGCCCTTGGCATCGTCCGTCTCGCGGATGTCGGTCTTCATCAGATTTCTCGCGTGCTTTCCGAACAGCGGGCTGTGAGAGCCAAAGAAGCTGTCGCCAAAGACATCGTCAAACATATTCTCACCATAAATACTGGGTACCATAATAATGCCTCCATTCAATATATCTTTCATCGTATAGGTTTATATGTAAACGCTCCGACGCGGCGAACCGCACCGAAGCGTAATGCAAGCGTTACGCTTCCTTCGTCTTGGCGATGCAGGCATACGCGATGCAGCTGACGCCCTCCAGCAGGAACACGATGCCCACCGTTACCCCAATGGCCGCTACGCTGACCCAAGGATCCATCATGCACACGAAGCCGGCTGCCATCAGCAGAATGCCCAGCGCCAGCACCCAGCCCCAGCCGCGAACGCCGAGAACGTGCAGATCCAGCGCTCCCACGAACCGGGAAATGCCGGAGAACAGCAGCCACAGCGTGAACAGGAACGGCAGCGACAGCATGGTGAACCACTGGTTGAACAGCAGAAACAGCGACATGATAACGGTCAGCACACCGTCCAGCATCAGCCAGCCCGAACCGATCAGGACGCTGCACATCCGTGCGGATATGGCGACCTCAATAACGCCGGACGCCAGCATGAAGACGCCCAGCAGAAACCCTGCGGAGAGGACGGCCACATCCTGATTGCACAAGCAATAGACACCTGCGATGACCAGCAGCACGCCTGCCGCGATATTCAGAATACGAAAGGATTTTTCCTGCATAATGCTCGCTCACTTTCTCGTTCATGGTTTTTCTTTACTTTACGGCTGTATTGTAATCTTTCCTCTTGAAAAAGCAACGGACTGACGGTACAATATAGGAAAAACGACTTGTGCCAGCAGCACAAGTCCGGGAGGGGAACCATGATGGAACAGGAATGGCGCGAACGTATTGACACGCTGTTATCCGAATTTCTGCTGCAGGACGATCTGCAGCAACTGGCACTGGACACGGGAATGCTGCTGCGGTGTCCGCTGCTGGTGCTGGACGATACCTTTCATGTCAGGGCGCACTTCCTGCCGCCGTCCTTTTCAGACGAGGTTTTTCGAAATGCTGTGCGCTGCGGTGAGATCACCTATGAAGCGGGAGCGCTCATCAGCAAAAGCGCCGCGCTCTCCAGTGGATCGGCAGATTACATCAAGCTAGTGGACAGCGTGTACCCGCGCCGCTTCGCGCCGCTGATCAGCGCAGGCGTCCGGCTGGGCTACCTGATCTGCGTGGATACGGACGGCCACCTGCGGGAGATACCGGAGGATGTCTGGCAGATGGTGGATCGGGTGCTGGCTAAGCAGCTGTTCGTGGAGACCAGCCGACATGATAAGCCCTTCGAGACGGCGCAGGACATTCTGATGCACCTGCTGGACGGCGGCTTTCCATCTGCGCCCTACTTCTGGCTTCAGGCAGCCGGTACATATCTCGCGGACTTTCACCCCTCTGCTTTCGCGCTCATCGACCTGACCGCTTACCATAATCTGTATTTGGGCAAGCGGCATCTGAAGGATGAGGTCAACACGCGATTTCCCAACTCGCACTCCTTTGTCTATCGCGGAGACGTTTTCCTGTTTCTTCACGGCGACGGAGACAAGGGCGCTTTTTCCGAGGTGGTGAAAGAATTTCAACTGAAGGTGGTCATATCCGAGGGGCTGGGCGACCTGTTCTCGCTCCCGGCGCTTTACCGCACGGCACATGAGGCGCTGGAGCTGATGCGGGACGAGCGTTTCCACAGCGGCAATATATGCACGGTGGCACAGCTGCGGACGCCGCTGCTATTGAAAAACCTGGAGCAGCGCGGCGACCTGATCTCCCAGTATGTGCAGCGGCTTGCCGCCCACGACAGGGAAAAGGACACGCAATACTGCGAGACGCTCTACCACTACCTGACGTGTAGCCGGTCGCTGAAAAAGACCTGCGATGCTCTTTTTACCCATCGGAATACCGTGCTCTACCGTATCCGCCGCATGCAGGAGGATTTTTTGATTCCTCTGGACGAGCCGTCCGCCCATGCAGATCTGCTGCTGAGTGTATCGCTGGTCCTGTTCCAGCAGAAAGGGCCGGATTTCTTCCTCTGCGCCGCAGAAGGGCCGGGTCATTCGGAGCAAGAGGAATAAACAGCAAAGCAACAGCAGGGATGAAGCCGCAGCGCTTCACCCCTGCTGTGTTTGTGTGTTCTGCGGCCTCCATCGTCCGTGCAGGGCTGCGGCGTCTTCAACTTCAATGCCGTAAGAGCTTTTTCCCGGCGACAACGATGCCCGCCAGAATTTCCACCACAGAAAGCCCCATCAGGATACCCGAGGCAAAATCCTGCACATCTGTTCCGCCGGTGGTCGAGGACAGTGCGCTGCAGGCAATACCGAGGACGATGAGAACAAAACCGCAGAGGATGTCCTTCTGCCGTTCCAGTTCCTGTGTGCGGCGCAGCAGGTCAAGGATTTGTTCATCATCGTAGACGCGCACGCTGCTGCCCGCGGCGTCCTCGCCGTCCATCAGCTCCGGGAGCGTCACTCCGAGCGCATCACAGAGCTTCTGAATGATACTGTAATCCGGCATACACTTGCCGTTTTCCCATTTGGAGATCGTCTTGTTGGACACGCCGAGTTGCTCTGCCAGTTGCTCCTGCGTTAAATTATGTGCCTTGCGTTTACGCGCAATGTAGCCGCCGATGGTTGTCTGGTTCATTTGAAATGCCTCCTGTGTTGAAGATGCTTTGAGCATACAAAAAAGTTAGGCGAAAGGACATCCCTTGCCGGT
>ERZ808246.1479-NODE-1479-length-16851-cov-3.428078_pt1 | contig 16851 bp, 11 predicted proteins | sample MGYA00521083_ERZ808246 | MGnify/ENA primary metagenome ERZ808246 (study PRJEB31516, sample SAMN03275577) | gut metagenome | biome: mammalia-associated habitat; material: feces | host: Papio cynocephalus | place: Kenya | collected 2012-07-07 ... | reverse complement strand
ATACAGGGATGTCCGAAAGCGAAATAAACAAACTACTTGCTCGCTAACTTCGCTCAGAATGAAAGATAAAAATACTTAGAGGATCAGAAAGTAGTTTTGCAAAAGGTCTAACTAAAGGTTTTAAACAAGGTATTGTAAATAGCCATAAAGAGGATGAAAAATGATGGAGTTGATTCCTAATCGAATTTTGCATTATACAGGTACAATTAGTGAGGCAATAAAGAATATGTAGTTTTTAATAAAATATATTTGATAAAGAGCGAGTAGTAAGTTATAGGCTACTCGCTCTTTTAATTTCTAATTGAGAGCGTGTCAATTATTTAGTGGTCTGTATATGTGGAAATACACTATGATGATTGGAAATAAATGACATCGAGTAAATATAAACTCGACATCTGGAAAATAATGATTATATTTGTGACTAATGTCTAAGTGTTGAGAGAACCATTGAATATGGTGCTGTTCAATGCTGTAAAGTGGGCACTTTTAATACTTAGGCAGACATATTAAGAAACTGATTTGAGTTTTCTTTTACCGGAGTCATAAGAATCTGCAAATTTTTTAGAACAATACGGTAGAAGAAAACCGCGTCCCTTGGGCGTGGTTTTCTGTCGCTATTTGTTCGTGCTTTGCAGAGCCTTTATGACATAGCGTAGGGAGCCGCGCCTTTCGCGTGTGTTGTTGTTTTAAGGTCAAGTACTAAATTAGAAGTTAGGAGAGAGACCTTTGTATAGACCTATAGTATAACAGGAAAGGCGAATGCATCAAAAGTGAAAGAAAACTCTGCATAACATAAAAGCAGAGAACCAATGACTCGTAATAGCCCATACGGCGCATCTTTTACCGCGGCATCCATGATGCTCAGCGAGACGATAGTAGTGGTTTCGCATCTACTTAAAGAAGATAGCCCTGAGTCTGTAAAGGAATTAAGGGATAATCCTGAACTTTTAAAAATACAATCCGTCTCCGCTCGCTCAAGAGTTAGTATTGAACTCGTGAAGCGCTACCGCACCATGCCTGAATCCTTTTGGGAAGAATTTTTAATAGAATCTGAAGAGCAGCAGCGATTATCTCTTTTTATGGTTCTGCTGAAGACCTATCCGCTTCTTCTTGATTTTCAATTAAATCTTGCCATTCCTAAATATAATTCCGTGGATAGGGTCCTTACTTCAAATGATGTACTGATGCGTCTTAATGAAATAGCATCGAAAGACGAGTTTGTGGACACTTGGACAGAACAAACACGAAAAAAAATAGCAAGTACATATATTACCATTCTTAAACAGGCTGGACTAATGGATTCTCACACTAAGGAATTGGCCCCTCCGAGCCTTACAGATGAAGAGTTGAGCCTATTCGCAAAAGAGATATGGTTTCTCCAAGCATGTTTTATCCCTAAGTACAGAATAGAAAAAATCAAAGCAGCCTATGATACCCATGACAGTGGAACAACTTTATGAAAAGTTATGCAGCAAGCAGTTCCAAGATACCGAAAATGGTGATCTTTTTTATAATTTTTTTGTTTATCTCTACGACGCCGAAAAAGAATATGAGATGCGTAAGCAGATAAAGTCTATAAAGGAGAATATAAAGCGCCCAGTTAATAATGTAGATGTGCTTACTCTTGATATTTTCGAAGAGTTCTGCCATTTTATGGATGGAAAAGCATTTGGAAAACATCCTTCTTATTTGAAATACATATTGGAAAAAGACGCTAGTAAACCAGATGAAGTAACTCGTGCTCTTCTTTTGCAGGCCAATAGTGACGAATTTATGAGGTATATACATGAGCGTATAATGCAGCATGTAAGTAAGGTTGATGAATACATCCGCCCTTACGTGTTCGTCTATGGCATAGGAAATATATATCCATACCTTAGAACAAGCACATTCTTAAATAAGTACGAGCAGTATAACAACTCTGGTAGATATAAAATAATTCTCTTCTACCCCGGCGAAAAGGATGGTGCCTCGTATAGGCTTTTTTCTGAACTTGAAGACAATCACACATATAGAGCAATAGTATTAATGAACGAATAGCCATGACAATAGAACATTTTTATAAACATGATATTAACCGTCCGCTAAACCCTGCGGTATCCGTTACCGATAATAATGCACAGACAGTACGGGTCGAAATAGAGGAATATGTTTTCACAGATGAAATTCTTAATGGTTTATACAATGTTATGAACGATGTGCGGAATAGGAAGTATGATCACTGTGGAATCTGGATTAGTGGTTACTATGGTTCAGGAAAATCGCACTTTTTAAAATATCTGAATTTCTGTCTTACGAAACAGCACCGTGATCAGGCACTTGATCGTATGATTGAGTCTGTTAAGGATGAATTCGACCCTCTTCTGAATCCGAAGAGTAAACTTGAGCCGACATTGGCAGATTTTATGGACTTAGCCGATTGGATTAAAAAAGCAGAAATTGACACCATACTCTTCAATATAGGAGACAAGATAGGAAACAATACCGACAACAAGACCACATTTGCCAAGGCTCTTTGGGAAGAATTCAATGGCTTACGTGGCTTTAACAAATTTAATATTTCGCTTGCGCAGTATTTGGAGAAGCCACTTAAAGAAAAAGGAAAGTACGATGAATTTAAGGAGGCTATTGCTGAAGATGGTTTTGATTGGGAAAAAGATGCAGAGTCCCTTGCCATTACAGAGTTAGACTATGTCATGGAAAAGGCAGCACAGGTGGCAGATTTTTCTATTGATGTTATGCGCCCTAAAATTGCAAAGGATTCACTTGATGCTACTCCAGAGCGTCTTAGCGAAGAGTTGAAAAGGTATGTAGAGTTTAAGGGGGATAACTATCGTCTTATTTTCTTTATAGATGAGGTAAGCCAATTCATAGGCTCTCGCCAGCAGCTTCTTCTTCAACTTCAACAGATTGTAACTACTATAGCGAAAGATTGCAACAAGAAGGTATGGGTGGGATGTACTGCGCAGCAGGATCTTTCTGAAGTGCTTGACACATGCAGTATTACAAGCACTTCGGACCAATATGGCAAAATTCTTGGACGCTTCCAAACTCGTGTATCTCTTCAAGGAACAAACACGGAGTATATCACCCAAAAGCGCATTCTTGAAAAAAACGAAGATGGATTATCTGAGCTTGGAAAGTTTTACGATGCCAATCGCCCTGCTATAGAGTCTCAATTCAATCTTCCGACCGGGTATCGTAAATATGCATCCAAGAATGACTTTATAAATTTCTACCCATTCGTGCCGTATCAATTTCAATTGATAATGAATGTGTTTGATGCCTTTGTGAAGCTCGCTTATATAGATACGGAATCGAAAGGTAATGAACGCTCAGTTCTAAAAATCACACACAAGACAGCACAAATCCATAGAAATGAACAGATTGGAAGCCTTATATCCTTTGATATGCTTTATACAACTATGTTCGAGGCCGGTCTTAAAAATGAGGGCCAAAAAGCTATTAGAAATGCCAATTCCGTCATTGTTTCATACGAGGATAAAGCATTTGGTCAGAGGGTAGTAAATCTTCTGTTTATGCTCTGTAATATCAGTGATAATAATAAGCTTCTTTTTCCAGCTACACTTGATAATATAGTCACTCTTATGATGACAGAAGTCGATCAAAATAAGCTTGAACTTAAGGAAAGGATTGTTAAGGCACTAAATTATCTTGAGAAAAGCAGCATAGTGCGCACCCAGAGGCGAGATGGAAAAGCGGAGGTGTATTGTTTCCTTTCGGAAGAAGAATCTGAAGTTAATCAGCTTATCAATAGCCAAAGTCCTAATAATAACGCTATATCAGATTCTTTGAAAGGTATATTAGGAAAGTATATTACATTCAATAATAAAGTGACATTTAACGGAAGCACTTTTAATTTAGGTATATCCATAAATGATAGATACATCATCGGGGGACCGAACGCGCCTCTTTTGGTAGAATTCAGAACCGAGGCTGCGTCTCAGCCCAATATTGAAGCTTTTATTCTTCAAAACGAGCCTAAGAAACTAGTGTATTATATAGTAGAAGAATATAAGTCGAACTCCAAGTTGCGAAACGACTTCTTCTGGTACTGCAAAGTGCAGGTTTATCTAAACGCTTATGCTTCTAATTCGTCTGACCAAAGATCTAAAACCAATGATGTCTTCCGTGCTAGAGCAGCCGAACTTTTAAAAGAAAGTATCTACCCAGAGTTCTGTAAATTGCTCGATACTTGCCCCGTCATTTCGGGAAATTCTCGTCTGGATGACAGTATCTTAGCATCGAAAAAGGGAAATGAGCGCTATAAAGTAGCTCTCGAGCAGCATTATATGGGAGTATATCCTATGGCTGGATATGTAGTAAATGAAGTGGTGCCTAAGGATTATTCATCTCTTAGGTCGTGTATCCTTCGCCCTATACAAAGTGGTGAATATGGACCATTGAATCCACTTACTCGTCCAGAGCAGGAAATCGAGGATTACCTTAACAGGTGTGCTTCAGAGAAGGTTCTCGGAGATGTAGTTGATAATTTCAATAAGCCTCCTTATGGGTGGAGTGAGATAGCTACTACTTACTTTGTAAATGAACTCGTTCGCCGCCAAAAAAGGGCTTATTCTTATAAGGGTAATCCACATCTGCAGAAATCTTTTATAGCGGACAATATCCTTAAAGACAGGAACAGTTTTACTATTACTTCTTCTAACCAGATAAGCCCTATACTTGTTCAGGATTTTACTATTGCATGGCGAGAAATCTTTAATGAGTATTCTAAGGATTTTCCTTCTGATAGTTTAGAATTATTTAATTATTGTCACGATGACGATGCCAATTCTAATCTAAGAAAAATAGTTGCGGAGTATCCTAAGATAGTGGCAGACTTACGTTTACATCATGTGGATTCTTTATCTAATAAACTTGAAAGCACTGTGCACAAAGTTCAAAATGACTGGCTTTCTGAGCGTGACCCCCAGGTTTTCTTCCAGCGGATAGTTTCAGAAAAAGAAGTGGGGAAGGCGATGATGGATAGGTGTAAGAATATCATTCAATTCGCTCGTGGTCCACAAATGAATGCATTTTCTGAGTTTTATAATTATGCCGATAGTAACAAAGAGAATTTTGCGTTTATAAAAGACGACGAAGGGAAGCAGTTAGTGACTGACTTGCAGCAGATTTTTACAGAAACAGATCCTATTAACGATCTTCCTAAGTATAAGAAAAGAGTGGAAGTTTTAAAAGTAAAGCTTGCTCAAATTAAAAATGAATTAGAGGAGAAGATCCGCACTTCATACGCAGAAACCCTCGATGAACTCGCCTCCTATGCTGCATCGGTGGGAGTATCTTTCGATAAGACGCAATATCAATGCGCTTCAAAGCCATGCCAATACAGATGAATTTCGGAAGAACTGCTTGGCGTGGATAAATGCTCGTATCCCTTCTAAGCCTACGACAGATACACAGCCAGACAATGGAGTTCCACCATCTAAGCCAAAGCCGAAAAAGATAGCATATCTTAGTCCAAAAGACCTCTGTAAGGCACGAAGAATCACAGAGATCTCAGAAATCGAGAGTTATATTTCTGCTATTAGAGAAAAACTTACTCTTGAACTTAACCAAAACGATGAAATAATAGTGTCATAAGCCATGAACACAGCACCATTAAAGACATTTGCGATAAACTCGCGTAATATCCTTAAACGAGGGGTCATTGAACGACTAAACGCTCTCGGTTTCGATGCGCAGGGTAATCTTGTCGCGCAAGCACCTGAATTTCTAAAAGGTGGTATCATAAATATTAATGGAGAAGTTAAAAGCGTCGCAGGCGGTGTTAACTTTTTAGGCAAAGTCATAGACGATAAAGACTTCTTTGAAGGCTGGATGCAGCTTCGCTATAAAATAAGTCTTCATGGGATAAAACACGTATGTGAAGAAGCGGCATACACATGGTTCAATAGATTAGTGGCTATACGTATAATGCAGAAAAACCATTTCATCGAACCAGTAATGGAATATGTGGACTGCCAATCGAGAATCCCCCTAATCGTCTCCAAAGCAAGATCTGGAATGCTTACACTTCCGCTTAATGACGAAGAACGCGAAAAACTCAATGACCTTCTTAAGGACCCTACAAAGACAGAAGAACAATTCCGTTTTCTTATTAAAGTGTTCTGTGAAAAAAACGCGGTGATATATAACTGCTTCGGCGGTATCGAGAAATACATAGCTCTTTTGCTACCAGACCACATTCTCGTACGAGGTGGTTTTATAGATTTATTAAATAGTACCTCGTATATCAGCGATGAAGACTATACCCGTTCGGAACTCATCGGCTGGCTTTACCAGTTCTATATCTCCGAGAAAAAGGACGAGGTATTTGCCGGCTTCAAGAAAGGTGCGAAGGCTCAAAGTGACGATATACCTGCTGCCACTCAGATATTTACCCCGAACTGGATAGTGAAGTACATGGTGCAGAATACCATAGGACGCATCTATCTGGATAATAACCCTTCTTCGTCGATTCGCTCTAAGATGACCTACCTTGTGGACGGCGAAGACACTGCGTCTGAAGGTTCGTACTTAAAGGTGGACGAGATCACCGAGTACACTTTGCTCGATCCCGCTTGTGGTTCAGGACATATTCTAAACGAGGGCTTTGACCTGCTTTACGATATGTACATGGAGGAGTTTTATTCACCTCGCATGGCGATAGAAAACATTTTTAGAAAGAACCTGCTCGGGATAGATATCGATACTCGTGCTGCTCAGCTTTCTTCCTTTGCACTTCTTATGAAGGCTGCACATAAGGAATCATCTTTTCTCGATGCACGCGTGATGCCTCGTATTCTAACTATGCCAGAGCCAATAGTTAGACAATGTTCTGACATTCAGATAAAAACTTTAATTAGGGAATTTTTCCGTAATGCTGATCTTGTAGTTCTTAAAGAGACTTTTGATGCACTTTCTCTTTTAGGGCAGGCAGATAACTTAGGCTCTATTATGCGCTTTAACTTTTCGGATTCTACCCTGTGTGCGATTAAGGCCAATACCGCATTCTGGGATTCTGCGCAGATAGTTCCTTCGGAAGTAAGACTGCTACTACCATCTATGCATCTTATAATCGCACTCACAGACAAATATACTGCAGTGGTGGCCAATCCGCCTTATATGGGAAGTGGAAATATGAATCCTGAACTTAGTAAGTATGTGGAGGCCAATTATAAAGAAGGGAAGACGGACTTATTTTCAACCTTTATGTTGTTATCCGAAAACCTACTTGTTGAAAATGGTAAATATGGAATGATAAACATGCAGAGTTGGATGTTCCTATCTTCTTTTGAAAAATTAAGAAGTCATATTATCGATACTCTTCGTATAGATAATATGTTGCATCTTGGGCCACGAACTTTTGATGAGTTAAGTGGAGATGTGGTGCAAAACACGGCTTTTGTGATTACTAAGTGCATTCCCACAAAAGAAACTTCTGGCATCTACTATAGACTTGTCGATGGAAAGAATTGTGCTGCTAAGCAAACTATGTTTTTATCAGGAGCTAATCGGTATCCCCATGTATTGCAGAGCAATTTCACGAAAATTCCTGGTAGCCCGATCGGGTACTGGGTGAGTGAAAAAATACAGGAAACCTTTACGGGGAACCGCCCGTTGTCGGCGGTAGCCAACCCTTGTGTTGGCTTACAGACCGCCGACAACGGGCGGTTCCTTAGGGAATGGTTTGAGGTGGATTATAATCGGATAGGATTTGGTTATGAAACATCCGAAGCAGCGGCAAAATCTGGAAAAAAATGGTTTCCATGTAATAAAGGTGGAGGGCAAAGAAGATGGTATGGAAATCAAAATGAAGTTATTAATTGGGAGAACAATGGAATTGAAATAAAAAATAATAAAGGAGCCGTTATAAGAAATGAAGATACCTATTTTATCCCTACAATAGGTTGGAATATGATCTCTTCTGGTGGTATCAGTTTTAGGTATTATCCATCAGGTTTTATTCTAAACAATGCATCGTGTGCATATCCATGTGAGGATTTATTAGGTGCTGTTGCATATCTTAATTCAAAATTTACAGCCACTATTTCAAATATTATTAACCCTACCATTAACTTGTCTAATGGCGTTGTTGCTAAATTTCCATACATGGTATTAGACAATGATAATTATAGATATTTATCCAAATCCGCTATCTCCATTTCCAAGCAGGATTGGGATGCGCATGAGACGTCGTGGGATTTTAGGGAGAACGAATTGGTCCGGCTCTGGAAGAAACGAAGGGGCGAAGGGGAATTGGCATTAAAAGGCACAGCGCAGAGCATCGAAAGTCTTGTAGATGAATATAAACAGTTCTGGGAGGGACAGTTCATGCAGCTTCATTCTAATGAAGAAGAGTTGAATAGGCAGTTTATCGACATCTATGGACTTCAAGATGAATTAAAGCCAGATGTGCCTCTTGATGAAATCACTATTCTTCAGCAGGGCGAGATATCCATTGAGAATAATAGCATCATCTGGCACGACGATGTGCTTATCAAGCAGCTTATTAGTTATGCTATAGGATGTTATATGGGGCGGTATAGACTGGATAAACCAGGGCTTAACATAGCCTATTATCCTAAAGATGAAGAAATAAGCTCCTATAAAGTATGTGGAGAGGACTTTCGCATGGATGATGATGGTATCATCCCTTTAATGAGTTCACAGAATCCATTCGAGGACGATAATGCTCGGCAGAAAATAGTAAACTTTATCATTACTCTTTTCGGCGCAGAAACACTTACACAGAATCTAAATTATGTGGACCAGTGCCTTGGGAGGAATATAGAAGACTATCTTGTAAAAGACTTCTGGAAAGACCATAAGAAGATGTATCAGAACAGACCGATCTATTGGCTTTTCGCCTCGAAAAAAGGTGCTTTTCAAGTTATTGTGTATATGCACCGTATGAACCCATACACAGCAGAAAAAGTACGCACGAAGTATCTTCTTCCTTATATGGAATATCTTCAAGGCCGTATATCAAAAGAAAAAGAACACGAAGCTGATCTTTCTTCACAAGAAAGAAAAGAACTTAAAAGAATGGAGGGTGCGCTTGAAGAGTGTAGGGAATATCATGACAGATTGCACGATGTGGCGGAAAGACGCATCAGCTTTGACCTCGATGACGGCATTGTCGTGAACCACGCCCTTTTCGGTGATGTCCTCGCCAAACTGAAATGAAAAGGATAAGTAATCCCATTATGCATGAAACTATATTATAAATATTCTTGAGCTTTGGGAATAGAATAGAAAATATAAATGTTTGATTTTAAATAAAAAGATATGGCTCGCAGAAAGTGCACTCTCCAGGACCAGGCCCTCCCACTTCGTGGGCCCCTCCCTCTAGAGCCGAGGGCGGCTAGCCCTTCCGATCGTAACTTTCTGTCTCGCAAAACAGACATTATGTTAGAAATGACAATTTCATCCGAAGGAACTAATTTCCCACGGATGAATTGAAAGAAATAATGATTTTATCCGACGGAATACACTTTTATCGGACAAAGTGAAGAAAATAATGGTTTTGTCCGACAAAACAGCATTCTACGGATAAACTTACAGAAAAGCATGCAACAACATATATGATACAAGACAAAATATATTCATATTTCGAAAGGAATCCGCAACTAAAAGTCCTTTTCGTGTTCGATGGGACAAGAGATAAACTCGCCGAACTCGAAAATGCAGAATGGAAGCCGGAATATCGCTTTGTGGTTTTTAAAGACAATTGGTTTACAATTAAATATAACCTTACTCATGATTGGCAGGAAGATAAGGTTGTACTCATGTTCGAGGGTGTTTTACCTCCGCATAAAAACGAAACCTCCTTTTTATTATACGGAGAGATGAAAGCCAATGCCGTCTATAGTGATGAAAACTACATTTCTTTTATGCATCAAAGAGGGATACGTAGCGAATTCGCTCCATATATCGCAAGGCATATTTCTGAACTTCAGCTTTCCAAATATGATAAACTTCTCGCCGATTCTTATAAACCGGGAATTTTCTCTGTTGATATAGGTAATCGAGCACTTCTTTCCGGCTATCTGGGAGCCACGAAACTCTTGGACTGGTCGGAGATGATTATACGGCTAACCTGTCTATATGGACTTGATTCCGAGACTGATAGAAGGAGTATATTTGTTAAGCTTCTATGTAAAAATGCAGATGTACAAAATGCACTCGCAGAGAAGATGAAAGATATCGCGGGATATGATATGGATATCATGTCCGCTGTACCGATGAAGCGATTTGCGCAATCGTTTAAATACAATGCTATTACACAGGGCCTTCCGGTCTCTGCTGCGGACGATTATAAAGAATATAAAATTAGTGATTCTTCTGTTCTTCAGCGTCTAAATAGCTTGCTCGAATATGCGACCGAGCACCCTGGACTTAGTGAAAAATTTTCTATGTCGGTAGAAAAATTGGCAGATGAAATATTGGAAGAAAATATTATAAAGTGGTATGGCTCTGGAGCTGATTATTCCTATGTAAACGATACACTTGGCTCTTTAATACTTAAATCTATGATTGAAGAGCGTGCGTTCACATCTCCCGTGCAGGCTAATGCTAAACTTCGTTCCTTGACGTCTCGGTTTTTCGATAAATCTGCGTTACGATCCGTAATTGGGTTTATGTCCTGTGTCTTTTCTATGTATGAGAAACTCCAATCTATCGGTACATATACTCTTCGCACTTCATTAGATTATATAAAGAAATACACAGAAGTATTTTACCTCGTAGATACATATTATCGTAAGGCTGTAAATAGTTTTTCAATAATTAATCAGAGTCTGTCAATTTACGATAGCCTTCTTTCGTTGAAAAAACTTGCAGATGAGAAATATGCAAAGGAGTGTAATCTTTTTAATCAAGAATGGATAAGGTGCGTAAATGAAAGTGGGGAAGAATTGGCTTGTATGAAAGGTATTCTTCATCAGCAGAATTTCTATAATGAAAAGCTTAAAGACTTGAATGCTAAAAGGGTAGTGATTATAAGCGATGCCCTTAGATATGAAGTGGCAGTTGAAATAATGACTGAACTTGGAAAAGACAGGCATAGCGCAAGCCTAGAACCAGCACTTTCTATACTTCCTACGGAAACCAAATATAGTAAAATGACTTTGCTGCCGTATTCTTCGATTATATATAATTCTGGCGCTATTTTAGTTGATGGAGAAGATCTTAGTGCAATGGATAAGCGAATTGCTCAAGTTAAAAAGTATGAGCCCAATGCGCTGTGCATAGACTATAGTGAGCTTATGAAACTTTCTGTAGCACAAAAGCGCGAATTATTCAAAAGCCCACTTGTTTATGTGTTTCACGACACGATTGATTCCATCTCCCATGATAATCCGCAGAAAACCACTCAGGCTTGTGCCGAAGCCATTGACGAACTAAAACAGCTTATCCCTATGCTGCACGCCTCGTGTAATGTGGCTAATGTGTTCCTCACGAGCGACCATGGGTTTTTATTTAACGATATGGACTTCGAGCAGAAGGATAAACATAAGATAGAAGACAGTTTCGATGAGCGCAAGAGTAGGTATTATATTACAAGTGATAGTGCCCCTGTTGTAGGCATTTCCAAATATCCTATGGAGAATGTCTCTTCTATGTCTTGTGATGGTAGATATGTGGCTGTGCCTAATGGGACTAATAGACTCTACGCGGAAGGTGGGGGATATGCGTTTGCTCATGGAGGGGCATCCCTTGAGGAGATGATTATCCCAGTGCTTTACAGTCATATACAAAAAGAAGGTGCTAAACCTAAAGTAGGCGTGACGCTTGTGGATTCTATGCTTAGCGTCGTATCGAGTCGTCTTAAATTCAACCTCGTGCAGAAGGAACCAATTTCTTCAGAGTATAGGGAACGAACTATTGTATGCGGAGTTTATGATGGAAATGAGTTACTCACGGCAGAAAAAGAATTGGTTCTAAATAGTAGCGATATTTATCCAAGTAATAGAGTGTTTAGTATAGAATTAGTTTTAAATAAAGCGACAAGTGGGGGACTTCTTTCCCTTCGTATTTTCGATGTGGAAGATAAGTTGAACCCTATTATAAAGGCTAATGTTATTGATAAAACCCTAATCGAACAAGACTTTTAGTATATGACACTTCAAGATAAGATAATGGATGCCTTTCAAGGAAAGGTGGTAAGAAAAGATTTGGCATTTCAAGTGAAGGGAAATCTGCCAGTGCCTACCTATGTGCTTGAGTATCTTTTAGGCCAATATTGTGCCTCCGACGATGAACAGATAATAGAAGAAGGCCTTGAAAAGGTAAAGAGTGTCATACGGAATAATTATGTTAATCGTGCTGATGCAGAAATAGTTAAAGGTAAAATTCACGAGGCGGGGAAGTATCGCGTCATCGATAAGGTGTCGGTCAGTCTTAATGAGCGCATGGACTGCTATGTGGCATCGTTTGCCAATTTGGGATTGGCAGGTATTCCGATTGCGACAAATTATGTAACTGCTAATGAAAAGCTCCTTTCTGGCAATGGCGTGTGGTGCATAGTAACCATAGGGTATATTCCGGGAGAAGATGTAAGGATGCATTGGGAAATACAGACTCTTAAGCCTATCCAGATATCAAATGTGAACATTAATGATTATATCGCCCAGCGCTCTAAATTTACTACTGGCGAATGGATGGATTTTTTAGTGCATACTATAGGACTTAATCCAGAAAAGCTTAATCGAAGGGAGAAGTTTATCGTATTGGCCCGTTTGATGCCGCATATAGAGAATAATTTCAATTTCATAGAACTTGGCCCGAAAGGAACAGGTAAATCGCATGTATTTCAGGAGCTTTCGCCTTATGGTGTGCTAGTAAGTGGAGGTGATGTTACTTCGGCACGGCTATTTGTGAAAATGTCTGGAAATAAAGAGATTCTGGGGCTTGTGGGGTATTGGGATGTTGTGGCATGGGATGAATTCGAGCAGCAAAAAGGCAAGTCGGTGGATCCTGTGCTAATCGATACCATGCAGAATTACTTGGCCAATAAATCCTTTAACCGTGGAGGTAATCCACATGAGGCTAGCGCTTCGATCAGCTTTGTGGGTAATACCAAGCATACAGTGGAGTACATGCTCGAGCATTCGCATTTGTTCGAATCTATACCGACTGCATTTATTAAAGGTGCGTTTTTAGATCGTATCCACTTGTATAACCCTGGATGGGAAGTTAAAATGCTTAAAAAAGACAGCTTTAGTACTGGCTATGGGTTGATTACTGATTATATCGCTGCTGTACTGCATGAATTGAGGGGGATAGATCGATCCGGAGAACTTAAAAAGTTTGTTAAGTTCGATGCTTCTCTTTCGGAAAGGGATCATCTAGCTATTCGTAAAACTTTTTCTGGGATGATGAAATTGCTTTATCCCGATGGGGTTTATTCTGATGTGGAGGCATTGGAGATTATCGATTTCGCTGCCGAATGTAGAAAAAGGGTTAAGGATCAACTTTATATAATAGATGAGACCTTCTGTGCTGAACCTGCACGATTTGAGTATCAGGTTCTTCAGAATGGGCAGCAGCACAGTGTCAGAACTTTGGAAGAGTTGAATAACTTAAATGCTGAAGACGAAGGGCGAGAAAGAGAAGACGGGTTGCAGCGCGAGAGAATTGGCATAGAAAAAAAGGTCAAGAGAGAGCCTGCTCCGGAGCTCGCGTCGTCTGTAAAAAGCATTAGGCTTAATCAAAAGGGAGTTTCGTATGAATCGCTTTTCGGAGATTATCTTAAGACAGCTCGTAAGATAATAGTGGTTGATCTATTCATAAGGCATCCTTATCAGGTAGCTAATTTTATGGAGTTCGTACAGTGTGCGCGTCGATGCTCCGAACATGCGGAGGAACTTGTTATACACCTTTCTACACAAAATGATGAGGATAAGATTCCGGAGATGATAGACATATTTGATGACATTAAAGACGATCTTTCTGAGCATGGTATAGAGTTCTCGTATGATTTTAATGCCGATCATGATAGGTATATCGATCTGGATAATGGATGGATTATCAGCCTTGGCAGGGGATTGGACATTTACGATAAGGTCGGTCGCTTCAGCCTTGATGCCCTTTGCCAGACAGATCGCAGGTGTAAAGAATTCAATGTGGCGTATAATAGGAAGGGATAAAGGGGATTGAGCTGACAAAAATTGTCAAAATTTATGAGTATCTTTGCGTGTTTTATTAAATAAAATGTTATGAGTAAAATAATTACATTTGTAGTGGTTTTAGCTTGTCTGTGCTCGTGTTCAGTTCAGACGAGGATGTATTCTAAATATAGTAATGTCCCTAAGGAGTATCTTTCGCTTAAAGTTTTGCAAACGTTAGATGAGAATTCTGCATTGTGTACAGATGCAAACTTTAATGTGGTTAAGGTAATAATTAAGGATAAGCTTCTTTACGATGGATTGCCGATTTACGGAACATTCGTTTTGGTTGACACTTATCGTTATATAACAGTAAAAAATGTGGCTAAAACTGTTCCAGTTTATATGCCGTTCGAAGATTATGTCGAATTAATGGAAAGTCTTAACGAGGATAACAAACAGAGTGAAAACCCAGTTGGGATGAAAATGATACTATAGAATGTTGTATGGTAAAACGATACTTGTTTCTTAATATCTTTTAATTTGAATTTTTGTAAATTTTAAAACTAATAATCAATAATTATGAATCAGGAAGTACAGGATTTTATTGAAAAGTCAAAGCAACTCATAGAAGAGTATAATTTAGAAGAGAAAGCTAAAGTTTTGTTATCTGCTGGGATATGTAAAAAAATGGTGACTTTTTCAGATAGGTGGACAGTGGATTGTCAGAAATGGGATGTCGAAAAACAAAAATACTATGGACTAAAGCAGGTTCCGATTGAGGTATCGGATGAAGAGTATGCTGAAGTCTTAAAGTACAGTAAGTTGATAAAAGACATTGGCGAGCAAACGACATCTGATTCTTCAATAGAAAATATTAGGGCAGAAAATGCGCTAAATAACACTGCAATGGTAGAATTAGTATGTGGAATTATAATTTCTTTTATTCTGTTTTGTGCAGGCTTCGCCATTGATGGATTTTTGGTTTATGGCCTTTGTTTGGGCGTTGTTATTCTAATTATGTCAATAGTTAATTGGTCGATAATGAAAGTATTGGCTAATATATCCATATCACTGAAGGAAATCAATCGAAAAGTTAAATAGCCATAAAGTATAATGACTAATAGAAAGTGATTACAATTTTTAAAATAATAACTAACTAATAATCAAATATGAATCGTGTAATTAAATTATTTGCTATAATTCTATTATTATTTTCTTTTACTAATTGTAGCAAATCACTGCGTAACACACTCGATGGAACAGAATGGTATGGAGGTGGATTTACTCAAGATGGTTCTTCTTTTAATATTGATCTTAAGTTTTACTCTGAGACTTTGTTTATGACTGTGGAAATGGTTTCGTCAAAATATGCTCCTGTTACTCGGAAGGGGACATATGAATATCACTATCCAGACGTGTATATAACCATAGATGGATTCGATGATGTTTTGCGTGGTGTTGTTGATAAAGATTTTATTTCAATGGAAATAGAAGGCGTAACATTATTGAGAAAATGATCTTTTCGACTTTATTTAAGGCTGGACATAAAAGATTTATTTACTAATTATGTATTATAGAGGTTATTATGGACACCTTCGAAAGAAGGGCGATCATTTTGAAGGACATATAAAAGATATTTGTGAAGAAGTGTCCTATTCTGGAGCTACAGAAGATGAAGCTGAAGAAGAATTTCAGAAGGCTGTTGATAAGTATATAGAAACTAAGAGAAAGCACAAAAAGAAAGTGTCTTTAACATTATTAGGTGTAATCTCTGCCTTAGTTTTCATTATGGTCCTTACTTGCCCGAATTCATCGAAGCACAAAGAGAAGTTCGTCGAAGTGGTCATGGCTACAATGTCAGATAACAATGAAGACGATGACGATATGGCTTATATGCTGATGTTTTCTAAAATGTTCGGGATGGATGAGTCTATTTTGAGCATTATAAAAACAAAGGTCTTTACAAAGGACTACTTTGTCTTTAGTGTGGGATATGTTCGAATTGACGGAAAGAATGTCAAGGTATCCTTCGGGATACTTGGACATGTTTTTACAACGATAAAATCGGAAGAAATAAATAAAATCGTGAACATGGATTAATTATATATAATCTAATTAGATAGAAAGATGATAAGTGGTGGTTAGTTGAATTGTATTATAGCTATAATAGGAGAGACGGAAAATAAAGCCACATGTGGAAATTAATACGCATGTACCAGTCGCGACTACTTTTTGCGTCTGGTACAAAAAGTAGACCCTAAAGAACAAAAAGTTGTATGAGGTAAGCTATTTTATTGGCAAAAAGTTGTAATTTTGTGTATAAAATACCGGCAAAAAGCTGCAAGAATATGTTCAACAGAAAGATTATCAGCGAATTAATTAAATGGAAGAACGACACTGCAAACAAAGCTCTTCTAATTAAAGGCGCACGACAGGTTGGAAAGACCACTATCGTTCGACAATTCGCTAAAGAGAATTACAAGAATTTCATAGAAGTAAACTTTGAACAAATGCCCATGGCAAAACAGGCATTCGATGGCAATCTTGATGCCCGAAGCATCCTTATAAACCTGTCGGCTATGGGATTCGGGCCATTGGAGCCAGGCAACACTCTGATATTTTTCGATGAAATACAATCATGCCCCAAAGCAAGAACAGCTATAAAATTCTTGGTGGAGGACGGACAATATGACTATATAGAATCAGGCTCATTGCT
>ERZ808246.1478-NODE-1478-length-16864-cov-3.829139_pt1 | contig 16864 bp, 16 predicted proteins | sample MGYA00521083_ERZ808246 | MGnify/ENA primary metagenome ERZ808246 (study PRJEB31516, sample SAMN03275577) | gut metagenome | biome: mammalia-associated habitat; material: feces | host: Papio cynocephalus | place: Kenya | collected 2012-07-07 ... | reverse complement strand
AAGCGTTTGACGAAGCACTGGCTGCCGGCTATATCACCGATACCGACAACGACGGCAAGTGCGATCAGACCATCGAAATCGAGTATTGCGCGAGCACGGTCACCTCTTTCATTGAGAAAACTGTCGATTACCTCAACGAGAAAATGGCAGAAGTTATTGCCGGCACTCCGTTTGAAGGCAAAATCACCTTCAAAGTTTCCGCTCCTTACGGCAACGATTGGAGTGAGAAGATCAAGAAGGGTCTGTCCGACACCGTCCTCGGCGGTTGGAGCGGTTCTGCATTTGATCCGTTCAGCTTGACTGATCTGTACGTCAACCCGAGTTATCAGTATGATGCCGGTTGGTTCGATGCAACAACTGTTGAAATGGAACTGACGCTCAACATTAACGGCGAGCAGAAGACCCTGAAGAATAACCTCAAGAACTGGTCTGACGCTCTGAACGGCGCGTATGTGACGTTCGGCGATACCGAGTACAACTTCGGTGCAGATCAGGTGGATGTCCAGACGAGACTTGACATTCTGGCTGCGTTCGAGACCAAGGTTCTCGGCACGTATGACTACCTGCCGATGCTGCAGGATGGTTCTCTGGCTCTGTTGACTCAGCAGGCATACTATGTTGTCGAAGAGTACAACCCGGTCATGGGACGCGGCGGCATTGCTTACCTGAAATACAACTATGATGACGCAGCTTGGGAGCAGTTCGTGGCTTCTCAGCCTGACGGACAGCTGAGCTACTAAGTGATTCACATATAGTTTCGTTTCCTATGTGGCGTATATTACCGGGGCTTCGGTTCCGGTAATATATTGCTATATATGCCTTTTTCCGAAAAGGGGAAAATCCCCGTTTCAAGCGCTTATCCCGGATTTCAACGCTCTTTAGGAGGACCTGATGATATGCTGAAATATGTCGCCCAGAGAATTCTGCTGATGCTGGTGACCCTGTTGGTCATCACCTGTATGTGTTTTGTCTTGATACGTATGCTGCCGCCCGTGGAGCTTCCTGCCGGCGATCCGCATACACAGGTAATTCTGGCACGTCGCGAAGCGATGGGCTATAATAAACCGTATCTGGTGCAGTTCGGAATTTTTCTGAGAGACATCGTGACGAAATGGGACTGGGGTGTCAGCGATAGGCTCTACCTCGGACAAAACGTCGCGGACATTTTTGCCTCCAAGCTTCCCGCAACCATGGTTGTGAATGTGTACTCCATTTTGCTGAGTATTCCGATCGGTATCGCTTTGGGAATTTTTGCGGCGTTGAAAAAGAATACTTGGGTGGATCATACGATTTCCACCTTGACCATGGTGGTCATTTCGGTACCCTCATTTGTATACGCGTTTTTGATTCAATATTTTCTGTCCTTCAAATTGGGACTGTTCCCGTTCTTGATGAATGCGGGAAACAATTTCTTCACATGGAGTATGTTTGTCAGTATGCTCCCGGCAGTGCTGTCGCTGTCGTTCCCGGTCATCGCCGGATTTACACGAATTACCCGTGCCGAGCTGACCGAAGTATTGACCAGTGAATTTATGCTGCTTGCCCGGACCAAAGGTCTGACAAAGACTCAGGCGACGGTGCGGCACGCGCTGAAAAACTGCATGGTGGTTGTGCTTCCGGCAATTTTCGGCGAATTTATCGGCATTATGTCCGGTTCTATTATTATCGAAAAAATCTTTGCCGTCCCCGGTGTCGGCAGTTTGTATATCAACTCCATCGACGGGCGCGATTATGCGCTGTTCATGCTTCTGACCGTGTTCTATACCGTCATCGGTCTGTTGGCGGGCATTGTGGTGGATATCAGCTATGGCTTTATTGATCCCCGCATCCGCATGGGATCCAAGAAATAATCGGAAGGAAAGGATGCAGCAATATGGAACAGAATTACGAGCATATTCCGCAGGAAAAATTCCGATTTGCCCAGTTGGATGCCGATTTGCACGATAAAAAACTGCAAACGAAATCCCGCGGCTATTTCGCGGATGCCTTTTTGCGCTTCAAAAAGAACAAATCCTCCGTGGTGGCGGCAATCATCATTGCCTGCCTGGTGCTTTTTGCCATTGTTTCTCCGATTCTTTCCCCGTATACGATTAAAGATAAGGATACCGTCTATACCAACCGTCCGCCGTATATTCCCGCCATTGCCAAATGGAATATCGGATTGTTTGACGGCGCGGTGACGCACGACAGCCAGAACGAAATTGCGATGGAATACTGGCGCGGAATCGCAGAGGAAACGGGTATGGATCCGCTGATCCGCATTGTTTCCACACAGACAAAAAAGGTGGTGTACCGTGGACAGGAAGTCGAGGACATCACTTATAAGATCAAGACCAATAAGTATTTTGAAACCGGTATCGTTTACCGCACCCTTTCCTATGAAGCATTCGAGAAACTTCAGCAGTTCCAGAACGAAACCGGTATTCAGGTGATTTATCCGTATGTCGAGCCGAAGGATATCGGCGGAATTACCGATAACCCGAACCTGTGGTACCAAGTGAGCGACAGCAAAGGAACGCCTGTGCTGGACGCTGACGGCAATTTCATTCCCGTGTATTCCACAAATGCCTCTTTGGAGGGCGCTCCGTATAACAGCCTGAGGATCGAGGGCGATCCCGGCAATTATATTTACAGCGTCAGAAAATCCGGTTCGGTCACGTGCCGTATCTGCTATTATAACTACTATCGGTATCTCCGCGGCACCGAACCGTCCTACGTGTTCGGCACCAACGAAATGGGACAGGATCTGTTCGGTGCAATTGGTATCGGCGCGCGCTTCTCGCTGATTTTCGCCGTGCTGGTCTCGGCAATCAACCTGACCATCGGCGCCATTTACGGCTCCATTGAAGGCTATTACGGCGGCTATGTCGATCTGACCATGGAAAGAATTTCGGATATCCTCTCCGGTATTCCGACCATCGTGGCAGTCACGCTGTTCCAGCTTCATCTGGCACAAAAACTCGGCGTGGTGCCATCCTTCCTGTTTGCATTCGTGCTGACCGGATGGATCGGTATGGCGTCTACCACAAGAAAACAGTTCTACCGCTTTAAAGGACAGGAATATATCCTGGCGGCAAGAACGCTCGGCGCGTCGGATGCGCGGCTGATGTTCCGCCACATTTTCCCGAACTCGTTGGGTACGATCATAACCAGCTGCGTGCTGGTTATTCCGGGCGTCATCAGCTCCGAAACCACTTTGACTTACCTCGGCATCGTAAACCTGTCTGATTTTGCCGGCACCAGTATCGGTGTGCTGATGAGCCAGGGACAGCGTGCTATGACCACATCGCCGCATGCCATGTTCTTCCCGGCACTGTTTGTGTCGCTGCTGTTGATTTCGTTCAACCTGTTCGGTAACGGACTGCGCGACGCGTTCAACCCGTCTACGAGAGGAGAGGATTGATATGGAAAACAAACTTCAGGTAAGAAATCTGACCGTATCTTTCCGCACCGATAACGGAAAAGTGCAGGCGGTACGCGGAATTGATTTTGACCTTGCAAAAGGCGAGACGCTTGCCATCGTCGGCGAGTCGGGCTCCGGAAAATCCGTCACCTCCAAAGCAATCCTCGGCATTTTGGCAAATAACTCCATCGTCGAGGGCGGCGAGATCATTTATGACGGTAAAGACCTTCTGAAAATTTCGGAAGAAGAATTTCATAAAATCCGCGGCGATAAGATTGCCATGATCTTCCAGGATCCGATGTCGAGCCTGAACCCGATTGTAAAAATCGGCAGACAGCTGACCGAAGCGATGATCCTGAAAGGAAAGGCACGCCAGCGCGAGAGTCGCCAGTCGTTTAACAGCTATCTGAAGCTGCTTAACGAAGCCATGATCCATGCCGTGGGAAACGATACGGCAATGGCGGCGGCGTTGACGGAAAATTGCAAATCATTCGATAAATTTGAATATAAACATCTTGAACTGGAGCTTGCGTATAATAAAGCACACGAAGCGGCAGTGGAAGGCTCGTCGGATATCGATGTGCTGGTGTTTGAGCTGGAGAAAAATGCCGCGAAGGATCTTAAATACCGCGTGGGGCAAATTTGTCGCTATGCGAAGCTCTCCGTGCAGGAGTATATGGTGCGTGACCGCGCGCCGGAGCTTCTGAAAATCGTGGAAGCTATTCCCGCACATCTGAAAACTGCGAATAGCGATTCGACGGCGCTGCGTGAAGATTTGCTTGCGGTCAAGGAAATTCTGGATGAAGCCATTGGCTTTACCGCCCCGAACTTCTTTGCACTGGGCTATTATGAAACCTTTGCCAAAGAACCGCTCCCGCAGATGCCCGTGTCGGAACTGAATGTGTTCCTGCGCAAATATCTGGACGATCACTTCATGCTGGCGTTTATCGAAGATGCCAAAAAAGGTTTGATCTATTCGGCAAATCATTCGTATGAGAAAAAAGAGGAAGCAATCGAACTTCTCAAAAATAACCGTACACCGTTTGAAAAAGCGGAACTTGATAAACGCGAATGTGTCGATACCTGCAAACGCCTTTCGGAGGCGGTGGAGGCATCCATTGACCGCCTGGAATTTGTCAAGGATAACATGGCGTATACCTTCCCGTCGGCATTGAAGTCCGAAATCGAGAATTATTTTGCCGCCATCGTTAAAAACGAGCAGGAAGAAAAGCGCTTTGCGCGCCAGACGGCGAAATTCGAGAAAAAGTCCGCCCGCGGCAAAACCCCCGATTGGACTGTGGTGCCGAAATCGTTGACCGATCTGGAACAGGCAAAACAAAGTATTCTGCATCAGATCGACAACCTGATCGAACACTATGAAGAGCGCCTTGCGGCGCGCGATACACGTGATTACGATGCCGAGACAGTCGCAGTGATCGACCATTTGAAGGAATGTGCTTCCGGCGTGGTTTTGCGCGTAACCAAACGTCTGGCAAAAGAAAAAGCCATCAAACTGATGGAAGAAGTGGGTATTGCCGAGCCGCGCAAACGGTATAATCAGTATCCGTTCGAGTTTTCCGGCGGTATGCGTCAGCGTATCGTGATTGCCATTGCCTTGGCGGCAAATCCGGATATTCTGATCTGCGATGAGCCGACGACGGCGCTGGACGTGACGATTCAGGCGCAGATTCTGGAATTGATCAACAAACTGAAAGCGGAACGCAACCTTTCTGTCATTTTCATTACGCACGATCTCGGCGTGGTGGCAAATATGGCGGATCGTATTGCGGTTATGTATGCAGGAAAGATTGTGGAATACGGTACGGCGGACGATATTTTCTATCATTCCGCGCATCCGTACACCTGGGCGCTTTTGTCCTCCATGCCGGATCTGGACACCAATGAAAAATTGGATGCCATCCCCGGCACACCGCCGAATATGATCTATCCGCCGGTCGGCGACGCGTTTGCGGCGCGGAATAAGTACGCGATGCAGATTGATTTCGAGCGCCAGCCGCCGATGTTCAAGATTTCGGATACGCACTATGCCGCCACATGGCTTTTGCATCCGGACGCACCGAAGGTAGATCCGCCGAAAATCATCCTTGACCGTATTGCGAGAATGAACGAGAAAAGAGGGGCAGAAGATGGAGAATAAATCGGAAGTGTTGCTGAAGGTCGATCATCTCTGCCAGTATTTCAAAACAGGAACCACCGAATTCAAAGCCGTGGACGATGTCAGCTTTGATATCAAACGCGGCGAGGTCTTCGGACTGGTGGGCGAGTCGGGCTGCGGAAAAACGACCACAGGACGTGCAATCATCAAACTGTATGATATCACTTCGGGTGATGTGTATTTCAAGGGAATCCGCATAAGTGCCGGGTTGCGTTCCTATCAGAACGCCATCGAAGCGGCAGAACTGGAGTATAAGGAAAAATGCGCCGACGCTTCTGCAGAACAGCGCAAGGCGCTGAAGGCGGCGTTTGAAAAAAAGGTAGCGGAACAGAAGGAAAAAATCCGTGCCGCGAAATATGATCAAAAGAACTGCGATAAGGAATACCGTGAGCAGCGGACAGCACAAGTGAAGGAAAAGTACGAAAAAATGCTTGCCGAATGTACATCTGCCGATCGTCCCGCGGTGCAGAAGGAATATAAGATCGAACTTTCCAAAGCGAAGAAAGCGAGACTTGTCACACAGATTCAGATGATCTTCCAGGATCCGATCGCTTCGCTTGATCCGCGTATGACCGTGCGCGAGATTATCGCCGAAGGATTGAAGATTCAGGGTGAGAAGGATGAAAAAGTCATCGACGAGAAAGTGTACGAGATGCTGGAACTGGTCGGTTTGGTGCGTGAACACGCCAGCCGTTATCCGCACGAGTTTTCCGGCGGTCAGCGTCAGCGTATCGGCGTGGCGCGTGCGATTATCATGCACCCCGAACTGATTATTGCCGACGAACCGGTGTCCGCATTGGACGTGTCGGTGCAGGCGCAGGTCATCAACCTGCTCAACGAACTGCGGCATAAGCTGGGACTGACCATTTTGTTCATTGCCCATGACCTGTCGGTAGTGAAATATTTCTCCGACCGTATCGGCGTTATGTACTACGGTAAACTGGTAGAACTGGCTTCCTCGGATGAACTGTTTCTGAATCCGCTGCATCCGTATACGCGCTCTCTTTTGTCGGCGATTCCGCTGCCGGATCCGCATTATGAAAAGAAGAGAAAGCGCATCGTCTACAATCCGCTTGCCGAACACGACTATACGGTGGATCAGCCTACCCTGCGGGAAATCAAACCGGGACATTTTGTGCATTGCAATGAAGCAGAGTATCAGCAATATTTGACGGTACTGAAATAACGGGGACGCCGATGAAGAAAAAATGGTTGCCGTATTTCGTGTGTGCGGTGCTGATTTTGTGTATTGCCGCAATGGTCGTGTGGACCTATGAGTTTTCCGAAACGCATACGGCACAGGAATGGATGCGCGTGCTGTCCGACGCGTTTGTAGTGCCGGGCGTGCTGTTCTCGGGGTTCGGTTTGCTGAGCTTTTTGTCCACAAAAGGTGCATATGATGCGTTTTCCTATACGTTTTCGCGCTTTTCGCTGCATTCTTTGTTTCCGACAAAACAGCTCCGTAAAGACCCGGACAGTTTTTATGATTATAAACAGCAAAAAGACAAAAAGGGCAGGCGTTGGTTTCCGCATATTTTGTATACGGGACTTGTCTCGCTTGGAATCGGTGTGCTGTTTGCCGTGTTGTATGCAGTGATGTAAGAGAAAATCGGCGGCTCGCCTTTGGCGAGCCGCCGTCCTTTTCGGAGGTGATTTTTTTGGATATAACCGAAAAACTGTTTGAAAAACAGGATCTTGGCTATCGAGAATTTCATGCCGGCTTGATGCCGACGGTGGAGAAAGAGAAAATCATCGGTGTGCGCACGCCGCAGCTGCGTTCATTGGCACGGGAAATGCGGGACAAGCCCGAAGCGGCGGCATTTATGCAAAGTCTTCCGCACACCTATTATGAAGAAAACAGCCTTCACGGTATGCTGATTTCACAGGAAATGGACTATGCTCGGACAGTGGCACTGCTGCGGGCGTTTTTGCCCTATGTGGATAATTGGGCAACCTGCGACCTGATTCGCCCGAAGGCGTTCCGCTCCCGTCCCGCACCGCTTTTGCCGCAGCTGCGGGAATGGCTGTCCTCCTCCCATCCGTTCACGGTGCGTTTCGGCATGGAAATGCTGATGATGTATTATCTTGACGACGCGTTTTCTCCCGAACAGCTGACATGGGTTGCCGAAGCGGAAACGGAGGAATATTATGTGCAGATGATGACCGCGTGGTATTTTGCCACCGCACTGGCAAAGCAGTACGACGCGGCGGTCTTTTTTTTAAAACAGCGCCGACTGTCGGCATGGACGCATCGCAAGACAATTCAGAAAGCAGTGGAAAGCAACCGCATTTCTCAAGAGAAGAAAGCATATCTGCGCTCGCTGAAATAAGAGATTTTTCAAGGGAGAGGCTTCGCAAAGAAGCCTCTCCCTTCGACTTTTGTAATCATCCGAATCGGATTGCCGGTAAAAATCAATCTCATGCGGAGGATTGGCACCTTTGCAGCGACAAGAAACAACGATTGTAAGGGACTGTTTCCGAAGTATATCCCGACGTATGAGGACAACGGCATTGTTTTTTGAAAACCTCTTGACAGATCAGGATGACAAGAGTATAATGTGTTTTGACAATGATACTTGTCATACAGACAAAAAATGCTGTCGAACGGAGGTGCTGAATGATACTGCGAAATCGCTTGAAGGTATTCAGGGCAATCCTGAATGTCAATCAGCAGGAAATGGGGCGCTTATGCGGCGTATCGCGGCAGACGGTCAGCATGATCGAACGGGGCGATTACTCGCCGTCGGTTACCCTTGCTCTGACGATCGCAAAGGTCTGCGGCGTTACGGTAGAAGAAGTCTTCTATTTACAGGAGGAAACGGAAAATGAAAAAGAATGAAATCAAGCAGGCAAATCGAAAGGCTCTGCCGAAATTTTTGCTTTTTGCAGCCGTATGTGCGATTGTCGGCGGCGTAGTCGGTTATTATTCCGGGTACGGTGCGGCAAAAGGCGGGATGGAACAATTGGTCGGTATGATAAAAGAAGCGGGAGCGTTCTTCGGAATGTACGTTGCCCCGTGGCTGCTGGTGGCGATAGCGGTCATTGTCCCGGCAGTCGGCGTCCCGATTTATCGGAGGACAAAAAAGCTGCTCGGTGCGTGGGATGGCGAGGATGAGGAAACCTCGGATGCCATTGACAGAAAGCTGTCTGCTGCAATCTGGCTCACAAACGCAGCCGTTATTCTCTCGTATTTCCTGATTGCGGCGTCCTATTCCGGGGGCTTTGCGGCATTTGACAGCAAGAGCAGGACGATCGTCTTTTTTCTCGGCGTTGCCGCTTTCTTCGTTATTCTGGTGGAATCCATTGTTTTCCAACAAAAGTGTGTGGATAACGCCAAGCAAATGAATCCCGAAAAGAAAGCGTCCGTCTACGATATGAGGTTTCGTAAAAAGTGGATGGAGGACTGCGATGAAGCCGAGAAAATTATGATCGGCAAGTGTGCCTTCAAAGCTTACTCCGCCACAAATACGGTCTGCACGGTTTTGGCGATTGTACTTGCGATCAGCGCGCTTGTGCTTGATATAGGATTTTTGCCTTCGTTGACGGTGTGCCTTGTCTGGATCGTCAATCTGTCGGTGTACTGCAGGGAGGCAATGCGTTATTCAAAAGCCGGAAATAAAATCTCCTGAGAATAAATTGGGAGGAAAGAACAAATGGACAGTTTTCCCCTTATTTTGATTGCCATATTTCTTCTGGTGATTCTCCCACAGATAACACGGCAAAGAAGAGCGGCGGCAATCAGAAAGATATTGAAAAGAAAAAAACAGAACAAGGAGAATAGTGTTATGAAAGAGTTGGCAAAACGGTTTATCGGAGAAGAGTGCATCATTTATACGATTACTTCCGGTGATGGCAGCGTACAGGGTGTGATAAAAGAAATCGGTGACGGCGGTATGGTCGTCGAGAAGAATTCCGGTGAACTGGAGATTGTCAATCTGGATTTCGTCACCCGTATTCGGCAGTATCCGAGAAAGAAAAACGGAAAGAAAAAGGGCGTCATATTGGATTAACCCGAATATTCGGCAAAAATCCGAAAGCTAAGGATGTTTTTGTGTGGCTGCAACCACCGGTTGACATATTGAATGGTTCGGATTGGTGGTCAGCAACCTTGCAAAATGCTAAAATACGAGCACAACAATCAAAACAACAGGAGGATAAATATGATTTTTGCCGATAAGCTTATTTTGCTGCGAAAGAAAGCCGGTTGGTCGCAGGAGGAGTTAGCCGAACAAATGAATGTCACGCGACAATCGGTCTCAAAATGGGAGGGCGCGCAATCTGTTCCGGACCTCGAAAAAATGATACGCCTTTCCGAACTGTTCGGAGTAAGTACCGATTATTTACTGAAAGACGACATGGAAGAAGCCGAACATATCCGGTTGTCCGAGGATATGCCGTCATTAAAGCGCGTATCCATGGAGGAAGCAAACGCGTTTCTTTCAGTCAAGGCAAGGACGGCGAAAACAATAGCGTATGCTGTTTTTTTGTGTATCTTATCTCCGATAACTCTTTTGATATTGGGTGCAATCAGCGAAAGTGCGTCAGGGGTCTTGAACGAGAATATTGCCGGCGGAATCGGAATGATTGTTCTTATCCTCTTTGTGGCAACCGCCGTCGTGCTGTTTATATCAAGCGGCAGCAAAACCGCCCCCTTCGCCTATTTGGAAAAAGAAAAGTTTGAAGCCGAGTATGGCGTGAGCGGAATGGTGAAAGAGCGCAAAGCACAATACAAGGATTTGCACACAAAGAATACTATCGCAGGAACCTGTTTGTGTATTACTGCGTTGATTCCTCTTTTTGTCGGAGCGATCATTGACGCCGATAACGACCTGTTTTTAACGATTATGCTTTCCTTTTCATTGCTTATCGCGGGCGTGGGTGTGATTTGCTTTATCAAGACGGGGATTTTATGGGCAAGCTTCGAAAAGCTTTTGCAGGAGGGCGAATATTCTAAAGAGAACAAGGGGAAACCGTCCTTTGCCTCGGCTATCTATACAGCGTACTGGATAATTACAACGGCAGTTTATTCGGGATACAGTATGTTGTCAAATAATTGGGGGCAGAGCTGGATAATCTGGGCTGTTGCAGGAATACTATTTCCCGCTGTCGTCGCAATTACGAACGCTATTGAGAAAAAATCGAAGTGAAATTCTGCAAAAAAATGCGTTTCATCGCTTGCGGGTAAACACATTCGCTGTTTGTGGGGAGGACATTTTACGGAAACCTTGCTATACTTTTCTTCGGAGGGATATAAAGATGGATCAAATGAAGATAGGAAAATTTATCGCCGCCCTGAGAAAAGAGAAAAGTATGACGCAAGAACAGCTCGGAGAAAAGCTCGGTGTGACCAATAAAACCGTTTCCCGTTGGGAAAACGGGAACTATATGCCCGATGTGGAAATGCTGTCATTGCTGTCAGAAGAATTCGGAGTAAGTATTCATGAGCTGATAACCGGAGAACGAATTTTGGCGGAGGATTTCAGGAAAGTCGCCGACAGTAATCTTGTGACAGCACTGAACAACAGCGCCTTTACACTGAAAGAAAAGATCACATTTTTTAAGAAAAAATGGCTGCATGAACATGTGGCAACAATCGTTCTGTGTGTCGCGGCGTGGATAGGTCTTGTAATTTGGACTGCGCTGAAAATGCGAGGCAGCGACTCTTATGCGCTTTTGGGAGTCATCGGCAGTATGCTTGCCGTATTTTTCTATGTGGTGCTGTATAACCGTATGATGGTGTATGTGGAGAACCACGCATATCGCGCAGTGACGGATAAGAAAACAAAAAACACCTGATCTAAAGGAGAAAATTCGATATGTATACTTACAAAACGGAAATTTTAACGGTCAGCACAAAATGGTTTTCGGATAAAGCAAATGCAGAGGACATTTCGATGTTGGATAAACTGTTAAATGAGCGGGCTTCCGAGGGCTGGGAACTGGTAATATACGATTATATGGCGACATCCGCACAAATAAAAGGGGCGTTTGTGGTTACCTTCAGAAAAGCAAATGACGAAAAATAAAGTTTTGAAAATCGGATTTCCTTTTTACAAAAACGCATGCTTTCGCTTAAAGAAAATATGAGTTTTTTGACAAGCTGACCGCGCGACCGTTTTTCTCATCCTTTTCGGTATTCTTTCGGAGAAACGGAAAAGGCTTTTTTAAAGCAAACGGAAAAGTAGTTCTGGTCGCAAAATCCCGTGTCTGCGGCGATGCGGGCGATGGGAAGCAAGGTAGTGCGCAAAAGCTCGGCGGCTTTTTTCAGGCGCAGCTTCTGCAAAAACTGCCCGATTGTCTCTCCGCTTTTTTGACGAAACAGGTGTTGGACATAGGAAACGGAATACCCGATCGCTTCAGAAATTGCGGCGGCGGAGAGACCGTCCGCGTAGTTTTCGCACAAAAATTCCACGACCTGACGGTAAATCCGATCGCTTTCGTCGGTCTTGCACGGCAGCTGCTGACACGCATCGGCAAGCGCAAAAATTATGTACCGAAGCGGGCGCAGGGCGGGAAGCAATTCGTCAACGGTCGGTACATTGTCGGAAAGTGCACGGAAATATGGCAGAAATTCGGGGTTCTTCTTCAAAAATCTTTCCCGATGACGGCGGGCGGCGTCCGACTGCCCGCGAAATCCCGTGACGTTGAGATACATCAGCACTTTCCCGTCCTGCTCCACAGGAAAAACAAATTCCTCCACGCCTGCCCAACAGCCGCCGTAAAACGGCGTCAAGGCTTCGTGGCGGCACAGCGTGGTGTGCTTGTGGCGAATACAGCGGCGGCGCGTGTCGGCACGGTTTTTCATGGCGTGGCACACGGCGGGGGTGTGGATTTCATAGAGAAAGAGCGTGGACAAACAGGGCGAAAACACCTCGTCGAAACGGCAGACGGACACAAAAAGCCCCGTTTTTCTCAAAAAATCGAGATAGCGCGTCAGATCGTTCAGGACGGATTGCATCATTTTTTCTCCGAAAAAGCAGAATTTCAAAGATAGAAAGCAGAATTACGCACGATTTCTTTGTAATAGTATTGTATACTGAAATTGTAAAAAAAGCAAGCAGGGGTGAAGAAAAATGAGAAAAACATTTCACGAAGCGCCGCGGGAACTCCCGGTAATCGCGGAAACAGAGGTGCTGGTTTGCGGCGCAGGCCCCGCAGGAATCGGTGCGGCGCTGCAGGCGGCAAGAAACGGTGCAAAAACCATACTGATTGAATATCAGGACTGCCTGGGCGGCGTGGCAACGGCGGGAATGATGTCTCACTGGACGGGAAGCTCCTCCAGCAAAATCCTTCGGGAGATTTGCAGCCGCATGGCGGAAAAAAACCGCGCGCTCGGCGGTCTGAACGCGCAGGCGGGGGAGATGAGCATCAATCATGAGGCGCTGAAAATCACGCTTCAGGAAATGATGCGGGAAGCGGGTGTGCGGAGCCTTTTTTATACGCTTGCCTGCGGGACGATTGTGGAGGAAAACACCCTGTGCGGGGTGATTGTGGAAAACAAGAGCGGACGCGGTGTAATCTCGGCAAAATGTGTGGTGGATGCCACCGGTGACGGGGATGTCGCGGCGTCGGCAGGTGTGGAATTTTTCAAGGGCAGGGAAGAGGATCAGAAGATGCAGCCCTGCACTCTGATGTTCAAGGTAGGCGGCGTGGACTATGCCCGCGCGGTGTTCCCCGGCAGCTTTGAAACCAAGGTGCCGACCGAAAAGGGCGAATTGCAGGCGCTCGCCAAAGAGCTTCTGCCTTTCCCGGCGGGACACGTGCTGCTGTATCCGCAGCACACCCCCGGAACGGTCTGCTGTAATATGACCAACTGCATCGGCGTTGATGCAACGGATGCGGCGTCACTTTCTCATGCGTTGGAGGTTTGCCGCTCCCAGCAGGAACCGATTGTGAAATTTCTGCGGGAATATGTGCCGGGATATGAAAACTGCTGGCTGATGTCGTCGGGGTCTCTGCTCGGGATTCGGGAAACGCGCCATTTCAAGGGTGTGCAGTCTCTGCAGGCGGACGATATTCTCACGGCGCGGGTGTATGACAACTGGGTGGTGCGCCGTGCGTTTTTTAATTTCGATGTGCATAATATGACCGGACCGAGCCTGGACAAAACCGGGATTCAGCACGAGTGGAAACAGCCCGAAAGCTATACGATTCCTTACGGCTGCCTCGTGCCCGAAAAACTGGACGGGTTGCTTCTGTCGGGACGCAATATTTCGGGCAGCCATCTGGCACATTCTAATTTCCGCGTGATGCCGATTTGTATTGCCGTCGGCGAGGCGGCGGGCGTGGCGTGTGCGCTGAGCGTGAAAATGGGAAGAAAACTGCGTGATATCGACGCGGGGGACATTCAGGCTATTGTCGGGGAATAAAAATACCGCCGGCTTTGTCGGTGGTATTTTTGCTCGCTTCGATTCTGACTTTTTCGTCGGTGCTTCGGCACAAATACGATGCGATACTTGCAATTTCGGTTTGTATGTGTCAAACAAATGTTATCATCCATTTCGAGGGTTCTCCTTTTGGCGTCCTTGCAGTTGTCGGACCGCAAGGACGCCAAAAGGAGTTTTTTCTTCGCTGCGAAAGCGCTCTTTTCCCCCGACGTTCAAGGATTTCGCGGGACAATATAAAAACCCGGCGGATCCAACGGATCCGCCGGGTTTTTATGTCAGTTTCCTTTGCTGATCTGAATTTCGATTACATCATGAGTGCCGAAATATTCCGCACTCTTCGACGCCTTCACTACGGTGCCCTTCGGTTGATCGGAATCAACGTAGGTGACCGCGTAGGTCGCGGAGCAGCCCTTCTGACGGAAACCGTAGAAAATCTGTTCCAGCTCCGGCTCGGTTTTGCCGATCAGGTCGGGCATATACGGACGCCCTGCCGAGTAGATGACCGTGATCTCGTCACCGTTTTCCGCCAGTCCGCCCGCACGGAGAGACTGGGAAATGAAGGTGTTGAGGGAAGCTGTATCGCTGTAAACGGTCTGTACGTTGATCTTGAGCTTGGAATCCAGTGCAGCTGCTTCGTCCGGAGAGAGCTTGCTGAAATCGGGAACACGCACATACTCCGAATCCGTGCCGCTTCCGCTGCCGTTGCTGATGCGGATGCGGATGTGTTCGTCCATGGCAATGTATTCCGAATCCACAGACGCCCATACCACGGTTCCTCTCGGCTGCGAGGAGGAAATGTAGGAAGTCTCATAGGTCAGTTTGGTGCCTTTGAGATTGAAGTCGTAGAACAGCTGCGGAAGATCGGCTTCGTTGGTGCCGACCAGATTGCGCATATACGGACGACCCAAAGAGTAGACCACTGTGATCTCGTTTTCGTTGGGAGAAACGGTTTTTCCTGCGGCAACCGACTGGGAGATCAGCGTGCCGTAATCGGATTTTTCACTGTACCGCATTTCCACCGTCACTTTGAAGGAAGAGGCGGAAGCGGCGGCATTGTTCATGTCGATCTTTGCAAAGTTCGGTACTTTCAGACCGGCGCCCAGAGAAACGGTGATCGTGACTGTGGCGTTGTCGCTCAGACGAGTGCCGGAAGCGACGTCCTGCGCGATGATGTAGCCTTCTTTTACCGTGGAGGACAATTCCTCAATGAAAGTGAACTTGACGCGGTTGTTGTTTGCCCAATTTTCCGCTTCGGTGCGGGTTTTCCCGACGAAGTTCTGCATCGTGGTGCCGTAATACGAGGACTGTCCGCGGGAAATGTAGATGTACAGCGCATCGCCGCGTTTGAAATGATCTTTGTCCACGCTGACGGAGGAAAACTCATAGCGGATGACCTTTCCTTTTTCCACCGTATCGCTGTATTCTTCCATGGTGCGTGTGGAGGTCAGTTTGTTTTCATCGATCCAGTTGCGAATTTCCGCGGCGGACATGCTTTCCAGATCCGGAACCGTGATTTTTTCATTCGGATCGGGACCGCCGCTGACGGTGGCTTCAATCGTGGTTTTCGCTCCGATACGCGTGCCCGGCTTGATCGATTGGTCAATGACGAAATTCTCGTCGGTGTCCATGGTGTATTCCTTGGTTTGCGAGAGATACATCTTGTTGTCGGTGCACCATTTCTGCATTTCGGCGACGGTTTTGCCGCGAAAATCCGGAATCGGTGTCATGATCATGAAACGAATCAGGAAAATCAGTCCGACCAGCACCACCAAACCGACCGCTGCGCCGATTAGAATTTTCTTCATACGGCGGCGACCGTAGGTGTGGTCGATTTCAATGTCATTGGGAGTCATGGTAACCGGCGTCGGTTCCGCAGCAGCGTGCGCTGCCTGCGCGACGGAACGATCCTGCGCTTCGGGCGCACGGTAAGGCTGCGGCTGCGGCGCAGGTGAGGGCGCCGTCGATGATGCGGTTTTGGGCGCGGTGGCGGCGGATTTCAACTGCCCTTTCTCCGCCTGGGAGTTCAGTTGTTCCAAAAAGCTCGGCATAAAAGTTCAAACCTCCGTTATTCGGCAGTCGGTGCTGCCTCTGACACATCCTGCGCGGGCTTTTGATAAGCCTGCGGCTGGTACAAAGGATCCTGCGAGAAGAAGGAACCGTCCTTCGGGAAGAAGTGGTCGGTGAATACGCCGCGTTTGAGACGGATGACCTCGTCCGAGCAGGCGGCAACATCGCTGGAGTGGGTAACCACGACGACGCATTTGTTGTATTCATGTGCCAGCGATTTGAAAATCTCCACGATCTCGGCTTCTTTTTCTTCGTCCAGGTTTCCGGTCGGTTCGTCGGCGAGGATCAGATCCACATCGGTGGCGACGGCACGGGCAATGGCAACACGCTGCTGCTCACCGCCGGAGAGCTTCGTCACGAGACGGTTGGCTTTGGTCGCGTCGATGCCGACGTATTGAAGCAAGCTCAACGCGGTTTCTTTTTTGTTCTTCGGAAGATTGTTTTCCGTAATGCTCATGGCAACCATGACGTTTTCCACGGCGGTCATGTAGGGAATCAGGTTGTAGCTCTGGAACACGATGCCGATTTTGTTGCGGCGGAACTGATCCAGTCCCAACGTGCGGATGTCGGTTCCTTCATAGCGGACAATACCGCTTTTGGGAGCATCCAGTCCGGAAATCAGCGCCAGGAAGGTGGTTTTTCCGCAGCCGGATTCGCCGAGAATGGTGTAAAATCTGCCGCGGTCAAAGTCCTGACTGACATCGCGCAGAATATGACGGCGGGTGTCACCGTCCTGATAGTAATAGCTCAGATGAGAGGCGGATAAAATCGTACTCATGGCAGTTCCCTCCTTACAGCAGAATCTTTCTGGGTTTGAGCTGGAGCGTGTAG
>ERZ808246.1475-NODE-1475-length-16896-cov-3.685886_pt1 | contig 16896 bp, 11 predicted proteins | sample MGYA00521083_ERZ808246 | MGnify/ENA primary metagenome ERZ808246 (study PRJEB31516, sample SAMN03275577) | gut metagenome | biome: mammalia-associated habitat; material: feces | host: Papio cynocephalus | place: Kenya | collected 2012-07-07 ... | reverse complement strand
ACTGACGAGGACGCGTTTATATCATATATAATCGACAGCTTCACTCATCAAAAAAATACCTTGCAGGATATCCTTGCAAAGTATTATCTTACTCCGAAATATCCCGACAAATCCGTTATAGAAAACGGAATCAGACTCTGTGACGAGATTCTCTCGCAGAAAAAGGACAATACCGTTTTGCTCAAAAAAATCATGTCCTGCTCCGATGAGTTAACGGATCAGAACGAGGACATGGCAAGCATTAATTCATTCTTTAAGAATCAAAAGACCATATTCGACTCAGCTGTTTCTCTTTCAATCGCAATGGAATCAGAAAGCGAGTACATCAGCGCGGAACAGACTGCGCTGTCTGCCCTGTCGCGAATAAATGCGATTATAAAAATGCCGAAGCCGTACCGCTGTATTTCGGAGCTTCCGAATTTAATTCAGACCGTAAACAATGTTTACGCACAGCTTTTGGAAATCAAGAAGCAGGATATTTATTCCGATATTCACGCCGCCATGGGCGAGATTCATCAGTCCGCAGGGCTTGAACAGCTCGACATTGTGCATAAGGCGGATTCCGCATTTGAATCAAAGAAGCAGTCCGCAGATGAGGCGAAAACACTCACTCAGCTTGACGCTATGAAGATTCACATAAGCAATCTCCGTCAGCAGTATTTAAAAGCTCTTATCACCGTAGAGGAAAAGAATGTCGATACATTCACCCTAAACCGCGCGAGCATATGCTATACGGCTAAGCTTGAAAACGAAGCGGATATAGATAAATATGTCGCGTCCATAAGAGAAAAGCTCGTCGGCATGCTCGGCGAACACGATATTATCCATATAATTTAAAATATACCGGGAGGATAATCATGAACAAAAGCGCAATTCAGAAATTTGCCGTAGAATCAAGACGGGAATTAATAAAACAGGTACAGTTACGCGCATATCAGTACGGAATTACAGAATCTAATATCGGCGACGCGTCAGCGTCCTCCGTTGACGGCAGAATGCTGACCGACAGCGAAAAATCGCAGAGATCGGCTCTTATCCGTAAGATAAATACCGACGGATATAATCAGGTAATGGAGGAGGTAGCCTACACCTGGTTCAACCGTTTTATTGCCCTGCGCTTTATGGAGGTCAATAATTATCTTCCCTCGCACATCCGCGTATTTTCAGACCCCGACGGCGCGTTTAAACCGCAGATTATTTCGGAGGCGTTGACTCTCGAACTGCCGGGACTTGACAGAGCGAAGGTCGTAACGCTTATCGAAAATAACGACAGCGAAGCTCTTTACCGTTATCTCCTGCTCACGCAGTGCAACGCGCTTAATAAAGCACTGCCTGTTATGTTTGAACAGATGGACAGCTACACGGAGCTTCTTCTGCCTAATAATATACTCCGTCCCGACGGTGTTATCGGCAAGATGATCTCCGATATCCCCGAGGACGACTGGAAGGACGCAGTTCAGATAATCGGCTGGATGTATCAGTACTATAATGACGAGAGAAAGAACGAAGTCATTAATATTTACAAAGGCACTGTCAAAAAAGATGATATTCCCGCCGCAACACAGCTTTTCACCACCGACTGGGTAGTTCGTTATATGGTTGATAATTCGCTCGGCAGGTACTGGATAGAGCGTCACCCCGAAAGTCATCTTGCTGAAAAATTAGAATTTTTCGTCACACCTAAAAACGGAGAAGTAAATTATATCAACGACCCCGTCAGCCCCGAGGATATCAAGTTTTATGACCCCTGCATGGGAAGCGGACATGTACTTGTATACACATTTGATGTATTAATAGAATTTATAATGAGTGCGGTTACTCTGTAAGAGAAGCTGTTTCATTGATTGTAGAAAAGAACCTGTTCGGTCTTGATATTGATAACAGAGCGTCACAGCTTGCATATTTTGCTGTGATGATGAAAGCGGTAAGCTATGATAAACGCTTTTTAGCAAGAAATATAAATCCCAACCTTTACGCTATTGATGAAAGCAACAGGATAAAAGATTATTTAGAGTGCGACATTTCAAAGGACAAGCACATGAATGACATCAGCAATTATCTTGCCGATATATTTCAAAATGCAAAGGAAACAGGCTCGGCAATTATCGCTGAATCGAAGGATTTCGACGAATATATCAATTACCTTGACAATCTCGAAACCGCCAATGAACCTACTGTACTCGACATACAGTGGCTTAATACAACGCGTCTTAAATTAAAAGAGTTCGCATCTCTTGCAAAAATTTTATCTCAAAAATACACGGTTGTATGCACTAATCCGCCGTATTTAAACAAATTCGAGGGTAATTTAAAAACATTCGTCACAAAGAATTATAAGGATTATTCCGGCGATCTTTTCAGCGTATTTATGTACCGCAATTTGATTTCATGCAAAACCGGCGGTTACTGCGGTTTCATGACGCCGTTTGTATGGATGTTTATAAAAACATACGAAAAATTGAGAGACTATATTTTGCACGATAAAAGCATAGCTACTCTCGTTCAAATGGAATATTCGGCGTTTGAGGAAGCGACTGTACCGATTTGCTCATTTGTTTTAAAGAACGACAAACCGACAGAAAACGGACTGTACTTTAAATTATCTGACTTTAAGGGCGGAATGGAAGTACAGAAACAAAAAGTGCTGGAAGCTATTGCAGATAAAAAATGCGGTTATTTTTACGAAGCCGACCAGTCCAACTTCTCAAAAATCCCCGGCTACCCCGTGGCGTATTGGGTGAGTAAACAAATATTTAGAGCGTTTATTGAGGCGATTCCTATGGCAGAACTTTCAAACATAAAAGTGGGACTTCAAACGGGAAATAATGATAAGTTCCTTCGCTTGTGGTTCGAGGTCTCAAACTGCATGGTTACTTTTGAGTCTAACGATGGAAAAAATATAAAGTGGTGTCCTCACAACAAAGCAGGAGAGTTTCGAAAATGGTATGGTAATAAAGAATATCTTGTTAACTGGGAAAATGAGGGCAAAAGTATAAAAACTTGTAGCGGAGCAAGACCGCAGAATACAGGTTATTATTTTCGCAAAGGGTATAGTTGGTCAGATATATCATCAGGAGCAATGAGTGTCAGATATTGGGGCGATGGATGTATTTTTGACACATGTGCTCCCACAATATTTCCAAATAACAATAAAATGGGTACAAATTTAATTGCACTCCTAAACTCCAAAATAGGTCAAATAGTTATGGATATTATGTCACCTACGATTCATTATACGGCAGGAGCTATGGCAAAGTTTCCCGTTTGGGAAATGGCAATAACAACCAGTATGGATAATGTAGTTCTAAATTGCATTGATTGTTCAAAGAATGATTGGAATTCCTATGAAACCTCATGGGATTTCAAGCGGAATCCATTACTGTGAGGAGAATGAAATATGGATATAAAATTACTTTTAATTAATGGAACAATAACGGTTGTTGTAGCCACTATTACTGCCGTTATAACATCATTGCTAACTCAAAAACAGGATATAAAAAAACAAATTTATACCAAAAGAGAATCATTATATATTAATTTATTCGACCTGCTAAATAAACTGCAAAAAGATAACTTTCTCGTATTTAATTACAATGAGTTTGTAACTCCTTTAACTGAATTATGGTCGGAATTATCTTTATATGCTTCTCAGGAACTATTAGATATTTTAAAACCATTATTAGAATCAATTCAAAAAACCGCTAATGACTTTTGGAATTTGTATAGTGGCGAACAATATGAGATACAAAAACAAATTCGCAAAAATGATTTCGAAGAAACTGAAGATCAGTTTGTATTAGAAGAAAAAAAATATATGCAAGATCATTGCATTGACTCTCAGTATCTACAAAGCACATTAAAAGAATTAATTGCAATAATGCGAAATGATATGGGCATAAAAAAGAACACAATTATTTACAAGAGGCGATATAAACTTCATGTATAGAGATATTTTTGAAGAATTATTTGATTATGAAAAAATTTACATTATTTGCGATTGTGAACTTTTAAAGTTTTCGAAGTATATAATAAATCACAAAGATGAGATTCCGTCTCTTTTTAGATTTTCTGTTGCAGACTACAACAATATCAGAAACTTAGAAACACAATCACTGTTTTTATCGCCAACTGGTAGTTTAAATGATATATTTGAAGGATTGTCATGCCCAATTGACGATAAAGTCATAGATAATCTGGATAAACTAAATGATATTGCATATATTAAATCTTTTTCAGAAGACAATAAAAATTTACTAATGTGGGCGCATTATGCTGACAGTTACTCGGGAATGTGTGTAGAATATGATTTTAGCAAACTAAGCGATAATATTTTATACCATCTTTTCCCTATTTATTACTCTGAAAAAAAATTATTAAACATATCACTGGAAAGGACAATTAAAGAATTAAACGATTTAAAAATATCAAATGTAGAACATGTTTTTCCTGTAGATTCTAAGTACTTAACAGATATTATGTCTGCATTCTTAATAAAATCAAAAGAATGGGAATATGAGAAAGAATGGCGAATTATCGCAACATATCCGCACATCCATAATTATTTTGGTGATATTGAAGAAAATGAAAATGCCAAAAATCTATACGAAATAAAAAATCAATACATTTCAGTTAAATCTTGTATCAAAAGCGTTTATTTAGGTCCAAAGATGAAACAACGAATTAAAGATCATATAAAAGAAATATGTAAAAATAAACTTAATAATATTCCTGTTTACGAAGCAAGAATTTCAAAAGAAAAATACGAAATTGAATTTGTACAAGTTTTAGATTAAACATATCAGCTCTACCACACTGGCCATAAAAAAACACGGAGGAATAATAACATGGGACAACTTATTCAGGATAAATATACAGCATAGAGAATGAAATAAAGTTTGATTTAACAATTATCAAAAAAATGCAAGCTGCCAATTTGGATGTACATTCATGGCAAGGTTCCCCTCAAACAAACATAATGGTAAAAATCTAAATTATATAATTGAAGTCTATTAGCAAGTAACGAATAAAAATATTATTCAAAAAATAATTACTGAAAGGTCGGTGCCGTAACAAATGATTTATACTTTAATGCATTTTGACACACCGCTCATTAAGTTTTCGGCTGAAAACAAAGCGGAATCTGACATCAAAATCTTAAAAATATATACCCAAAACAGCGATTTGCTCCCCCTCGACTTAACCGACAAAACGCCGAACGGTATAGAATCGTGGATCAGGCACCGTTCCATACCAAAAAACCGCGCCTATGTCGATAATATTCTATCCGCCATGGGGCTGAGTATAAACCGCCCGCTTGACTTAATACGGGCTTCAAAGGGTTTGAGTCTGAATGACTGCTACTGGCTTAAAAGTGAGAACAGCAGCGACAGCTTCGACGGTGTAAATCTATACGATAACAGATTCAGCCGTGTTCTCGGTCAGATTGCGTTCACGGGTTACGGCAGCAGTAACATTTCCGTTCTGACATCAAGCCCCGAGTTTACGACTAACGGCATGCTCCCGAAGTGCTGGCGCAGGATAAACGGCAAGATTGTTTTGTATAAGGGCGGAACTATGGGCGCGTCCAACACAGGCAATGAACCGTACTCGGAGTTTTACGCCTCGCAGATCGCAAAAATTCTCGGTATTGATGCCGTAACGTACAGCATTTCAAAGTGGAAGGACACGCTATGCTCTACATGCGAACTGTTTACGAGTAAGGATGTCTCATTTATTCCCGTCGGCAGAATCGTACGCACAGGCGGAATGACCGCCGTCAGAGAATATTATAAAAAACTGGGCGCAGAATTTGAAAAAGCGTTAGATGATATGCTCGTTTTTGACGCTCTTATTTTTAATACCGACAGGCACTATGGTAATTTCGGTTTCCTTGTCGACAGCAGAACAAACAAAATTATCGCGCCCGCTCCTCTTTTCGACCACGGAAACAGCCTGTTTAACTTTGCAGGCATTGACGCGCTAAAAGATAAGGACAGTATTTTAAAATATTCAAAAACACAGCTTCCGTGCGTATATGACGATTTCGTCGACGAAGCAAAAAAAGTTTTAACGCACGAACAACGTATTGCTGTCAGAAAACTATTGAATTTTAAATTTAAGAAACACAGCAGATATAATCTTGAAAAAAACAGATTAAAACTGATTGAATATGCCGTAAGCAAGAGAGCGGCGGAGCTTTTGGAGGAATAATAACATGGGACGACTTATTCAGGATAAATACACAGCATGGAAAGAAGAATGTGAAGCCCGCTTTCTTCAGCTTAAAGCAAACGAAGAGGAGCTTAACCGTATCTTTATCGACATATACGGCTTGCAGGATGAATTAACTCCGGATGTAGCGGACAAGGACATCACCGTACACCGCGTATATGACACTAAGGATGATGTCCCCGAGTCAATGAAAGGCAGTAACTATATCCGCACCATGCGCGACGAGATCGTCTCTCTCATATCCTACGCAGTCGGCTGTATGTTCGGCAGGTATTCTGTCGACACTGACGGTCTCTGTTTTGCAGGAGGAGAATGGGACTCAGGCAAATACAAAACTATAATCCCTGACTGCGACAACATAATTCCCATCTGTGATGATGAATACTTTGAGGATGATATTGTCGGGCTGTTTATTAATTTCGTAAAAACCGTTTACGGCTCGGATACATTAGAAGAGAATCTAAAATTCATTGCCGACGCGCTCGGCGGTAAAGGCACCCCGCGCGAGGTAATCCGCTCATATTTTCTCAATGATTTCTACAAGGATCATTTAAAGACATATCAAAAACGCCCGATCTACTGGCTCTTTGACAGCGGTAAAAAGAACGGATTTAAAGCCCTTATCTACATGCACCGCTATCAGCCCGATCTGCTCGCGCGCCTTCGCACCGATTACATACACGAGCAGCAAGAGCGTTACCGCACACAGCTGACTATGTTGGAGGAACGCGCACAGACTGCCTCAACCTCCGACAGAGTTAAAATTAATAAAAGCATTTCAAAGCTCAAAGATCAGTCGCTTGAAATTCAAAAATTCGAGGAGAAAATACATCACCTCGCAGATCAGATGATTTCTATCGACCTCGACGACGGCGTAAAGGTAAACTACGCAAAATTCCCGGATGTATTAAGCAAGATTAAATAAATAAAGGGTGATTAACTATGGAAAAGAAAAAATATACAAAAGCAGAAGCCGAAGCTATTATTGAAAAATTCATAGCAGAAAATCAGAACAGCTTTTTATTATGCTCGACAATGTACAAGCATTTCGACGAATTTGATGAAAAAAGCTTGCAGTATAAAATAAGATCGTATTATAACAAAACCGTCCTCGAATACTTCACCGATAGAGGCGTTATATGTCCGCTGACTCAAAAAGGATACAGCACATATCTTTCAACCCTCTTAGAAAAACTAAAAGAAAGATATAAGGATAAGGAGCCGGCAGAAAATTCCCGACAGCTTGCCAAGGATAACCCCGACATTGATTTCTCAAGGGTAAATTCTTTCGCAGTCCAAAACTGCTACGACTTCGACCCTAATTTATTTATAGAATACGGCATTTTGCAAAAGCCCGAATTCACAAATGAAGAAATAAAAGCAATTGCAAATAAATTCTGTCCGCTGTATCTTTCATTTGAATCGGCTATACGGCATAACAGTGATTACTCCCTCCTTCGTGACCTGCCGATAAGAATAGCTTTTGAAAAATTCCCCGAGGTTTTCGGAATGTCGGCTAAGAATTATCTTATAAGTAAAAAAATCATATTGTCCGACGAAAAGGCAAAAAAGGAAGCAGAAAAGACACTTAACGAATTATCAGCATTTTATTCAAAAACTCCCCTGCTGCTGACTCCGCAGGTTACCGTTGAAATGCCGACAGCAAAAAGATATGACTTTAAAGAATTAGCATATTACTACTTCCTTGAGGGCAGAAATAAGGGATTTGACTATGACGAGGCAGTGGAATATGCGACAGAGATTTTCCTTGACGCTGAAATATTCAGAACCAAATCCGACCCCAACCCGTTTGTAAATCCGCCCGAATCAGAGATAAACGAAGATTTTTATGAAATAATTGATAACTATGATGTAAACGCCTACGCCGAAAAAGCAGGAATATTAAAGGACGGCAAGGTTGAATTTCCGCACAGCAAAACAATTCTGGCTGTTCATGACGATACACTTTATCATGTTATTTTTAAAACATATGCTACTTTCGATAAGCTCCATCCGTACAATACCGACTTATTCGACGCAAAGGACGCGTTAAATAACATACTGTCTAAAAAAGAAGTGGTATCATTAATCGAAAATAAATCTCCCGGTTATGAATACTGTGATATTTCCAAGGCAAAAACACAGTTTAAAAACGGATATAAGGACGACAGGGAACTTGCAGAACGCAGAATGCTTTTGCTTGAATCGATTGCCGTAATGATGATGAATCGCGACTGCGCAGAAGCTTTGGTAAGAGCGTTTCCTAAAGAACAGTTCAACAGCAGTTTTAAAGACGATACAACCATAACGCTTGCAAACTCGTTTGTCGCTTCTTATCCGAAAACTATATATACGCTCACCGCAAAATCGGTATCGAGTACAGAACTGATTGTATCCTTTACCCCGGTAACCGCTAAGCAAGATATGCTGACCGACTGCAAAAACGACTTCGTCGTAAACAACTGGCAGTTTTTCAAAATTGATTAAAAGGACTTCGCTATGGACTTACAAAAAGAACTCTCATCCCGATTTTCACAGCCGTTACCCGACGGTTTTATACGCCGTATTGTATTCTGGTACGACCCGGACGGTGAATTCGCGGACGAAACAGATTCACTGTGTATTGACAATGTAAAAATTATAAAGCTGACAGATTCAAATAGTTTTACGACAAAGCTTTTACTCTCCGAATCGGACACGCAGAGCGATTATCTCGTATATGATCCGCTTACATATGACGATGAAAAAGACGACTGGCTTATTGATATTAAGCTTTACAGCGAGGAATTCCGCGCAGATCTGACATCAATACGCATGCAGGAGCTTAATATTCTGCCGGCCGCACCTATGATAAAAGCCGTAAAACAGTACGCAAAATTCTTTGACAACAAAGCAAGAATCGCAAAGATTAAATCATACGGCACCGACTATACCTCACCCGAAAAACTGCACAGGGATATTTTCGCCGTACTTACCTGCGCACGGGATAACACCTCCGCCGCAATTGTCCGCGCGGTTTTGTCCGCAGGGTTAAATTCAGGCGAAAACGACGCTTTGATTAACATAAAGAAATTCGCTGATGAAGCTTTTTTTTGGTCATTCATTGAGAAATACACAGGCTGTTCTCACAAAGACGGCGATTCTCTTATCGACCTCGCTTCATATGTATTTATGACTGCGCTCACTGTCACTATGGATACGGCAAAGCTTAGTAAATTCGATAAATATATCGCCCCTGTCTACGGAAAAACCTGCTATTCGATTATAAATGAGTGGCTCGACTCTGAAAATAATAAACTTTATGACATCGCTCGGGAGGTCGAGTATAATCTTAATCTCGAAGAACTGTTTGACTCAACCGACATTTCCGAATTACTCAACAGCGAGATTTTCCCCTGTATAAATGAATGTATTATCAAGCAATATATGACTTTAATCGACGACGGCGTTATCCGCCCGGACGATATTATAAATACGGTCGAACGAAAAAAGACGCAGCGGTGGTACTCGCAAGTCGGCAATTACTACGACGGACTTTATTATATCGCGAAAATGCACGACTTTTATGTAAAAAAAATCAACTGCATGCATACAGCCGATTATAAGGATTTATGGAATAATTACTGCTCTGAATACTATCTCATGGACACATATTACCGTATGTTTCATACAGCATTCGGCAGAAGTCTGAAGAATTCAATTACAAAACTTGACGACTTATATAAATCCACGGCCGACTATGCGGAAAAGCTTTATAAAAACGAATTTCTCAGCATTATCGGCACGGCATGGTCGAACTTAACGAGTGATGAAATGACATCGGGAGCCGAATTAAAATCTATCCCGCAGCAGACCGATTTTTATAAAAATTACGTCTCCCCTATCGCTTCGGACGGCAAGCGCGTTTATGTCATCATATCGGACGCGCTCCGCTATGAGGTTGCCGCAGAGCTTGCGGACAAAATTATAAGCGAAACAAAATGCTCCGCTAAAATATCGGCGGTTCAGTCTGTTTTCCCATCCGTAACAAAGTTCGGAATGGCAGCTCTTCTGCCCCATTCAAAAATAGACCTGACCGATGACATGCAGGTTTTATGCGACACAGAGAACTGCTCCTCGACAGAAAACCGTGAAAAAATATTAAAAAATGCCGACGCTTCGAGCGTATGTCTTACATACAAATCCGTAATTAAAATGAAACAGGCGCAAAGACGTGAGGCTGTCAGCAACGCAAAGGTAGTTTATATTTATCATAACGCGATTGATAACACAAGCGAAAATCAAGTTTCGGAGGATTATGTATTTGAGGCGTGCGAACAGGCAATAACCGAAATTAAAAATCTTGTCCGTATCTTGATAAACGACATGAGCGGAAACAATATTATCATAACGACGGATCACGGATTTTTATATTCATATAAACCGCTCGGCGAATTCGATAAGGCACAGCAGAATTTGATTTCGGGCGATATTTTAGAATTATCTCAAAGATACGCAATTACCGACAATAATTCAGTCTCGGAATATATGATAAAAATTCCGCTCGGCAAAATGAATCCGAATTTGTCCGCATTTACTCCGCGTGAATATATCAGAATAAAAAAGCCCGGCGGAGGAATAAACTATGTTCACGGCGGAATATCGTTACAGGAGTCTGCCGTACCTGTTATAGAGGTCAAAAACATGCGTTCGGATTCAAAAAAATTCGTAAGCGTGAAAAAAGCGGAATTACAGCTTATTTCGCAGTCAAGAGTTATCAGCAATAGCATTTTCTCGCTTGATTTTTATCAGAAGAATCCGGTAGGCGGAAAAACAACGCCGGCAACATACGAAATGTTCATATCCGACGAATCCGGCGCACCGGTCAGCGATAAACGAACCGTTATTGCGGACAAAACAAATTCGGATCGGACTAAAAGAGTTATTAAGGTCAGATTTACGCTTAAAAGCATGGAATTCAAAAAAACCGATCAATACTATTTAGTTATTGCAGATAAAGAAGCTGCCGAGATCGTCGGCAAAACGGAATTTACAATTGACATAGCATTTGTCAACGACTTTGATTTCTAACGATTAGAGGTTATATAAAATGACAGAATTTGATATGAAAGTCTTGGACAATTTCCCGGGCAAAGCCGTAAGAAAAGATCTCACGGCTGTTATGAAGCGCGGTACAAATATTCCGACTTATGTACTTGAATACCTGCTCGGAATATACTGCGCCACGGACGACGAGGAGATAATCGAAGCGGGACTTCAAAAGATAAAAAGAATTCTCAGCGAAAACTATGTGCGTCCGGATCAAAGCGAATATATCAAATCAAAAATAAAAGAAAACGGTCAGTATACAATCGTTGACAAAATAACGGTTGTTTTTGACGACCGCGAAGACAAATATGTAGCGCATTTTACAAATCTCAGAATGGACCCGTTCGAGGTTTCTTCCGATCTTGTCGTTCACAATGAAAAGCTCCTTATCGGAGGTATTTGGTGCATTGCAAAAATCGAATATGTGGGGCTCGAAAAAAACGAGGATGACGATCAGGACTACGAGGTCGACATTTTTGCAAACAAAAAGGTTCGTAAAAAGGCTAAGAAAAAGAAATCCCGATACAACTCCCCTTTCGAGATTTCATCATTAAAACCCATACAGATGCCGAATCTCGATCTTAACGATTTTATGCGCTCACGTTCGAATTTTACAAAGGATGAATGGATTGATTTACTTCTGCGAAGCGCGGGCTATGAACCCGACGAACTCACACAGAAAGAAAAAATGCACTACCTTTTAAGATTTGTCCCATTTATTCAAAAAAATTATAACCTTGTTGAATTAGGTCCGCGCGGAACGGGTAAATCTCATGTTTACAGTGAGCTGTCACCCTACTCAATATTAATGAGCAGCGGAACCACGACCGTTTCAAACATGTTTTACAATATGTCGTCGCACAAGGTCGGACTTGTCGGAAGCTGGGACTGCGTTGCATTTGACGAGGTCGCCGGAATCACACAGGCATCCGGCGATATGATTCAGATTATGAAAAACTACATGGCGAACGGAAGCTTTGCAAGAGGTTCGGATTCAATCAGCACAGACGCGTCTATCGCTTTTGAGGGTAATACATTCAGAAGCGTTGCGGAAATGCTCAAAACCACGAATCTTTTTGAGCCCTTCCCCGAAACATTCAACAACGATTCCGCATTCTTTGACAGAATTCATGCATACCTCCCCGGTTGGGAAACGCCTAAGCTTCGTTCTTCACTGTTCACAAAACAATACGGTCTTATTTCGGATTGCTTCTCCGAATTCTGCCACACAATGAGAAGATACGATTTTACAAATCTATATAACGAATATTTTTCTTTAAACAAATGCTTTAACACGAGAGACACCATAGCAGTAGGCAGAACATTCTCGGGACTTGCAAAGCTCATTTATCCCGATGAAAAAATGAATAAAGAAGAAACACGCGAAATTCTCGAATATGCAATAGAATGCAGGCGCAGGGTAAAAGAACAGCTTAGAAAAATGACGCCCGGAGAGTTCAGCGATGTTGACCTCGGTTACATAGATTCGGATACAAATGAAGAAACCGTTGTTACCTTGCCCGAGGTTGCGGACGGAACCATAGTTTTCGAGGGAATTGAACAGCCCGGATATGTTTACGGCGTAGGCAGATCTATTAATAACACCGTCGGCGTATACAGGCTCGAAAATAAGCTCCTTGACGGAAGCGGAACGCTCAGCTTTAAAAATGTTGAGGGGCTTGCTCATTCAACGAAAGGAGTCCGGGACAGCATTACGGCTGCATTCAATTATTTCGGACAAAATGCTCATAAAATAATATCAACGGGATATGAAGAATACGATTATACCCTGTATTTCAACGATTTACAAAACAGAGGCGTCAGCGACGAAATTTCCGTCGCCGAGGTAGTCGGTCTGTTTTCGGGACTGGCAAAACGCGCCGTATTGCCGTCTCTTGTTATATGCGGACGAGTTGTAATGTCAGGCAGTATGATGCCGATTACAACGGAGCTTGATGAAATATTCGTCACCGCATCAAACGCCGGAGCAAAAAGAATCATGCTCCCGTTTGACTGCAGAGAAAAATATGAGAATTTAAGACAAGACCTTAAAGATGAAATTGACGTTATTTTTTATACTACCCCGTTGGACGCGGCAAAAAAAGCTTTAGGAGTTGACGGATTTTGAGTGAATATAAATGCATAAACTGCGGGGAAACAAAACAAAGCACAGCCCCGTGCAAATGCAATGTCTGCGGATACAATATGTTTAAAACACCGTATGACCGACGTTCGGTATTGGCAGACGAAATAAGAAAGCAGTTATTAAGTCTTGAATTTCATAACATATCGGATTTCAACTTTGAATACTATCGTATTGAAAACAATAACTCCGACAAAGCAAAAAAGATTTATAAAGCATCGGACGATAATAGATTCCCGAGCTTTGCAAAAATTCATGACTATATTTGCTCGGCAAAAAAGACGGAAGAATTCTACTCCAGATTTTTAAAATCAATACAGCAGATTCGTTCTTATTTAAACACGGAATATCGGCAGAAATACACCGTATCGTTTGACAAAATCGAAAATGAAATTAATATATGCAACAGAGCTTTTAACAAAGCGATTTCATCGATCGGCACCGAATTAAATGTCGAAACAACAGATTTCCCGCAGACAAAACTGCTGTATACGGAATCCTTATGCGCCGATTATGCAGATACCGTAAATGAGATACTTAATCAATCTGAAAAACTTCTGAAAAATATATACAGCTTTATAAGAATCAATAACATATACGGAAATGCATACAAAGAAAAGATTTCGGTACAGTTAAAAAAATCAAGCAACTCCGATATAATAACCAATCTTGAAGCTTGTCTTTCGGAATTAAAAAAAGAGGTCGAAACAAAATATATTATTGATATTTTTTCGGACGGAACCGATGAACTTAAAAAAATGCTCCGTCCGCTTTTGCGTGCATTAAAAACCGTATTGACAATTTCGGTAGTTGATAAGAAAAGTACCTATTTTGTCTGCGGAACAGAGCTTAAATATAATGAATTTGTACAGGCAATTATCAATAAAATAAAAAACACGTATGCACCAATTAACGGTATAATCAACTCACCGGATTTTCTTTCGGAATTGACCGATAATGATTTATTCTCACTGTATACAGAAATCTGTCATAATAATGAAGATGGATTTTCGACATTAACCGGAGTTAATAAAATCGGAGAAAACGAGCAAAAGCTGAACGCTCTGATCGGTCTTAACGGCATAAAGGAAAGCATAAAGAAAATAAAGGCCTATGCTTTATCAAACAAAGACAGCGGTGAATTAAATATACATATGTGTTTTCTCGGCAACCCCGGAAGCGGTAAAACAGAGGTTGCAAGGATAATTGCGGGAATACTGTATGAAAACAAAATTTTACCTACCTACAAGATGGTCGAAACGGACAGAAGCGGATTGATCGGACAATATGTCGGCGAAACCCCGCAAAAAACCATGGATAAAATACAGGAAGCAATGGGCGGAGTGCTGTTTATTGACGAAGCGTATTCGCTTGTTGCATCCGACAGTCCATGGGATTACGGACATGAAGCCGTTTCAACGCTTATTAAGGCAATGGAGGACTTCCGCGGAAAATTCTGCGTAATACTTGCAGGTTATAAAAACGAAATGCTTAATATGATTTCAAGCAATCCCGGTTTTAAATCCCGTATTCAATTCACACTTGATTTTCCAAATTACTCAAGACAGGAACTTGAAAATATTGCGAAATTAATGCTCGAAAAAAGAAAATATACAACGGACGAGTATGCTCTTAACAGAATACTTGACATAACGGATATAAAGAGAAAGGATCCGAATTTTGCAAACGCACGCGAGCTTAGAAATATACTTGATCAGGTTATCATGTGCCAAAATTTAAGGTGCGTCGGTTCCGACAATAAAGAGATAGGACTTGTCGACGTTAATTCTTATATCCAAAGTGAAAAAATCAATATTCCGTCAGCTTCGGACTCAGGTAAAACAACGGCGTTATCAGGCGAGGAAGAACTGGATAAGCTTATCGGACTCAGTCAAATAAAACGCATGATAAAAAAAATTAAGGCATATGCAAAGAAAAATCACGATTCCGCAGATTTTAATATGCATATGTGCTTTTTCGGAAACCCCGGAACCGGTAAAACCGAGGTCGCGAGAATTTTATCTAAAATTCTGTACGAAGCAGGCGTTTTAGACGAAGCAAAGCTGGTGGAAACAGACACACACGGATTAATCGGCAAATTTGTAGGAGAAACCGCACCGAAAACAAAGGCAAAAATAAACAAGGCAATGAACGGCGTTCTTTTTATCGATGAGGCATACGCACTGTGCGGTTCTTCGAATTCGAATGACGGCAGCAACTATGCGGATGAAGCTGTATCTGTTTTGATTAAGGAAATGGAGGATCATCGGGGACAATTCTGCGTAATTCTTGCGGGATATAAGGATGAAACTTTGGAATTAATAAATTCCAATCCCGGTTTCGAGTCAAGAATTCAGTTTAAGCTTGATTTCCCCGATTATACAAGAGACGAACTCGGTGAAATTGCTAAAAAAATGCTTGAAAAAAAACATTACGATATCGCACCCGACGCATTGAATATAATGTTAGATATAACGGATGTTCTTCGTGCAAAACCGAACTTTGCAAATGCAAGAACAGTTCGAAATATCTTGGATCAGGTCATTATGAATCAAAACCTGAGAACAGAAAATTTTAATATTGACAACATGTTGATTATCGAGCAGGATGTCTGTGATTATATAGACGACGAAGGAATCGATATGAATGCAATAGAAAACAAACCAAAACACAGTATAGGTTTTATTTAAAAAAATGATTCAGTTGAAAAAATTAAACAGTAAACAGGAGAATAAGTATTTAAATCTCTTTTTTTGGAGAATGATACCATGCACAATAACATGATTTCAGACAAATCAGTTGATCAAATTTTTAAAAATAAAAAAAATAAAAAGAATTGCAATCATTTTACTAACTTTAATTATTACTGCCACTGTCACTAGTTTCATAATTAACCAGTTAAAACTATCGTCCACATACAAAAAAGGTGAAGAACTTATTTCCCTTTGTGAAGCATATAAATTTTACGAATCCGGCTCTATTGCATCAGCGTACGATCGGATTGATAGGGTTACAATCCGATATGATTCCGATTATATTTCAAAACAAGATGTTCGTGCATTTAAAAACCGTGTGCAGGAAGAATTTAAGGTTTATGAGCATCAAATAAAAATCAGAAAAGAACAGGAACGAGAAAATCGCATAACCTCAGGCATTCCGTATGTCGGCATGTCAGAATCTCACATTGCAGATACATCACTCGGAGCACCTTCAGACAATGTACGGCACAACATCGCGTTTCAAAACGGCGAACGATACACCGCAAACCTATATGATTTTTACAAAAACGGCACTCGGATTTTTACGGCCAGATGTGTAAACGGAGTTGTTACAGAAATTTGGGACGACAGATACACAACAACTTCATCATATAAACCTAATTCCAAAAATAACAGCAAAAAAAAGCTCACCTGACGCAAATAAATTTTCCAATA
>ERZ808246.1474-NODE-1474-length-16896-cov-4.315361_pt1 | contig 16896 bp, 13 predicted proteins | sample MGYA00521083_ERZ808246 | MGnify/ENA primary metagenome ERZ808246 (study PRJEB31516, sample SAMN03275577) | gut metagenome | biome: mammalia-associated habitat; material: feces | host: Papio cynocephalus | place: Kenya | collected 2012-07-07 ... | reverse complement strand
ACTTGATGTGGTCCTTGATCTCGACACCGGCCAGACCGATGCCCAGATAGGTAGCGGGTGCCACCGGGCTGATGAAGGTAGCGCAGTTGCGGCAGACCACCATTGCAATGGCAATGTGAGCGGGGTTGACGCCGAACTGGTTGCCCACGCTGACCAGAACGGGCAGCAGGCCGTAGAAGTAAGAGTCGGTATCGAACAGCAGAGCCAGAGGCACGCTCAGGATGCCGATGATGATGGGCAGGAACCGGCCCAGAGAGGTGGGGATGACATTTGCCATCATAACAGCCATCTGCTCCATGATGCCGCTCTTGCTCAGCACGCCAAGGAAGACACCGGCGCACAGGATGGTGGAAGCCATGCTCAGGCCAGCGGCGGCGTGGCTCTTGATGATGGAGTTCTGCAGCTTCTTGCCCCAGTAGTTGACCAGGATGCCCAGAGCGCAGCCTACCATGAAGACGTAGTAGGAGGGGAAGATATCCAGAACCAGCACGATGATGACGGCCAGAGTCAGGATCACGTTGAACACAAAGTTCTGGGGACGGGCCAGTGCCTCGTTCTTTTCACCGCTGTCGGAGTCGTCGTACTTGCCCTCGTCCTCAGCAAAGTTGCCGTTCATCTTGGCGATCCGCTTCTTCTCCTGAAGGCCCCAGAAGATGGCGGTGCCGATGGCCAGAACGAAGCCGACGATCTGCATGGGCATCAGCTGGAACCACAGGTCGTTGGGCTCCATCTCGATGACGCTGGCAGCACGCATGGTGGGGCCGCCCCAGGGCATCAGGTTCATAACGCCCATGGCGGTAACGCAGATCAGCAGCAGGGTCTCACGGCGCATATGCAGACGCTTGTAGACCGGCAGCATGGCGGGGATGGTGATCAGGAAGGTGGATGCGCCGCCGCCGTCCAGATGGCCGATGATGGCGATGATGCAGGTCATCAGGGCAACGCCCACGACGTTGTTGCCCACCTTCTTCATCAGGGCACCGATGATCTTATCGAACATGCCGGCATCGGTCATAACGCCGAAGAACAGCACCGAGAAGATGAACAGAACAGCAGTGCCGTGCACGCCGGACACGCCGGACTTGATAAAGCCGGCCATTTCGTCCAGAGTAAACGCACCGGTAGCCACCAGGATGATGGCGGTGATGGTCGAGACGCTGACAAAAGCCAGTGCCGGAACCGTGACATTGCGCAGCAGCAGGACGATGACCGCAATCACCGTTGCAAAGCCGAGCAGAGCGAGAACAGTTTCACTCATTGGTTTACTTCCTTTCCTTTTTTCCACGTTTTGGCGGGATTCATTCCAGAACATTATGGATCTTCATTCCCGCCGGTTATGGTTTAAGTATAGAGGAGTAAACTTACACCCCAAAGTGTTTCACGTTACGTTTTGTTAAGAAACGCCTTAATATCCTGTAAGGTTTGGGATACAACAGCCCGCACCGCCGGGCCCTGCACAATAAAAACCGCTCCCTTGACAAACATCAGGGGAGCGAATATAATGAACATAGGAAAAGGCACTGGCCTATTGTGGTCAGCTCCTGACCGGTGTTAGATCAAAAAAAGATTGACCGTTAGCTGGGGAGCTTGGGCGGTCAATCTTTTTTGTTGCCATGAATCTTTTCGGAAACTTTCCAAGTGATCTCAAATGTGCCGACGATCGCTCCGCCAATGAGCATGAGCAACGCTGCGACATCCTGAAATGTCATGGTACATCCCCCCTTTCGCATCTGCGTCAGGGGGCGTTTCTTTTTATCAGAACTTCAAAAAAGCTGTCGCCTTTCCCGACGCTGCGCCGGAAGAAGCGTGACCACCTTCACGAGATAGAACCAATGCCTTCCGCCGCCGTTGGGCGGCAGTTTCAGTTTAACATAAAAATTGGCATTTTACAATAAAAAGTAACGACCGGCTCACGGCACAAACCGATACCCCACGCCCCGGATGGTGATGATATGCCGGGGGGTGCGGGCGTTATCCTCGATCTTGCTGCGCAGGCGGTTGATGTAGACCATGATGGCGTTGTCGTCCACAGCGATCAGGCTGCCCCAGATCTGTTCATAGATCATATCCTTGGTAAACACCTGCTGGGGGTGGCGCACAAAGAGCAGCAGCAGGCTGCGTTCCTTTTCCGAGAGGTTGAGCTCGGTGTTGTTCTTGTAAAAGCGCATGGTGGTGGTGTCGCACAGGAAGGGCCCGCAGGTGATCTGCTGGTTGTTCTCCTGCGAGAAGCTCTTGCTCCGCCGGATCAGGGCCTTGACCTTGGCCCCTAAGATCTGGGGCCGGAAGGGCTTGGTCACATAGTCGTCGGCACCCAGCGAGAGCCCGTACATGAAATCGTAATCCTCGTTGCGGCCGCTGATGATGATGACCGGGGTGGTCACGCCGTTGCGGCGGATGGTCTGGATGACGTCAAAGCCCTCCATATCTCCCAGCGTGATGTCCATCAGGATCATGTCCAGCGTATTGCTCTGCCGGGCAATGAGGTCCAGCGCAGCCGCCCCGCTGTTGACCACAAGGGGCTCCATCTCGTTGCTGATCATCACTTTGGATAATAATTTGCAAATTGCGGGATCATCGTCTACAATAAGAACATGATATGCCATTTTGCTCCTGCACTTCCTGCCAAAAAACAATACTTTCAGACGAAACGTTGACACACTGATAAAATTATAACATTTTTGGGCCGCAAGAGCAAGCCTGCCCCCGAATGTCCGCCCGAGGAGGAATCTGCCGTGAAAAACAAGATCGAACACTGGAAGCTGACCGTTGGCCAGACCCTGCGTGCGCTCTGGCCCCTGCTGCTGGCCGGAGCTGTGCTGTTTGCTTTGCTGGCCGCTGTGGGCGGCATGGTCTGGAAAGACTACCGCACCGCCCTCATCGAGAGCCAGACCCGCCAGATGGAGCTGGTGGTGCAGAGCCTTGCCGACAGCATCGAATTCTCGCTGGACGAGTATGAAGACCGGCTGGACGCTGCGGTGCGCAAGGTGGAAGCCGACCCCGGGCATTCCCCCACGCTGGCCCGCAGCGACACCCTGACCGACCTGTGGATCGAAGACAACGACGGAAAGGTGATCTACAGCTGCTACGGCCTGACCCCCATCTGCGATATGATGCTCACCAACAACGGCGAGGGCATTACCTACTGGCAGTATCACAGCGGCGACCGCCACTATCTCGTCCTCAAAAAGCAGGCCGGAGACAAGACGGTCTGCCTTGTGGTGGACTCGGAGACCCTGTATGAACAGCTGGTATCCGACCTGAAAGTGGGCACCAACGGCTATGTGATGATCAAAAACGCCTCCAACCGGGTGGTGATGCACCCGGAGCGGGCCCAGTGGGGCATCGATGTGCTGGAAGGCCGCCGCAAGCTCTACCGGAAGGCCCAGCTGGATATGACCAGTCTGGCCAACCTGCTCCACACCCAGCAGGTGGAGAGCTCCGGAATTCAGGATTACTACTCCTACTGGTGGACGGACCCCTCCCTGCCCCGGGTACGGAAGATCAGTGCGTTCCGGCAGCTGCCGGTGGGGGAGAGCTTCTGGATCGTCAGTGCCGTGGTGGACTACGATGACCTCTACCAGCCGGTGGCCGAAAGTTTCCAGAAAGTGGCCATCCTCTTCCTCTCTGTGGCCGTGGTTCTGGGGCTGTTCCTCCTGATGGTGTTCCGTCTGCAGCAGAAGGAACGCCGCAACGTGACCGAGATCAACGACCTGAAATCCCTGAACGCCACGCTGGAAGAGCTGCACCGGAGCGAAGAGAGCCTTGCCCACGGCCAGCGGCTGCAGCTCATGGGCACCCTGACCGGCGGCATCGCCCACGAGTTCAACAACTTCCTGACCCCCATCACCGGCTACGCCGACATCATCATGGCCGAGACCGACCCCGGCAGCGAAATTTACGACAACGCCCTTGAGATCAGCGAAGCCGCCCAGAAGGCGCAGGACGTGGTGAAACAGATCTCGTCCATGAGCCGGAAGAACGTGGAGACCGTCTACGAGCCGGTGGAAGCGGCAAAACTGGTGGAGAACACCCGGAAGCTGGTGGAGACCAACTGCCCCAAGCAGGTGGAGATCGTGGAAGATCTGGATGTGACCGGCGAGGCCGTGCTGGGCAACTCCACCCAGCTGCAGCAGGTACTGCTGAACATCTGCGTCAACGCCATCCACGCCATCGGTACGAAGGGCGGGCACCTGACCCTGCGGGCCAGAACCGTGCCCCGGGCGGAACTGGCGGAGCGTCTGCCCGAGGAGAAAATTTCCTACGACTGGCCCACGTACATCTGCATCAGCGTCTCGGACGACGGCTGCGGCATGGACAAAGACACCCTGCAGCACATCTTTGAGCCCTTCTTCACCACCAAAAAGACCGGCGAGGGCACCGGTCTGGGCCTTGCACTGGCCGAGCAGATCATCCGCACCCACCGGGGCTGGATCTGCGCCGAGAGCGCACTGGGCAAAGGCACCACTTTTTATATCTACCTGCCCCTGCTGGAACAGCAGCACGCACAGGAGCAATTGCAGTGGGGACAGGACCGCAAGCTGCGCATCCTTGCCGCCGACGACAACAAGAAGGTGCTGGACCTGCTCACCGCCGACTTTGCCAAACTGGGCCTTGAGGTGGTCACCTGCTCCCGCCGGGGCGAGGTGCGGGCCCTGCTGGACGAGCAGACCTTCGACGTGCTTGCCATCGACGAGAGCCTGACCGGCGGCAGCGGCGTGGAGTTCTGTATGTCCATTCAGGGCAAGTATCCGGGGCTGACCCGGCTGGTAATGACCAACAGCCCCACCCGGGAGATCGTGGATGCCCGCCGCCACCGTGTCATCGATGGCTATATCACCAAGCCCGTCTCCGCCGGAACGCTGCTGGAAGAGATTCGCACCTGCCAGAGATAGCCCGCTCCGTCTCGCTGCCGCTGCCGAGCCTCCAGCATTGCGAGATACGGATGCTGTCAAAAGACCACTTTATATTGTAAATCGTCAAAAAATATGTTACACTAAAATTGCCGCCATCTGGCGGCAGAAGGCACTGCCCAAAACGCAGGCGGCTGACCCTACCGGCAATTTGTCTTGAGGTTTTCCCCAGCAAATGCCGGGAGGTGAGCTTTTTTGAAGTCAAGAACCTCCCGGAAGCCCGATCGGGCGGAAAGGAGGGATGTCCGATGAGTGCAGAAATCGTGATTTCGCTGCTGTCCCTTGGGGTAGCAACGCTGGCCCTGCTTGTCAGCGTCGTAACATCGACGTTCAACATTACATGGCTGATTTCTCATGACAAAAAAGACAATGACAGCAAAAAAGCGAAATGACCGCCACGCCTCTTCACACCGTGCGGTCAATTCGCTTTTTGCGATAATCTGATTGTCGGATAAGGGGCCAGCCGTTTGTGGGTGGTGCCTTTTTCCTGTTTCTATTATAGTATCGTACAATATCTTTGTCAAGCAGCTGTGAATCTGGACCGCAGGGCCCGGCTGTTTTATCTTCTATGGTACTTTAAGCGTCCAGCTTGAACTGCATCAATTTGCCAAGGGCTCCCCCTTTGGGGGAGCTGTCACGGCAACGCCGTGACTGAGAGGGCTACCTGCTCCACCGCCTCGGCAAAGCCCGGGCGGCGGGCCTTATTCTCGATGCAGAGGGTGATGGTATCACCAAGGGTGACGGCTTCCACACCAAGGGATGCGCCGTCGGGCAGCACCCAGGTCTGGAAATCGGCTATGTACTGTTCCAGAACTGCAAGGTCCGCCGGGTCATTGCCGGGGCGGAAAGGGTCGCCCAGATAGCTGAGCCAGAAATCCGCCGGAAAGCCGCTGAGGTACTCGCCCATCTGGTAGATGCGTTTTTTGATCCGGAGGGGGGCTTTCTGCTGGTAGACCTTGTACACCCAGCCCATCTGCTCTGCCATCCGGAAGCGTCGTTTCTCGTCGCTCAGATCATCCCGGATGGTCTTGTCGATGCGGGGGGCATAGTCCGCAAAGGAATCCCCCGGAGCAAAGGTCACCGGCTCCTGAAACGAGGTGATACAGTTGCCCAGAGCACCCGGGGTATCCACCACGTCCCGGGTGTCTGCCGAGAAGCTGTAGATGACCTGCTCCTTGCCCAGATATTCCCCCATAGCCCGGGCCAGCAGGGCGGTCAGGGCCGAAAAGGGCTTGACTCCATGCCGGAGGGCCAGAGCCACAAGGCTCTGCTTGCTCAGCCGGACCAGGGCCCGGTCGGGCTCGCCCTCAAAGGTGTCGAGGACTTCTTTCTGGAAGTCGTTCTCCACCTGACTTTCGGGGTAACGGGCCAGCAGCTCGTCCACGTCAAAGGCGGGCACGTCGGTCAGCGGCGGGCAGGCAAGGGTGCAGCCGTACCGCAGATTGCAGTACAGCTTGACCAGCAGGGTCAGAAAGGGGGACATCCCCCGCCCATCGGCGAGGAAATGGAACCAGTCAAGATAGAGGGTGCTGCCCTCCCAGCTGAGGGCAAAGAGATACTCCGCCGTATCCTCGGGGATGGCGGGCTGGGTGCTGCCCTGCCGGATGCGGCAGGGAGCATCATTGGGTGCAAGATGAGCCTGCTTTTTCTCCCAGACGACTTTCTGAAAATAATACTCCGCCAGCGGGCGGGCATCCTCCAGAGCCTTCTGGAGCAGGACCGGGTCCACCGGGTCAGTCAGCGTGACCTGATAGCGGCAGAGCACCTGATTTTCCCGATAATAATAGACGATGCCCTGAAAAACACTGCGCTCTGCCAATTCCATCAAAAATTACCTCACATTGTCGGCCAGATAATCGGCCAGGTCGCTGATGGTCACAAAGTTGCGCAGCTCCTTTTCGGGGATGCGCAGGCCAAAGGTCTCCTCGAGGTCTGCCACAACGGTCAGCACCTCCATGGAGGAGAGGTCCAGATCATCCATCAGGACGCTGTCCTCATTGACGTCATCGGGCGAAATCTCCGCCACATCTTCCAGAATTTCAAGGATCTGTGATACGATCTCTGCTCTTTCCATCGAAGTGATCTTCCTTTCCAGAATCGATAATTGTAATGTTCCCCCATAGGGTCGGTTTTATAATACCTTTTTATAGACCGAAATGCAACCGGAAGTTCCCACTTTCTGCTTATTTCCGCAGCAGCTTGCCCATGGCGTTGCGGGGCAGGGGCTCTGCCGTAAACTCCACGGCGGTCATCCGCTTGTACAGGGGCAGGGTGCGGTTGACATTGGTAACGAACGCCTTCACCTCGTCCTGCTTGTCCTCGGGGCAGTAGATGACGGCACAGATCTTCTTGCCCTTTTCCTTCACGATGCACTCGGTGATCTCTGCGCACTCGGCCAGCAGGTTTTCCAGCTCCTCGGGGCTGACGTTCTCGCCGCTGTCCAGAATGATGAGGTTTTTCTTGCGACCGGTCATGTAATAGAAGCCTTCCTCATCCACCCGGGCAAGGTCTCCGGTGTGGAGCCAGCCGTCCCTGTCGATGACTTCCGCCGTGGCCTCAGGGTCCTTGTAGTAGCCCAGCATGACGCTGCCGCCCCGGACGCAGATCTCTCCGGTCTCGTCCACCTTGTGCTCAGCCTCCTGTGCAGGCTTGCCCAGCGCACCGATGTGGCCGGGGTCCTGCTCCACATTCAGCAGGCCGTCACCGGCCAGCTCAGTCATGGAATAGCACTGGTTGATGTAGAAGCCGTGGTCCACCAGATAGAGCAGGATTTCGGCATCCAGCGCAGCGGACGAGCAGCTGAGGTTCCACAGGCCGTTCAGCCGGTCCTGATGGCCCCGGCGCACCTCGTTGTAGACCATCTGCACCAGCACCGGCGGGGTGGACATGGCGTCGCTGGGCATCAGCTTGATATCCCGGTAGAAGTTGCGGGGGTCGCCGCAGATGTTCAGCGCACCGCCCTGCATGGCGTAAACAAAGAGGCAGATAAAGCCCGACAGGTGGAAGAAGGGCACCAGCGTAAAGTGGCTCAGGGGCTTGCCCATCCGGTCGGCGGGGGCAAGCTCACGCTTCCGGTCCGGGATGCCCTGCTGCCCGGAGATATACATTTGATTGGCGGTGGCGTAGTTGCGCTCCGACAGCATGACGCCCTTGCTGCGGCCGGTGGTGCCGGAGGTGAACATGATCATCAGCAGGCCGTCGGGGTCGATGACATTTTCCAGCTTCTCCACCGGCTCGCTCTCCTTGAACGCATCCATAGGCCGGAGGAGGGAGCCGTAAGCGGCCTTGAGCTCAGCCTCATAGCCGTAGTCGATGCCGTCGGTCAGGATGAGGGCGGGCTCCACCTGTCCCAGCTCATATTCCAGCTCAGGCCAGGTCTTTTTCTGGTTCAGGGTCACCAGCACCGCACCGGACAGCATGACGCCAAAGGCGATAACGCCATACTCATAGCAATTGCGGCTGAGCACGGCGATCTTTTTGCCGGTCCAGTCGGGGACATTGGCATGGATATACGCCACGGTGCGGCGGATGTCCTGCGCCATCTGGGCATAGGTCCATTCCAGCACGGTCTGGCCGTCCTCGGCCACGTCACGGAACGCCACGCACTCGGGGTAAAGCGTCTCCATAGAGCCGGTGACCAGATCGTAGATGGTATGGGGCATCTCCGACACCGGGATGATGCGGTCGTAATTCTTTGCCATAGGGCATCTCCTTTTTTATTCTCTGCCCGGGGTGCCGGGCATGTATCGGTTTGCAGAAAACGGAAAATGCCGGAACATTTTCCCAAGAGTAAGTATATCGTATCGGAGGGCCGGATTCAATGGAATTTGGGTGAAATGCAAGATTTTGTTGCACAAATATGCAACTTAAACTTGCCTTTATTCTTGTGCAAAGAGATGTAAGTCTTTCCTTTAAATTGACAGCCGGAAGAAAAAGCATTATACTTATTCATAATAAATCTGTATTTCCGACTTGATTTTTTATAACTTGCGCCTGAGCTGCGGCCATTTCTGCCATCCGGGGCACCTTGCGGCGCAAAGGAGGAGCCCTCATTCATGGAAAAGACCCAAACCCGTCCTGCCAGCTCGCTGGGAATGTTTGACCTGCTCAAGGGCGTGGGAATGTTGACCATCGTTTTTGCCCACACGGCGGAGTCCTATGCCATTGGCACCACCACCGACATCACGCCCTTTACCTTTTATCTGTTCGCCTACCGGGAAAGCCTGATGGCGGCGTTTTTCATCGCCAGCGGCTACGGCTTCCGGAAGCGGAGCATCGGCAAGTGCATCAGCCAGCAATTGCAGATGCTGCTCAAGCCCTACCTCATCTCGGGGGTGCTGGCTTCCCTGCTCCACTACATCTGTCATTATGCCGCCTTCGGCTCTCACGAAAGTGCCCTTGTGGAGACCTGGAAAGTCTTTGGCGGCTTTGCGCTGGGCCTGCCCCACACAGCGGAGTATTTCGGCCACACCTTCTTCTCCTGCGGGCCCATGTGGTATCTGCTGGCGTTGATGATTGGCTGGATCGTGCTGGACGTGATCCTGAACGTTTTCCCCGAGCGTTACGTCCCGTGGACCGTGCTGGCTGCCGCCTGCCTTGGCTGGGGCATCACGCTGGCATGGAACGCCCCCTTCTGCATCGCACAGGGGCTGGTGGTAACGCCCTACCTGTATCTGGGCTTCCTCGCCAAAAAGAAGAAGCTTTTTGAATCAAAGTTTCCCCTGCCCCTCACGCTGGGGCTCTGGGCCGCTTTTGTGGTGGTAGGCGTGCTGGTGCTGCTGACCCGGAGCACCGATTGCGTGTCCCTCGGCGAGTGGACCATGGGGCCGGTGAGCATCCTGCTGGACGGTGCGGTGGGCCTCGGCCTGCTGGCTGTTTTCCTCAAATTGCAGCGGTTCGACAACTTCCTCACCCGGGCCGTCCAGTCCATCGGGCGGCGGAGTTTGCATATCTTCTGTGTACATACCGTGGAGCTCACCGCCATCCCATGGTATCTCTTTGCCAGCCATTTCATCGAGTACCAGACCCTCGGCCTTGCGGTGCAGTTTGCCGTCTCTCTGGGCTCGGTGCTGATCATCTGTGAGCTTCTGGCCCGCTGGCGGGATGTCAAGATCGCCTATAAGGCCAAAAAGCGGCGGCAGGCCCCCCGCAGACGAGCCTATGCAGCAAGACATTAAATCAATATAAACTGAGGAGACGTCTATGAACATCGAAACTCCTGCGGCTCTGCGCAGCCGCATTGCGGACCTCGAACAGCAGCTCAAGCTCTCCGACGAGGGGAACGCCGCCCTTGCCCGGCGGTGCCTTGCGCTGGAGCAGGAGGTGCAGGGTTATCTGACTGCACACCCCCAGCGGGAGCTCCACACCGACAGCCCCCTGCGCATCCACCCGGTGCTCTACTATGACTCCGGCTTCGGCTTCTCGGAGGCAGATACCCTCACCTCTGAGGACTGCCTGTACGACGAGCTCACCGGCAGCATGGCAGCTTCCTTTGAGCTGCCTGAGAATATTCAGGCCCTCCGGCTGGACCCCGGTGAGCTGCCCTGCTGCGTCACCGACCTGACCTTCTCGGACGACCGCATCCTCGGCACCGCCGCCAACGGCAATGAGCTGCCCGGCGGCGGCACCCTCTTCCTCCGGCCCGACCCCAATTACCGGCTCTCGGGCCTGCCGGTGTTCCCGGCGGGGATGAAGCTGGTGGTCAGCTACAATTACTTCCCGCTGGAAAGCCTTTCCGACGAGCCGCTGTTCCGGCTGGTGCTGGAAAGCGTCCAGCAGTACCAGAAAGACAGCCTCTCGGAGGAGAACCACATCCGGGACCTGAACAACCAGCTGGAAGCCGCCCGCCAGCAGCTTGCCATGCAGGAGCAGAGCATCGCCCGGCTGAATCAGGACATCATCGACCTGCGCCAGCATAACCACCTGCTCCAAAGCAACGTAGAAGCCTACGACGAGGCCTTGAAGAACATCCGCTCCTCCACCAGCTGGAAGCTCACCTCTCCCCTGCGCCGCCTGCTGAGTTTGTTCCATCACGGAAACTGAGAGGGGGCTTACCATGTACAGCAATTACACCCCCCTGCAGCAGGAGCAGCTGCTCCGGCAGACCTGCCCCGACACCCAGAGCTGCTATCTGCTGGTCTACGCCCCGGGCCGCAGCGTCCAGCTGAGCCGGAGCCTTGACACCCAGCTCCACCGGAAATTCCGGCTGGTGTCCTCCCTTTCCGACCAGCTCACCCCCTCAGTGGAGGGCGTGCTGCTGGCAGCAGAGGATGCCGGGCTCATGAGCACGGCCCTAAGCTTTTTTGCCGACGCTTTGCAGCGCAAATTTGATTATATCATCTGCGATGCCGTCTACGGCTGCGGCGGCGTCACCGCCGTCTGTCAGTCCACCGCACACCGGGCCGGGGTGGGCTATGCGCTGGTCTCCCGCCCCCTGCTGGACCGCTGCCGTGCCGCTGCCCGGGACCCGGAAAACGTCTCCGAGCTGCTGACGCTGGCCGGGGCCTTTGCCGAGAATCCTTATCGCATCCCGGAAGCCCTGCTCCACTTCGGGCGGGACGTCTCCCCTGCGGACCTCTTCTCCGCCAAGGGCAAGCGGGTGCTCATCCTGAGCCATCTGCTGGACATGACTGGTGCCCCCATCGTGCTGGTCAGTGCCGTGCCGGTGCTCCGTCAGCTGGGCTACGAGGTGGCCGTGCTGGGCCCCGAGGACGGCGGTTCGCTGGAGCTCTTCTCCGAGGCTGGGGCCGTGGTGGTCACCCGGGCCGGCTGCGTCTCCACCCCGGTGCTGCTGGGTCTGGCCTTCTGTGCTGACCTTGTTCTTGCCAATACCGTGGTGGAAGCCCGGGCCGTCCGCACCCTCAACGGCTCTGCGGTGCCGGTACTCTGGTGGCTCCACGATGCCTTTGCGGGCTACCCCCACATTGCGCATCAGATTCCAAAAGTGTTGGAAAACAACGTCAGAGTCTACTCGGTGGGCAGCCACGCCGCCGCCGCCATGAAGGACGTCCGGCCGGATTTTGACATCCGCCCTCTGATCTACGGCCTGCCGGACTACGCCGCCGAGGACTTTCCCCGCTCTGACCTTGCCGCCGCCATCGGCTACCCCAAGGACAAGCCCCTGTTTGCCACCGTGGGTTCCTTTGAGCAGCGGAAAGGGCAGGATATCTTCTGTCAGGCCATCCGGCTTCTGCCCCCCGAGACCCGGGCCAAGGCGTCCTTCCTCTTTGTGGGCAAGGCCGCTGAAAAGTCCATGATGGATGCCGTGCGGGACCTGACCGCCGACTACCCCGAGAGCATCTTCTACTGCAAGCGGCTCACCCGGGACGAGATCAAGACCCTGATGGAACGCTGCGATTGTCTGGTCTGTGCTTCCCGGGACGACCCCATGCCCACCTTCGTCACCGAGGGCCTGATCTTCGGTAAGCCCGCCATCGTGTCGGAGCACACCGGCACAGCGGGCCTCGTGACCGAGGGCGTGGACGGCTTTGTCTACCACGATGATGACCCCGCTCAGCTGGCCAAGGCCCTTGCGTACGCCATCGAGCATCCCGACGTCCTCAACGCCATGCACCCCGCCTGTCGGAAGCTCTATGAGACCCACTACTCCAAACAGGCCTTTGAACAGTCTCTCACCGCAGCGGTGCGGGAACTGGAAGCCCTCTCAGTCAAAGCCTGACGGTTTTGCCGGTAACCCTCTCAGTCACGGCGTTGCCGTGCCAGCTCCCTCAAAGAGGGAGCTGTCGAGCCGCAGGCGAGACTGAAGGAGTCAAGCTGGCATTGCGAAGCAATGACTGAGAGGGCTACTGGCTCAATTTGGCTGGGCATCGGTGTCCTCGTCGATCATCCGGTAGCCCACGCCCAGCTCATTAAGAATGTAGTTGTTGCTGCCGGGGCGGCTGCCCATCTTCTTGCGGATATTGGCCATGTTCACCTGCAGTTTCTTGGTGCTGCCCACATCGGTGTCGCCCCAGATGGCCTTGACGATGGCGGCGTAAGTCATCACCCGCCCGGCGTGTTCCGAGAGGAAAGCCACGATGTTGTACTCGGTCTGGGTCAGCTTGACCTCCTGCCCGGCCACGAACACCTTCCGCCGCTCGTAGTTGATGGTCATATCCTGTGCCGTAAAGGTGCCGGAGGGCAGGCCGGAGGCACTGCTGTACCGGTTCAGCCGGAGAGCCGCCCGCACCCGGGCCAGCATCTCCCCGGTGCCGAAGGGCTTTGTGATGTAATCGTTGGCTCCCAGGTCCAACGCCTCGATCTTGTCCTGCTCGGTGGTCCGGGCCGACAGCACCATAATGGGGGTGCGGCTGCGCTGACGCACGGCCTTGATGAGTTCCAGTCCATCCTGATCGGGCAGACCCAGATCCAGAATGACGAGGTCCGGCGTGTGGGACGAAAACAGCGTCACGCCCATGGCGCAGGTATTGGCCACAAGGGCCTGATAGCCGTTGGTCTCCAGCAGGGTCTCGATGAAGCTGCAGATGTTGGCCTCGTCCTCGACCACAAGGATCTTGTACTTGTTATTGCTCATCCTCATTTTCCTCCGTCTCGATCTCTTCCGTTTCCAGCCAGAAACGGATGGTAGTTCCTTCTCCGGGGCGGCTCTCCGCTCCGATCTCTCCGCCGTGGGCCTTGATGATGGCCGCACAGACCGACAGCCCGATGCCCATGCCATGCTTGCCGCCGCTGTCGGTGGTGTCCGAGGGCAGAGCCCCGCTGAACAGGGTCCGCAGCCGCTCTTTGGGGATGCCGCAACCGTTGTCCTTTACCTCAAAGACGGCGTGGTTTCCCATGGTGAACACCCGCAGCGTCAGCCGGGTCATCCCCTTTGCGTGGAGAACGGCATTTTCCAGAAGATTGGTCAGCACCTGCTGGATCAGCATGGAATCCATGGGGATCACGATAAAATCCTCGGGCAGCTCCACCTGAACCCCGACCCCCGGGTGAAGCTTCCGGAACCGCACCAGTACGCTGTCGATGAGCTCTTCCAGCACCGTGGGGGTCTTCTGCACCGACACCTTCTCACTGTCGATGCGGGTGACGCTGAGCAGGTTCTCCACCATCCGGTTGAGCCACTGCACATCGGAGCAGGCCTCGCCAAGAAGTTTTATTTTTTGCTCTTTTTCCAGCGAGTCATAGTTTTCGATGACCGTAGAGCAGGCCCCGTAGATGGAGGTCAGCGGGGTGCGCAGGTCGTGAGACACCGCCCGCAGCAGGTTCGCCCGGGTCTTTTCGGCCTCACTCTCCATCCGCATCTGCTCCTGCTTTTTGTTCCGGGTGGTCAGGGTGCTGGTCATGATGGATACCACCAGCATCACCATCCCCGAAAACAGGTTCTCCGGCAGGGTAAAGTTGAAGGCAAAGTAGGGCGCACGGAACGCAAAGTTGACGGCCAGCACACTGATGAGGGAAGCCGCCGCACCCCATACATAACCATCCGTATTGACCGAGATCAGAAATACTGCAAGGACAAACACCATTGAAGCCACACCATCGATGCGGCCCATCACAGCCTGCATGGCCACCACCACGCCAAAGGCAAGGCAGAGCACGCCCGCCAGCACAGCGGCATCCCGCAGACCGGAAAGTTTCTTCTTCATCCGGGTCCCCTCCTCATGGATCGATGTTCTGAGCTTTCAGTATACCATAAATCCGTTAAAGATACAGCAAAACCGCCGGGTCAGGCCGCTGCGGTTTTATTGACAAATGCCGCCGCAGGGGGGATAATGGAAGCATCCACATTGAAACGAGGGAACGTATTATGCTGTATTTTGAAAACGACTACTGCGAGGGTGCTCATCCGGCCATCCTTCAGAAACTGATCGACACCAACATGGAAAAGGTCTCCGGCTACGGCACCGACCCCTACTGCGCCAGCGCACAGGAGAAGATCCGCACCGCCTGCGCCTGCCCGGAGGCCGACGTCCGGTTCATCTCCGGCGGCACCCAGACCAACTCCATCGTCATTGCATCCATGCTGAACCGGTGGGAGGGCGTTCTTGCCGCTGCCACCGGCCATGTGGCGGGCCATGAAGCCGGTGCCATCGAGTACACCGGCCACAAGGTCATCGGCCTGCCCTGCAAGGAGGGCAAGATCTCCGCCGACACCGTGCGGGACTGGTGCGCCACCTTCTATGCCGACGGCAACCACGACCACATGGTGTTCCCCGGCATGGTCTACATCTCCCACCCCACCGAATACGGCACCCTGTACACCAAGGCCGAGCTGGAAGCCCTTTCCGCCGTCTGCCATGAGTACAAGATGCCCCTGTTCGTGGACGGCGCACGGCTGGGCTATGCGCTGGTCAGCGAAGGCACCGATGTGACCCTGCCCGACCTTGCCCGGCTGGCGGACGTGTTCTACATTGGCGGCACCAAGGTTGGTGCCCTCTGCGGCGAGGCCGTGGTCTTCCCCCACGGTGCACCGGCCCACTTCCTGACCATGGTCAAACAGCAGGGCGCACTGCTGGCCAAGGGCCGTCTGCTGGGCATCCAGTTCGACGTTCTCTTCACCGATGACCTCTATACTTCCATCAGCAAAAACGCCATCGTCACCGCCAACATCCTCAAGCGGGCTCTGGCCGACAAGGGCTACCGCTTTTTCATGGACTCCCCCACCAACCAGATCTTCGTCATCCTGTCCAACCAGCAGCTGGCTGAGCTGGAGGGCAAAGCCAAGTTCGGCTTCTGGGAAAAATACGACGACAGCCACACCGTAGTGCGCATCGCCACCAGCTGGGCCACCCAAATGGAGGAGATCATGCAGCTCATCGAGCTGCTGTGATGCAGGCCAAACTGCCGAAGTTCTGCCCGGCTCTTTGTGCAGGATGCTGATTGAATTTTGCGCTGTGATATGGTATTGTAAAGTTGGCGTATACTCGACGCACACTCTTTATCTGATGAGAAGGAAGGTTTTTTCCCATGGGCTTTTTTGATAAACTCTTTGGCGGCAAAACTGAGGCTGCTACCAAATTCAGCGGCGAACAGAAAACCGTAAAGGCTCCCATCGACGGTCTGGTGCTCCCTCTGGAGCAGCTGCCCGATGAGACCTTTGCCTCTGCCATCCTTGGCCCCGGCTGCGGCCTTGAGCCCTCCGGCGACACCGTGTACGCTCCCTTTGACGGCACCGTGACGCAGGTAGCTTCCACCCTGCACGCCATCGGCATGATGAGCGATGACGGCATCGAGCTGCTGATCCATGTGGGCATGGACACCGTGGAGATGAAGGGCAAGGGCTTTACCGCTCTTGTCAAGGAGGAGCAGAAGGTCAAGGCCGGCACTCCCCTGCTGAAGGTGGATCTGAACGCCATCCGTGCCGCAGGCCATCCCACCGCCACCGCTCTGATCGTGACCAACGGCGACGATCTGCCCGGCGTCAAGGTCGTGGCCGAGGGCACTGTCACCGCAGGCACCCCGCTGATCAAGATCGGCTGATCGGTTTTCCCCATCAATTGCAGACAAAAAGGACTGATGCACCGCTGTGCACCAGTCCTTTTCTTTGTTTGCGTTCTTTGTTATTCCAGACCGATCTGCTGCGCATACTCTTCCAGCAGTTCCCGCTCCAGGAAGGGGGTCTTTTCGCCCATCCGGTCCCGGTAGGTCTCATGGCCCTTGCCGATGACAGCGATGAGGTCGCCTTCCTGTGCATGGTCCACAGCGTAGTGCAGAGCATCCAGCCGGTCGGGGATCTCCACGAACTTTGCATCCGGGTTGCCCTTTTCCATCCCCACACGGATGTCGGCAAGGATATCCTCCACCTTTTCAAACCGGTTGTTGTCCTCGGTCAGGATGGAGAAATCCGCCATCCTGGCGCAGATCTCACCCATGCCGTACCGGCGGAGCTTGGAGCGGTTGCCGCCGCAGCCGAACACCACCACCAGCCGGTGGGGCTTGTAGGCCCGCAGGGTGGTCAGCAGGCTCTCGGTGGACACCTCATTGTGGGCGTAGTCCAGCAGGATGGTGAACTTTTTGCTGATGGGCACCA
>ERZ808246.1473-NODE-1473-length-16903-cov-6.402362_pt1 | contig 16903 bp, 12 predicted proteins | sample MGYA00521083_ERZ808246 | MGnify/ENA primary metagenome ERZ808246 (study PRJEB31516, sample SAMN03275577) | gut metagenome | biome: mammalia-associated habitat; material: feces | host: Papio cynocephalus | place: Kenya | collected 2012-07-07 ... | reverse complement strand
AGCCGTCGAAGGTCGCCGCGGCCATCCGCATATCCCGTCACACCCTGAAAATCGCCAATGAAAACGTCTGGTTCGCGATTTCAGTCAAAGTAGCGGTGCTCGTGCTTGCCGGATTCGGGCTCGCCACGATGTGGATGGCGGTCTTCGCCGACGTCGGAGTCACCGTCCTCGCCGTCCTCAACGCCATGAGGACGCTGAAAACTGCATAAGCCGGACATCTGGATCATCTCATCACCCGAAAATCCGCAAATGTTAGAAGATGTTTACGTCAGAAATCCGAGATTTCGACGATGTGGTTCAGAATGGCATAGACCGTGAGGCCGGCGATGGAATTGATGCCTGTCTTGCGAGCTATGTTCTTGCGGTGGGTGACGACGGTGTTGATGGAGATGAACAGGTCGTCGGCTATTTCCTTGTTGGTCTTGCCATGGGCCACTGCGGCGAGGATTTCCTTCTCGCGGGAGGAAAGCACTTCGGAGTCATCGGACTGTTCTTCGCCGGAGTCATCGCTGTTGAGAAGGCTGAGGACGAGGGGGTTGAAAAGCTTTTCTTCAACGCGCATGTGGTTGCGCATATCTGCCTCCATCGCAAGCAGATGGTTCAGCATATTGTAGCGTGAGGCATTCTCGCCGTTGTCGGGAAGATATTTTATCACAATGTTCTTGAGGTCGTCAAGCTTTTCGAGGAACTGCGTGTGGGTTTCCTCGGATTCCACCTCATAGTTTCCGCTCCCTATGCTGTTGAATATCTTTTCCTCATGTTCAAAATGTGCGTTAAGCTTCTCCACGAGTTCGTCGAAGAACTTGTTCAGCGCGTCCGCGAAAGAGGTGCCCACCTCACCGAGCATCGTGTGGATGAGGCCATGGAGATGGGGGACGGAAACATGGGAGTAATATTCGTGGGACGCGCGGATGTAGTCGGCAAGATGTGCCACATCGCTGCGGTCAAGACCGGAAAGCTCCGGAACATAGTCAGGATTGGAGAAGACGTTGGAGATTTCGATGAACAGCCGCTCCGGAAACGAATGATTCCGGCAAACCTCGCTGATTGTCGAGTCGCCGAAGCCGAGTCTGAAATGAAGCCTTTCGAGAACCGACAGCATACGGTTGTCCGAAAGTATGTCCGCCATCTTCATATTCGCCGAGTAAGGAAGTATATTCTTCATATTTGCAGATTTCTTCTAATCTGCAAATATACGGATTATCCTGCATAACTGTGCATTCCGCCGAGAAGGAAGTTCACGCCGAAGTAGGTGAACAGCACCGAGACGAATGCGAGGAGAAGGAAAATGTGATATGCGCACGGCTTACGCAAGAAAGGAATGTCGCTACGGTGGACGGCTACTGCATATATGATCAGTGTTATGAGCGCCCATGTCTCCTTAGGATCCCAGTTCCAATAGCAGCCCCAGGAGACGTTCGCCCAGAATGAGCCGGTGATGATGCCGGCGGCAAGGAAGAACACGCCGAAATAGAGCAGAAGCATAGAGATGTCGGTGAGGCGGGAGGAGACGGAAGAAACGGATTTCCGCACCGGGGTCGATTCTGATGCCACGGCGCCATACGGTTCCACAGAAAGGTGCCTGCGTTCAATCGCTCCAACGCAGAGCCCGGCCGCGCTGTTGACCATAATCACGGCAAGGATTGCATAGGAAAGCATCATCAGGGAGACATGTATGCTCAGCAACGGAGACTGGAGAACCGGGACGAGCAGAGTCACTGCCGGATTCGCCTGCCCCATTGCGGCGACGAGAAGGGCGAGGGCGGAGATTATCAGCGCGAACGGCTGCATCAGGGAGAAACGCCCGCCGGCAAGAAGACCCGCCAGCAGCACGGTCCAGGCTATAGACATCATCGTCTCCGCACCGTTGGACAAAGGAACATGCCCGCCCACAATCCAGACAAGCGCGAGCATGAGCGAAAGGAATGTGAACAGCACAGCTTCGAGGACAACTGCTGCAAGACGGATACGTATGCCGGTCTCACGCTGCCGGGCAAGGCAGGTCACGAACCATCCGAGCAGTGCAAGTCCGACAAGAAGATAGACACCCGCTATAGGGAAAAGCGGAGGGAAGCTGTTGTAGAGTCTTTCCGCACCGAGACGGAAAAACGAAGGCAAGGTGCCTCCGGCCTGTTTTTCCTGAAATTTCTTCAGCTTTCCAAGAGCAGCCGCGAGACCGTCCTCATCCCCGGTAATGACAAGTTCCCCGATATAATTCATACCCTTTCGTATGAACAACCACTCGTCGTCCGGGATGTCGTTCGGAAGAGGGTCGTTCTGGGCATACCAGCTCACTCGCCCGAGCGAATCAGGCACCGGATAGAGTTTCAAAAGCTCACCCGAAAAAAGAGAGTTCACTGTCTGCATCCTATCCTGTGCGTCATTCGCGCCGCGCCTGTGTTTCTGCGGCACGTCGCGCCATGAACTGCCATAGAACATCCATCCCGTAAGAACCTGCTCGTCAGTAAGACCGTAAACATCGGAGTTTCCATAGAGCTTCGCACGGAAATCCTTTGCGACGGTCTGGAGCGGACATACGCGTCCGTGATAGAAGACATAGAGTTCGCAGAACTGGGAGGCCGTTTCTTTTGAAAGAGTTTTCGGGAGCCTGTTTCCGGCAGCGTACGCGGTCGTTCCCGACACTCCGACAAAAAGCAGGACAGCCGCAGCCATGCCGGCGACCTTCCGTGCAAGAGCACGCAATTTCTTGTCAGTGAAGAAGAATATGATGAATGCAAGAAGAAACAGAGCATAGCCGGCATAGACGAGTCCGATTCCAACAGGGTCGTGCGCGACGGTGAAGGTGGAGCCGAGTTCATCGCTGTCGTATGTCGTCTGATAAAGACGATAGCCATCATACGAAAGTATATGATTCATGCTCACTTCCGCGGACTTCACGCATTTTCCGCCGATTAGCACGGACACCGACGACCTGTAATCCGACGGCGTATCCGTTCCCGGATAATACTCCACGGCAAAATCGTCGAGCCTGAGCCCGAAAGGCAGCGAAAGTTCACCTTTCTTGTTTTCGGAATATGACGTCGCGATGTCCCCGACACGAACGTGAAGCATCCCCTTCCTCGCGGAAAGGGATGTCACAATCGCTCCGGCAACAATCAGCAGCAAGGCAGCATGAAGTGCCAGCGCCGCCGGCCTGTTAACCAATTTCTTCAGCATTTTCAATAATTTTTCGTCATTCCTCAAAAAACAGCGGAGTCAAGAGGGGCTGACTATATTGATTCTATAAACTTAACAATCGCATCCCTATCCTCCTTCGACAATTCGCGGAACGCCTCGACGGACTTGCGCGCATCGCTCTGAGGATCGCCGTGCCACATGATGGCCTCGATGACGGTGTTGGCGCGGCAGTCGTGAAGACGATCCTCACCACCGTTGACAAGAGTGCTGAGGCCTCTTCCCCAAAGCGGTGTGGTGCGGCACCAACCGGTGCGGATGTCATTCTTCATGTTGAGACGGTGCTGAACCATGTCGGTGTAAGGCCAGATGGTCTGATGAGGATAGCGAGGAAGGCGGTCGTCACCGTCCTTGAAGAAGCCTGTAGGGTCTGTGAAGTTGTCCTCGCCGGTCGTCCAGCTCGGACGGTGGCAGTAGGCGCAGCCGATCTCGGAAAAGAGTTTCTTTCCTCTCTGAACATCTTCGTCGTCAAGGTCGCGTGCGGCAGGAACAGCAAGTCCCCGGTGCCATACCATAAAGTCGGTGTAGTCGCTGTCGGACATTTCCGGTTCTATGTCCGTGCCCATCAAGTAGTCGTAGATGTCCTGCTCCACTCCCGCGTCAGTCTTGCGTTCAGGAAAATAATCATAAAACTTCGCCTGAACTTCCTTGTCCTGAGACGCGACCTTGGCGTAAGTCGCAGTCATATAGTGTGAAGGCTTTTTACTGCGTGTCACGTTGGTGATGTTCCAGATGGCGTTGGCACCAGCTGCGTCCTGAAGCGGACCGCGTGAAAGGGCGTAGGTAAAACGGAGAGGATGGTTGGTGTTGCCATAGAGCTTCACCCACTCACCGTTTGCAAAAATTGCAGGATTAAGTTTCACACCGGCCTTCTCCTCTGCGGCATACTGCGCCTTGAGATCATCATCGTCGATGGCATCGAGAAGCCCGGTGCCGTAGATGCCGATTGTCGATTCCAGACGTACGCGCACATTGCTGTGGTCAACAGGAGTGGTCTTGCCGTTCTTCGTCACTTCAAGCGGAACATAGTATGCGTCCTCCGGAATAGTGACTTCCGGATATATGAGCCTGTAGGTTTCGCCGTCAGGGAACATGTTGTTCCATTCGTCCTTGTACTCCGGCCACTCTATCACAATCTTGCTCTCGTCAAGCGGAGCCTTGAACGGCTCGACGGCGAGGGTCTGCGGCATGCCGGTCAGAGAACTGAGGTAGGTGTCGGTCTCGTCGGTGATGACGAGAAGGTAGCCGTTGCCCATTTTGTCAGCGCGATACTCACTCTGGCGACGGCCGTGTCCGTAGTTAGGATGACAGTAGAGACATCCGCGCCGCACCATAAGCGGACCGAGCCCCTTGAATGCGCCATCCTTGTTCTGATTGAAATCTCTCTCAAAAAGCTGTTCGCCGTTCTTGAAAGCCTGAACCATGCCCTCGCTCTCGACCACAGGAGTAGGCTGCTCGTAGGCGGAAGCGCTTGAGTTGAATGCCGTTCCGAGCTTTCCTCCGGCATACCACTCGTCGCTGAGTTCAGTCTTGCCGGGCTTGGGCGCAGGAACGTCCGAAGACTTGTCGCAGGAGGCAGCCACAAGTGCGAGTGCGGCAACATATAATATCTTTTTCATAATTCCAGTTTTAAAATTTGCATAACAATCCATTCGGAGTAATCGAATAAAAAGACGGAGTGCAAGGCTTGCGGCGAAGCCCAAACCGCAGCAACCTGCCGGTTGTGAGAGTTTGGGCGGGGAACGTAATGCAGCAAATCCGCTTTTATTCGGTTACTATTACTGCTCGATGAGTACCTGACGGGCTGCCTCAAGGGCGTTGTTCAGGTCATCGCAAGCCTTAATTGCAGCATACACCTTCGGATCCGTGTAGTTGTTGACAAACGGGCGCGGCATGGCATCAATGGCCTTGAGGCAGTCATCGATTGCGGCAATGAGTTTCGCGTCCGTGTCCCTGTCAACGCTCGCGATGTAGGCGCTCACGGAATTCGTCTCGGCTGAGGTCGCACCGAACTTGCCGAAATAGGCGTTGCGGACGCTGACAATGTTGTCGTAGAAGTCGGTGATTGAGTTCCAGGAATAAGGCGATTCGATGTAGTTCACATCATCACCGGTATATGGCTTTCCTATTTTTGAAGTGCCGACCTCATCGACGATGTCCTTGCATCCCTCTATAATCTGCTCGCTGCCGGCTGTAACTGATGTCCAGAGGCTTCCGGTCTGACCGCTGAGTTTCATCTGACGGCCAAACTCATCGAACAGCTCCACCTCAGCATCTTCAAGAATGGTCTGTTTCTCTTCCGTCACATTGTCGAGTCCTGCCCATGCCGCCTCCAAGTGGCAGGCGCTCACGGTAAGGTCAGCAGCAACTGCAATGGCATACTTAACCTCTTTGTCAGAAATGTCCGAAGCCGCGCGCTCTTTCCCCTCGCGGAAGATTATGTATTCAAGACCATGAAATCCGAGCAGGCCGCCATTGAAATTCGGAACATATTTATCGATGTTATCCATCATGGCATCATTGTTCAGAACTCCGTCAAGTGCGACCTTATCAAGCGGCCAGGTGTCGATGTGAGGATCAATCCCATATTGTGAAGCGGCTCCGAAAAGGAATGCCTCACTCCATTCCCAATACTGACGGGCATTCTTCCACTGCTTGCAGGCCTGGGCGACAAGAGCGTCGGTCTTCGTTTCCGTAAGGGACTCAAGAGTTGCCTGAAGCTTTATGCACTCGTCCGCAAGAGACTTGTAAGTCGGGACAACAACCTCATCCACGAACTGTTCATTCACCTTCTGGAGCCGGGCATCCTTTGCGGAATCGTCACCCAGTCCTGATTTCTCGCAAGACACCGCTGCGAGAGCGACTGCGATTGCAGCAGCCAATTTCTTTGAAGTTTTCATCTTTCTATGAATTATTTATGACTTTTCTTGTGAAACGTGTTCTCGAACCAACCGGCGAACGCGATTCCGAGAGTGACGGACGGCTCGTTGTTGAACGGTCTTTCGTAGAATCTGTGGGAATATTCCGCCTTGATGATAATTTCGTCAATCGGATACCAATTGAAGCCCACGGCGATACGGTGCTTCCCCACCCAAGGGTAGTCGGAGATGCCGTCGGCTACCTTAAACATCGAATCATAATATTCGTAATGCGCGAAGACATAGCATTTGTCGTCAACCTTTTTGAGAGGATGAAGAAAATCATATCCGACCTCAATGCTTCCCACAATGGCGTCCGAACCTACGGAATTGCGGTGGGAAGGCGATGCAGCCGACATATTGTTCTTATTGAACGCGGTGATTTCCGCCGAGTTGTTCAGATGGGCATAGTCGAAGACTCCCCTCGCCATGACGCCGTGCCCCTTGTAGTCGAAGTCAACGGAACCGATGAAGACCTCTCCCCTGCAGCCCTCGTATTTCTTGTTCTTGGTGAGGGAGTTGCTGAAACTGCCTCCGACATAGCCGCTCAGGCCGAGACGCAGTCCCTTCACGGAACGATTGTCGAGACGGAACGCCCCGGCGTAGGAGTTCGCAATCTTGAACTCATAAGGAGAACCGGCACCGCCCTGAATGAAGTTTTCCGTACTGAAGCGGTCGGAATCAAGCCCAGGAAGAAAAAGAAGCTCATATTTCCACGACTTGTTCTTTCCGAACTCTCCCCAAAGTTCAAGACCGGCCTCATGCCACGTGCACGGAAAAATCGTGTTCTCGCCTTCCTGACGATAGCCAGTGAAAAACTCGTTAGGAAGATGGTGGCCGTTCGTGAGCCCTACCGGAACGATAATCATTCCCGCACGGACATTGAATGCCGGGTGAATAACTTTCTGAATCCATGCCTGCTCAAGGGCGACCTCGCCTCCCCTCTCTATTTCGCTCTCGTACTCTCCGGTCTCATCGGCTTCAAGTTCCACCGCGCTCTCGGTTCCGCCGTGCTCAAACTCGATTTCAGTCCCGAGGCTCCAGCCCTTGCCGAAGTCGTAGCCGAGATTAATGACGAAATGCGGAATGTCGAAACGTCCGTGGCTCTTGTCATCGGCATATTTTTCGGGCGTTATGTACCTCTGCCATGCGTCGCTGTAGAAATTTCTGGTGTACATTGCCTCGCCATACCCTCCGATGGTGAGCCTCTGCGCGGACAATGACAAGCCGAGCAAAAGGAATGCGGCCGTCAGGATAATCTTCTGTTTCATATTGGTGTTCAAGTTCTTACCACACAAACAATGCGGATTCAACCACGTCTTGTAAAAAACGCTGCAAAATTACACCGGCGCACCGCTGGGGTCAATCACAAAAAATCGGTAATTCCAAACGTGGGAATAACAACATTTGGGTATTTGGCGACAGGAAAGACTGTTTCACTTGCGGCAAAAGGATATTTCCACTATTTTTGTCGCCGGAAATTTTCGAAAGACGGACTCCAGCGGAAATGGAGTATCATAACAAGCATGAACTTTACTGGACTTATCATAGGCGTAGCCGCATTCCTGATGATAGGAATGTTCCATCCGATTGTAATCAAGGCAGAATATCATTTCGGCACCCACTGCTGGTGGGCATTCCTCATCGTGGGGCTCGCCGCAACCGCAGCATCTCTCTTCACAGAGCACTATATATGGTCAACCCTCCTCGGCGTGTTCGCATTCTCGTGCTTCTGGAGCATACTCGAAATCTTTGAACAGCAGAAAAGGGTCGAAAAGGGCTGGTTCCCGGCAAATCCGAAAAGAAAGGATGAATATAATTTCCGGAATGCGGACAAGACCAATATTCCTGATTCTGAAACTCAGGAGGGCAAAAAATAGTTTCAGCGGGACTTAGAAGTTGTTTTAATTTTTCTCACATTTATGCCAGGCTCCGGACTGGGTGCAGACGTATGCGGCAGTCTCGACAGCCGTCTCATGGGCCTGCGGAATGCTCAGGCCGCGAATAAGCCCGGAAATCAGAGTTCCCGTGAACGAGTCTCCCGCGCCGATTGTGTCATTCACCTCAACTTTCGGAGTCGGAATCTCCGAAACCTTTCCTTCCGGCGTATAGACAGAACTGAACTCCGCACCTGCGGTGAGCACGAGCATACGGAGACCATACTCACAGATGAATCTTGCCGCCAACTCATCATATCCCATATCCCCGAAGCCGAACAAGCCTTTCAGCAAGTTCATTTCGTCATCGTTGATTTTGAACACATTAGCAAGACGAAGCGACTCCGCAATCAGTTCTTTGGACCAGAACTTCTGGCGCAGGTTGATGTCATAGACCTTCCAGGCAGACTCGGGAGCGGCCTTCAGCATGGCCTGAGTCGTGGCGCGTGAGACGGGGCTGCGCTGCGCGAGCGTTCCGAAAGTGATTGCCGAGGATGCGGATGACTTTTTGAGAAGTTCTTCAGTCAGAGGAATATAGTCCCATGCAACGTCTTCATTGATACGATAGTCCGGCTGGCCGTTGTCGAGCAGGACATCAACGGTTCCCGTAGGATGGTCGACCTCGGCAACAAGCAGTTGTATGCCGTTTTCTTCCGCCACGGCAAGCAGTTCACGACCAAGTTCATCCCTGCCTACGGCACTCACCGCCCAACCCTCAACCTCGTCACATGACGCGTGGTAGGCAAAATTCACAGGCGCGCCGCCTGCACGTCTCCCTGTCGGGGTTACATCCCACAGGAATTCTCCGACCCCTATTACGATTTTCTTTTTCATATTAGTGACTGTCAATATAATATTCTTGATACTTTTGCATTACTTCTGTCCGAATCCACGCGCGACGCCTTCAAATTTCCTGCCTTTGGCTTCAACTTGATCAATCAATCGTTATACCCCACCTAATCCGCGACTAATGTTACATCTGCATTTTTCTCATCTATCGGACAAAATTTTGAGTATCTTTGCGCCCGTTTTGAAATAAAGGTACAAGATGAATATTCTCCGCATGAGGCCGGAGGTTGATGAACAAAAAAATGAAAGACAAAAAGGAGATTTGGGGACATCTGGCATGCTTCACGACCTACACTATTTTCGGAATTAACGTCGTGACATGCAAGGACTTGACAGCAGCTCACATTCTGTCGCCTGTGGGGCTGTTCAGCCTGAGGGCACTTGGGGCGGGCGTGCTTTTCTGGCTTGCGTCGCTGTTTTTCCCCCACGAAAAAGTCGAGAAGAAAGACTATCTGAAAATATTTCTGGCGGCCTGCCTCGGGTTTCTCGGCCCGCAGCTGACCTTTCTCTCGGCGCTGCCGCAGATTACGCCGATGACCTGCTCCATTCTGAGTGCGCTCACGCCGATTTACACCATGTTCATCGCAGCGGTGGCGGTCAAAGAACCGATAACACCGCAGAAAGCCGGAGGTGTGTTGCTCAGTTTCGCGGGCATCGTTTTCCTTATTCTTAACAGCACGGGCAGCGCGTCCGGAAGCGCGAGCAATTCCCTTACTGGCATCATCCTTATGATTTTCAACGGGATTTTCTTCGCGCTCTACCTCGGCATATTCCGCCCGTTGATTCAGAAATACTCGGCGGTGACATTCATGAAATGGATTTTCCTCTTCACTTCACTCACCACCCTCCCCTTCTCTGCAAGAGAACTCGCCGGCCTCGACTGGAGTCAGTTCAACGGACATCTCGGAGCAGATCTCACCGTGCTTGTGCTCGGAGCCACGTTCATCTCCTATTTCCTGCTCCCCGTCGGTCAGAAAAATATCCGCCCGACCCTTGTAAGCATGTACAACTATTGCCAGCCCATCGTGGCCACCGCGATAAGCATCTGCATCGGCATGGACACAATGAACTGGCAGAAAGGCCTTGCCGCTCTCGCCTGCATGGCCGGAGTTGTTCTCGTAAGTTTCAGCAAGAAACGCGGTGACGCAAAATAGCAGCAGTCCGGCTTCTGCCGCTCACTATTTCAGCAGCCGGTTCAGCAACTCGTCCAATGATTTTTCATCTGTGACCTTGGCGTCCACAAGCTCGCCGCGGCTGATGAAATAGGAAGTAGGCAACTTTGTGATGTTGTACTGACCTATATACTTTGAATTTGCACCCTGCGAATCGCATACGCTAATCCACGGGAGGTTCTGTTCTTTGACGATTTTAGCCCACCCTGTCTTGTCGAGGTCAAGCGCGACTGAATAGATTTCGAGTCCGCGACTGTGGTACTTGTCGTAGAAGTGCTTGAGAACATCGAGGTTGAAGCGGCACTGTTCAGGGTCAGAGGATGTCCAGAAATGCAGCATCACTAGCGGGGCGTTTACCTCGCTAAGCTTCACCTTCTTCGCGTTTATGTCCGGGAGCTCGATGTCGAGGAACGATACGGCTTCGGCATTGCGGATGTTGTGGAGCAAAGACATATAATCCATTCTCCTCTTTGCCTCATCGCGCAAAGCCTTGACATACTTTGACTTCGGATACACGGTTTCGAGAGAGTCGGCGACATTGAGCATCAGTATTCCGTCGGTTTCCTGTCCAAACACAGGAAGTTCGCCGGAAAACGACTGCCAGAAAACGGGCACGACCGTGAGAGAATGACTATTTTCAAGGACATAGCGCACTGAATTGCGGTAGTAATCAACGTATACCTGTCCGAGGGCGCGCTTCGCCTGTGATATTTCAGCGTCGGCAACCGCCCTGTCAAGATCGTATGAAAGGTCAGCCATCTGCTCGGATGCCGTCTTGAAGTCCGCATCTATCTTCTGCAGACGCGCGCAGTCCTCGGAACCGCTGACGCTGTAGCCGCCAAGCGAATCGAGAGACACCGCCACATTGTCTCCCCTGTCAAGGAGGAGGGAGGCTATTTTTTTCTGCCCGTCATAAAGGTAGACAAACTCAGGCTGCCCGTCTTCGAGAGCCACCTTGCAGACAGCCTTGCCGGACTTCCCGAGATTTAGAGTGTCAAGAACAGAGTACTTATTGACGTCAAGGGCTTTGATGACTATGTCGCTGCCGGAGTTTCCGGTAACGGTTATCTTCGCTCCGCGCGTGCAGCCGGAAAGCAAGGCGGCCGCAATCGCCGCAACAGGCAGGATTCTGTAAGATTTCATAAGTTCTTCAAAATAAAAAAGGACGACGTCCGAACTTTCCGCCGGTCATCATCCCATTGAATTAAAGTGCATTAAACTCACGGTATATGTCCGCCGCAATCCGCGTCATTTCCTCGGGACTCACTTCCACGTGTTTTCCGAAGGCCATGTCCGACTCCTTCTGAAGCGGAACGAGATGGATGTGCGTATGCGGGACTTCCATCCCGAGAACCGCCACACCGATCCTCTTGCAGGGAACAGCCTCTCCAAGCGCCGTCGCGACCTTCTTTGCGAACTTGCACAGGCCGACATACGTCGGGTCATCGAGGGCAAAGATGTAGTCGTTCTCAACGTCCTTGGGAATCACGAGAGTATGTCCCGGAACCATCGGATTTATGTCGAGGAATGCATAGTAGTTGTCGTCCTCCGCGCATTTGTACGAAGGAATTTCGCCTTTGGCGATACGTGTGAAAATCGTCGGCATATTATGATATATGTAAACTCTCCTTAAAATGTATGTGGACTCCCCACATGAGACTCCGGATTACAGAGTTATGTCGAGAATCTCGAACTTTATTATGCCGGAAGGCACCTTCGCCTCCACGACTTCACCCTTGGAGTGCCCCATCAGAGCCTTTCCGATAGGTGTCGTTGCTGCGAGCTTACCCTTTGTGAAGTCCGCCTCAGACTCACCGACGAGAGTAAATTCCATCTCCTTGCCGAGCGAAAGGTTCTTCACGCGCACCTTGTTCAGCATCTGCACCTTGTCCGTGCCAATCTGCGACTCGTCGATGACGCGCGCATTCGCGAGCTGATCCTGAAGTTTCGAAATAGTAAGTTCCAGAAGCCCCTGAGCCTCACGTGCAGCCTCATATTCAGCATTTTCGGAAAGGTCTCCCTTGTCTCTAGCCTCCGCAATCTGAGCGGAAATCACAGGACGCTGCGCAATCGCGTCAGCCAAGTCCTTCTTGAGTTTGTCCATACCCTGCTGGGTAAGATAATGAATAGCCATAATTATTTCTTTTTATTGTTATATACTACCAAAAACCGCCAAAGACGGCGAAGACCGAACTCGTCCTCGCTGCTTACGGCGACATTAAAATAAACAGAGCCCCGCCTTCAACGGGCGGAACCCCAACTACTTCTGCAAAGGTAGGCAATTTTTTCATCGAAGCAACAAATATTCTCGAAAAAAAGACACGAACCGGCAGGAAAGTACACCAAACCACACCTTGGTTGAGTCGATAAAACGGATACGGATTCATCGAGGAAAAACAACTCTCTACTGTTCACCAGACTTGTCGGGTTCGGATTCGGGCCAGTCAAGGGGCTGGAACCAGGTGTACCAGCGACCCCACTGGCGGGGAGAGTCGCTGTGGGCATAGCTGAGAAACTGCTGCACTCCGACACGGACATGACCGCAGCCGTCGCCGCTCATCCCGGCGTTGATTACGCCCTTGCGGAGGTCACCCTGAACGAGGTCGCCTTTTGTGAAAGTGATGCCGTCCTCCGATTCCCAGACACGGATGCGGCTTCTGTCTGTGTTGCGGCGTTCCGCGTGGATGGCGACGAACTTCTGGCTCTTCTGGATGAACTTCACCTCGGTGTGGTCTGGATTGCTGATGTCGCTTTTGTCGAGGGCTACTCCCCTGTACTCAAGACGAGAGGGCCAGTTGCCGTCCTTGGCGGATGCGGTTGAGACCCGTGTGGTCGTGCCCTGCCGGTTCTGCTCCACAAGAAAATCATTGTATGAGTAGTAGAGATAAACCACATCGTCCTTCACCACGATGCAAGGCTCTCCCGCTCCGAAAACCACGCCCTCATGGCCGGGAACAGGCTCATAGTCGATGACAGGCTGCGGGTCGTCGCCCCAGCAGTCTCCGCTCCATTTCTCCCACGGGCCGGTCGGAGTGAGGCCGCGGGCGATGTAGAGGTCGTTGTCGTAGCCATTCGGCTCCTCAGTCGAGGTGTAGGCAATGTAATAGTACCCGCCCCATTTTGCCACGCCGGGATCACAGACTGAGAATGCGTCGCGCTTTCCATCCGAAGGGAGCAGCGCGTCCGCCTCGTCAGTCCAGGTCTTTCCCCCGTCGACCGAGTGGCGCCATGTTATCTTGTCCCAGAAGTATTTCCCCGAGCCGTCGGAGGTTATGCGGCATCGGAACTGCCCGTCAGTCACCTCACCGCCAGCAAAGGAAACGGCGTCCGTATTCCCGGACGAACCGCCGTCAGTGCATTTCCATATTCCTGACTTTTCCGTCCCGTCACTCATCACCCAAAGATAGGTTCCGGCCGGGAAAGTCTCGGTGTAGTCTTCCTTTTCTGTCCGGTAGAGGCTCAGCCATGCGTTGTCGGCATAGTTCACGAAAGTCTTGGCAGCCATGGCGTTGCCGCTGACGGTCGTCGCATAATCCGTGTCCCAGGCGTAGAGTTTTAATGTGAACCCTTCAGTCGTGCTGTTCCAGGCCGGGCATTGAAGGGATATGAAGCCGAAATCCCTGTCAGAGGTGAATTTCTGTGCAAAAGTGCCGGAAACACCGAGCTGTGCGGCCGTCTGGCTGTCGGATACGGGGATGCTGACATTCGTACCGTAATAGTCACCGGGCGTCGCGAGCCATATATCTATCGAATTGTCGTCGTTTATGATTATCGACGGGCCATAGCGATAGTTAGGCCCGGTGTATATGTCCCAACCGTCCCGTGCGAGTGGATAGACATCGACGGGATTGGGGTATGGGCTGTGACCGATTATCACGTCTGCCGGCCTCTCAGCCGGCTCACAGGCGGACACGAATGCAGCGACAACTGCGGAGACGGCCATCGCCTTGAGACATTTCTTTATAAAACTCATATTCAAAAAAAAAACGGATGAACTAATACCTATATTATTCTTTTTTTTCATCGGTCATGCAGTTCCACGGAGACCCGCCCGTTTCGAGGAGAGAATGTCCGCGTGCGGTCGCCGGACGGAGTGTGTTCAGTGAGGAGGATCTGGAGTTTGCCTTTCGAAGTGCGGGAGACCGTGAGGTCGAAGTCGGAATTAAAGGCGCGGATGTGACGCAGTGCCATCGAATCCCAGCCGGAAGGAAGCGAGACGTTCATAGTGAAGCTCCTGAGACCGGTCGGACGGATGCCGAAGAGACCTTCGGTGATGACGCGGCAGTAGAGGCCGCTCTCGGCCGAGAGGTGACGCTGGGAGCCTTCCGGCCAGGCCTCGACCGCATACGGGACGTGATCCCCGAGAAGGCGGCGGGCAGAAAGGCGGTGCAGGATGCCGAGAGCCTTGTCCGTGCTGCCTGTATAGAAGATGCCCCGGAGGGCGTAGAGTGTGGCCCTGTCCCAGAACACGTCGCTTCCCTGCTCGGTGAGGCAGCCGTTCTCAGTCATCAGTTCAGGTCCCGTGAGGGCTGCGGAAGTTCCGGCGGCGCGGGTGTCCAGACCTGCAATCAGCGGCATGCAAATCCAAGAGCGAAGGAGCGTGTTGTCCTTGTAGTAGCGGTAGGTTTCATAGCCGGAGACCGTGCCTCCGAAATAACGCTCTATCGCGGATGCCATTTTCCGTGACCTGCGGAGATAGTCCGTTGTCTCTGACTGGCTTACGCCGATTTCCTTGCCGAGATATGATGCAGAAACGAGAGCATCGTAGTAGAGCGTCGATGTGCAAAGGTTAGCGTCTCCTGACTCGAAGCGGTTTTCAAGTTCGTCAGTGTCGGAAGCCACGACCCCGTCGTCGTTAATCTGGCGTCGGCAGTATTCAAGACACCACTGAATCAGCGGCCAGAGCTCACGGGCCTCTGCCTTGTCACCCCTCGCGAGGGCATAGCGGGCGGCTCCGTAGGCAATCATGGCAGCGTCGCCGCGGTCTCCGCAACCGTCCCAGATGTCCTTGCCCTCGGCGATGACTGAACTCGGTATGGCCTTGTAATCCGGCGAGGTGAAGCGCGCGAAATGGCGAAATGAGTTAAGAGCGGACTCGTTGCCGTTGGCGTTGCCGAGATAGGGAAAGAACGGGTCTATGTACTCGGCCTGGTCGTTCGCCCAGATTGCCGCATAGTAACTCTCGCCGCCAGGGCCGTGCATCAGGCCGCCCTTGGTGCGGAAGATGCTTTCGGTCGCGCGGATTTTGGCAAAGCGGAACATTTCGTTCAGTACAGTGTCTGGAGTTTCGAGGATGAGGTTGTCCCCAAGGCTGCCGACGAATGTCTGACGGGCGGCAAATTCCGCATCAACATCCGGATGCAGCGGAGACTCGGCAGGGACGGTGCGCGCCACAGGCTCCGAGCCGGCAAGCAGAAGAGAGGTCACGACCCCGCCCTCGCGATAGGCCTGATATATGACGGTGAAAGTGCGTTCAGTGCCCGGAGCCATCCATGCGGTTCCGCTGCCGTCAATCTCGGCGCGGACAAGATAGACGCCATCCACTCCGGCACAGCGGTCGGTGGAGGCCACCTGACAGAACTGCGGAACGGTCACCAGAAGATTGTCTCCCGTAACATTGCGGAGCTTAAACCGCTCATAGACAGCGGGAAGGGTCGTTGAAGGGAATAGCGTGCGGGTCATCTGAATGCAGGCAGTCTCCGTCGTTCCGGAGCCCACGCCTATGAAATCATTTGACTTTGACCATAGACTCGTCACCTCAACCATCCCGTTTATGCGCACAGAATCCACCCGTTCGCGGATAAGGCTGCGCCCGTTCACCGCAAGCAGCGAGGGGATGTCGGCGGCGATGCGGAAATTCATCGACGCGTGAGTGTTGTTGGGAACCGTGCGCAGCATCGGGAACACGAGCGACTTTTCGCTGTGGAATGTCCTGTCTGCACCAACGCCCCAGCGCAGCACGCAGGAGACCTGCTCGCCGCTCATCTCGATGTGGTCTTCATGCGGAAGTCCCTTGGAAGCATCCCAACGAATGCCTCGGCCGCCGCGCTCAATCGTCCAGCGGGTCGGGGCGGCCTGACCGTCGTCTGAGCCTGAATCAGTCCTGTCAGCGGAATCGGCCAGCTCAGAAGCAGAAGCCTCCGAGTCAGCGGAACCGGCCGCCGCAGAAGCCGCCGGATCCGGCTGTATGTCATAAAGCCCGTTCGGATTCCCGGTCTTATAGGTCGGAAGAGAAGAATCGACAATCTCGGCATCCACACATTCACGCGAGCCCCGCATCACGTTCCGCTCGATAAAGTCGGCCTGCTTGTCAACTGTCTGGGGCATATATCCGGCGACGGCATGATTGATTCCCGGGAAACGATAGAAGCGGCAGGCCGCGCCGGCAGCCACAAGAGCCTTCTGAATCCGGCATGGGCCGCAGAAAGACAGTCCTCCGGAAGTGATGCCGTCATAAGGCACAAGCTCGTCCTCAGTCCCGTGGAACATCATCACCGGGCAGGGCGTCAAGGCATAGCGCAGCGGCTCACGGACAAGGACGGCCCCGGCAAACGCCATGATGCCCGCATAGTTGAAGCCGGAGGGAAGCGCGGAGGCGAGCGCGGTACCGTTGCAGATTTCCCACTCGGCCTGCTGAGCCGTAATGGCTCCGGCAGACGAGCCGGTCACGACAATGTTCCGGGCGTCAATTCCCATTGACGAGCCGTTCTCAAGGAGATATGCGGTCGCCGCGAACAAATCCTCTACGGCAAGGCGTATCGCATTGTCCAGCAAGATATTGAACTCCGACTGCGTCACACCGCGCACGCCCTTGAGCCCGAGCCGGTAGTCA
>ERZ808246.1472-NODE-1472-length-16907-cov-18.419831_pt1 | contig 16907 bp, 13 predicted proteins | sample MGYA00521083_ERZ808246 | MGnify/ENA primary metagenome ERZ808246 (study PRJEB31516, sample SAMN03275577) | gut metagenome | biome: mammalia-associated habitat; material: feces | host: Papio cynocephalus | place: Kenya | collected 2012-07-07 ... | reverse complement strand
CCCCCGTACGGGGGATGTTCAAACGGCGGAAAATATGTTATACTATTTCTTGAAGTTTGGTGGTACCAGGATGAAGATGATACGGACAAGCAAGATGGGACGGTGCGGCGGCGCTTTTGCGCATGCCGTGTACGCGTGCCCGCAGAACGCGCCAGGACGCGTTCTGACGCATCCGCTTGCGTCCAAGTACCCCCCCCCCCCTATTTGCCAGTGATGCCGTAGCGGGCTTCTACGCGGCGTTTCCGGGTCGCAGGGACTGCGGTTCCTACCCATATTCGGCGCGGTTTCGGACGGGACCGCGGCGGATTGCTTTTCTCTTTTATCCTCTTCTCAACCAAGAAGTCTTGCAGGAACGCCTGGGGTGTTCGTGCGGAAAATTCAAGTAAATCCCCAAAAACAACAAAAAGGAAACAAGAAACAATGAACATGAAATCAATGATTGCCGCGGCCGCCGTGGTTGCGTCTACGGTCGCCTCCGCCTCCGCCCTCAAATGGACGATCAATGCGAATGACGACTTTTCGTACGACAAGATCTCATTCAAAGCCTTCGACAAGAGCGGTGAAGTAATAGATTATACGGCTGTTACATGCGGAAACGGCGTCTTCAACTCCGGCGAGGATTTCTTCACATGGGATTCCACCGGGGCCAAAGTCAAGCCCTATGGTGGCGATAATTCTGGCGTTTGGCAGGATGTCGGCTCTGTGATCTTCACGTTTGACAAGGACAACACGACTGTGGCCACGACCGGCGGTTACAAGTGGGGCAAGCTTTCCTGGGATGATTTTTACAAGTCGTTCAAGGATGGCAAGGATTTCACGACCGGAATCTTTGGTGACAATGGCCAAGTCGGCACCATGACGTTTGCCGTTCCCGAGCCGACGAGCGGGTTGATGCTGCTCCTCGGGGCGGGGATGCTCGCGCTGCGGCGCAAGGCGGTCCGCGCCTAAGGGCGTCAGTTCCGTCCGCCGCCCTCTCCCCCGGTTCCGGCGGGCGGGGCGGCTCTTTTGGGGCGGGTGCGCCGTCCGTGCGAAAGGGCAGCCCCCGCCTGCCTTGACGGGCAGTTGCAGAATCGGGCGCGAATTGCCATAACGACAACAAGATGAGAGCGAGGGACGGAAGACCGGCACAAAGAACCGAGGCGGTGGATCCGCCGCGTCCGGTTCGCGGTCTTTCTCGCTGGACGATTTTGGACAAATGAAAGGAAAAATACGATGAAACCTACTGTTTCTCTCAACCGCCGCAGCTTCCTGTTCGGGTCCGCCGCGGCCGTCACGCTGGCCGGCCACGCCACGACGAAGACCGGCGCGCGGCAGCTCAAGCCGGGCGAGCGCTACCGCCTGGCCCTGATCGGCTACGGCATCCAGATGCGCACGACGCTCACGCCGCAGTTCATGTGGTGGAACGACGCGCCGAACATGGAAATCGTCGCGGTGTGCGACTGCGACAAGGTGCGCGCCAACGCCGGCGCCAAGCGCGTGAACGCGGAATACAAGAAGAACACGTGCAAGGCGGTCTACGACTTCCGCGAAATCCTGAACGACCCGACGATCGACGCGGTGTGCATCGCCACGCCCGACCACTGGCACGCCTACATGAGCGTGGAGGCGATGAAGCACGGCAAGGACGTCTACTGCGAAAAGCCCCTCACCTTCACGATCGACGAGGCGAAGAAGGTCATCGCCGCGCAGAAGAAGTACGGGCGCGTCTTCCAGACCGGCTCGATGCAGCGCAGCTGGCGCGACTTCCGCACCGCCTGCATGGTCGTGCGCAACGGCTTCATCGGCGATGTCATGTACGTGGACGCGAACTACGGCGTCGGCGGGCAGAAGCTGGGCGGCCCGTCCCACCCGGTGCGCTTCTTCGACGTGCCCGAAAACGCGGCGACGGAAGGCGCGCCGAACCCGGACTGCGACTGGAACATGTGGCTCGGGCCGGCGGCGTGGCGTCCGTATTCGGACCAGCTTGCGCCGCGCGGCGTGAACGAGTTCTATCCGATGTTCTGGCGCTTTGACGACGACCTGGGCTCGGGGTACAACGGCGACTGGGGCGCCCACCACCTGGACATCGCCCAGTGGGGTCTCGACCTGGACAAGTCCGGCCCGGTGAAGATCATCCGCTCGGACGAGCCGCACTCGACGAACCTCTTCCACGGCGGACGCCGCCAGTTCGGCATGCGGATGATTTTCAAGAAGCCCTACGGCGACGTCGAGCTCTACCACGGTCCGTTCGGCGTCTGGGGGACGGTGTTCTACGGAACGGACGGCATCGTCGCCGTCAACCGCGGCAAGATCGCGGTGTGGCGCGGCACGGGCCTCGTCAAGCCGACGGCGGAGATCCGCAAGGCGATCGACGACGCCTCCTTCATGCCGGACAAGCTCGTCGCCGCCTCGATCGGCAAGGACTACGGCACGGACGCGACGGTGAAGAAGGACGACGCGCTCGACAAGGCGCTGGACAAGATCGAGCAGGTCTTCGACCTGGCCCACGCCAAGGTCCAGCTCTACAAGAGCGCCAACCAGGTGCGGAACTTCTGCGAGTGCGTCGCGTCGCGCAAGTGCACGATTTCGCCGGCGGAAGTCGGCGGGCGCAGCGCGACCTTGTGCCTCCTGTGCAACATGAGCTACAAGTACGACGCGTCCTTCGACTGGGATCCGGAGAAGATGGATTTCGCCGGCGGCAACTGCCGCGGACTTTCCATCGCGCGTCCGGTCTACCGGAACGGCTGGGACGTCGTCGTCTGAGTTTTTCACGCCAGCCCAAGGCGCGCGGTGCGCCTTGGGCCATTTACCCGATTTCGACAACTGGAGATGGCCATGAAACGCATGAAACGTTGTTGGGCGCTCGCCGCGCTGTGCGCGAGCCTGGAGGGACTGTGCGCCGGGGCGAATCCGGCGTGGATCTACGTGCCGGACGGAGAGTCGGGCGCGGGCGTCATTTCCAATAATGTCGCGTCGGGCGGCTGGGTCCTGAAGGTCCACGAGCTGAACGCCGACCGCGGCACGCTCGCCCTAGGGCAAAAGGACAGCACGGAGAACGGCGCCGCGCTGGTCAAGGACACGGACGGGGCCGTGAAGGGGACGGGCGTCCTCGACCTCTCGACCGCCATCTCGGACACTAAGAGGAAGCGCTGGACGATCGAAGAGATGAAGGAGAAGTGCCTCGCCGACGACGCTTCGCCCTTGACGGCCTTCGTCGCGCCGCGCGAACTGCGGAAATGGGGCGGGGAGGTCTTCAAGTACAAACATACGAAACCCTGGACGATTGTCGCCGACTGCCCGTATCTGAAGGAATTGTCGGGCCAGATGCTGAGAGTCGAAGACAGTACGGCCAAGCTCACGCTTTCGACGTTCAATGCGCCTAACGCCACGACCATAGGTGGATGGGGTTTCGGCGACATGAACCTGCTGGCGGACGCGGCGTGGGATCTCGGGAACGTCCAGGAACTGGGGAAGGGCAGCATCGCCTGGACGACGACGCCGGCCACGCTCAAACTGCCCGGTCTGCAGCGCTTCCCGTTCGGCGGCATCTACGGCGGAGACATGACGAACGAATTCGCGCTCGGGACGGCGTTCAACACCCTGCAGTTCGTCGGCAAGTATGCGATGGACTCCGCCGGATACCAGCCTCTCAAGAAACTGTATTTCGGGTGCGACGCGGGTTGCGTGTTCGAGCCGTACGCCATCAACCGGCTCGTCGAACGCGTGTGGTTCACGGGCGCGGCGCCGACCTTTTTGGCGGGCGGTCCGGCCCTCGGCAGCCGCCAGTTCGTCGAGAACGGAAACATGACGCAATCTCATCAGCCCGAGAAGAGCATCGTCCTCTATGTGCCGACGAACGCGAGCTGGACGGCCATCCGCGCCCGGGCGCGGGATTTGACGGATCAGGAGAAATCGGCCTTCGCGCAGGCGCATCCGGGCTGGACCGCGCCGTGGGGCGTCCTCCCGGCGGGCGTGCTGGGCACGGCGAACGCGCAGTATATCGGCGATGTGACGGATGCCGATCTCCCCGTCCGGTGGATCAAGGTGACCACCTACGCGCACCGCCGTTACGGCGCCACCTGGACGGTCGACGACATGTTGACGGTGACGGTCAATGGCGCGACGCGGCAGGTTCCGTATGGGGCGCTTGTCGAGGTTCCGCTGGGGGCGGCGGTCACCGTGCAGATTTCGACGCAGGACGGCCCGAACGGCGAGAAGGCCCCCGAACCCGTCTGGGAGGGCAACCTCCCCGGCGCACTCTCGGACGGCAACAAGAAACTGACGTTTACCGTGCAAGACAGCGTCTCGCTCTACGTGAACTTCCCGTCCGACTGGACGTTTGTCCCGAAAGACGGCGAATCGAACGGGAACGACATCACCGGCGGCTTTATCACGGACGGCTACTGGTTTTGGCCCGTCCAACGCAACTGGGACGATGCGCTGGCCATCGCCAAAGCGGAGACTTACGTCACAAGCGGAAACGCCGCGGTCGCGCACAGCTTGACGCTGGAAGGCGAACTGAACCTCACGAAAGGTGTCGTCGGGGGCATGGACGGGCTTAAATGGCCGAAATCTCTCTCCTGGAACAATTCTCCGGTCATCCCGGCCCTCCACGCGATCGAGATGCAGGCTTTCAAGAACACCGCGTTCGCCTCGTACTACGCGCCGCGCAATCTTCGGGCGATCCGCAGCTGGGAGCAGCTGTTTAACAACAACGCCGCATGCGCGAACTTTGTCCTGGACTGCACCAACCTGAATGCCGAGGCGTCTTTCGCGCCTTTGTGGTGGTCGCTCAACAGCGCGTCCGTGTCGCGGATGGTCGTCAGGTTGCCGGCGAAGGAGGGCACGAAGACGCTTATCGAGAATCAGACGAATTGGGCCGAGACGTGGAACAAGTTGGACCTCTCCGCGACCGACCTGGCGGAGTGGGATCTCGCGAGCGTAACCAACGTCACGGCGGGCGCGCTGCGTCTGGACTACGGTCCGGGTCCGTCGGGCGCCTTGGATCTGCCGAACGTCGAGACGATCGGCGAGGCGGCTTTCGGCAACTGGGTTCGGGTCTCGTCCGTCGCGCTGGGCACGAACGGCACGCTCAAGTCGCTCGGCGCCTACCTGTTCAAGAATAACGGCACGGCGCGCATGTTCCTGTCGGACGGCGTGACGTACACGGACAAAACGAACGGCGTGGCGACGACGGAGTGGTTCCCGTTCTACACGAACAGCGTCCACGCGCTGGAGACGGTCGATTTCGGCAAGAGCCACGACTTCGAGATGGCGGACCACGCCTTCTGGTCGCGTCCGGCAACGGGCGTATGGAATCCGCTCCCGCTCACGGGCGCGCCGCTGCCGATCCGGGAGTTCCGGTTCTCGGGCAAGGCGCCGAGCCGCGCCTTGCTGGACAAGCTCGTCGCCGGGCGCACGGCCACGGCTGACATCGCCAAGGGTGACGTGGCGAAGGATTTGCGGATCGTCGCGCCGCTTTCGGACGCGACCTGGAGCGCGTTGCGCAAGCAGGGCACGGTCTCCGGCGGCTATTATGCGGCGCGCAAGGAGCTGGACCGCATCCTCAACTTTGCGGACCCGCAGGCGAAGAAGTGGCGCGTGGTGGGGCTCTACCGGACCGCGGACGGCCTATCGCAGGCGTGGCTCGTGCAACACCCGGACTTCGAATTCCGCGAAGGGTTCGTCCTGCACTTCCGCTAAGGCGTTTGGTTCAATCAGCAACACAATATAAGGAGAACAAGATGACGACAAGAAGAGAATTTCTCGCCGGTCTCGGCGCCGGCGCGGCGTTGGCGGCGACCCCGGCCCAGGCCCTGTCGGCGGCGCGCGCGGCGCGTCCCGGCAAAGTCGCCCTGCAGCTCTACTCGATCCACAAGTACATCGAGAAGGAAGGGCTCGCCAAGGCGCTCGCGGACGTCAAGGCGATCGGCTACGAGGGCGTGGAGTTCGCCGGCTACTACAACCACAAGCCCGCGGAGCTCAAGAAGATGCTCGCGGACAACGGCCTTGAGGTGTGCGGGACGCACGTGTACTGGAACGGCGAGTTCGCGCCCAACAGCTACAAACAACTCTGCGAGTTCAACCTCGCCTACGGCAACACCCACCTCTACTGCCCCGGCGGCGGGAACGTGCCGCCCGGGTGCGACGGCGACAAGGAAGTCGCGCCCAACAAAGAAATCGACGACTTCACGAAGAAGCTGTGCGACTTCTACAACAAGGCCGCGGCGGATTGCGCGACGATGGGCTGCAAGATTGGCATCCACAACCACACCTTCGAGCACCGCATCAAGATGACGGACGGCACCTCGTTCTGGGACTACTTCTTCTCCCATACCGACAAGGCCGTGCAGATGGAGCAGGACGTGGGCTGGACCGTCCACGCCGGAGTCGACCCGTGCGCACAGTACGTCAAGTATCCGCACCGCTCCTTCACGCTTCACGCCAAGGAGAACGGCTGGGGGCCGGGGGTCATGTCGTTCGACGGCATTCTCGGCGAGCCCGGCAAGCCGAACCAGAAGGGCGTGGACTGGGACAAGCTCTTCAAGGTCACGGACGCGGACGGCGTGCAGTGGTACGTGGTCGAGTGCGAGGTCCACGCGGACTCGCTCTTCGCGGTGAAGAAGTCGTTCGAATTCCTCCGTTCCAAGGGGCGCGTGTAGGACGCTCCGGGAGGGCGGGACGGCGGACGGACCGCATCCGTAACGGAGGCGGGCTTGTCGCCGGACGGCAAATTTGGTAAACTGTCTTACGACGCCGGGCAAAGGCGCGCGGCGGAGCAAAGAGGAATGAGTATGGACTTGCATTGTGTTTTCGCGTGGGTATGGGCGGTTGCTGCGGGCGCCGCGTCCGCAGCCCCGGTGGCACGGGACATTCTCGTGCGCTATCCCGACTATCCGACTGCGATCGAGCGCGATGCGGCATACGACGTAAGCGTGAGACAGGGCGCGACGCGGCGGCCTCTCGTCGTCTGGAACCACTGCGAGAAATCCATCCTCGAAGGGCGGACGCGCGGCGGCGACGTGAACCGCCGGTTCTGCGAATTCGCGTTCGCGGGCCGTCCCGTCACGGTGGACATCGCCGTAAAGGAGGACGTCCGTCGCTACAAGGTCTTTCCGGCGCGGAAGGGTCTGAAGCACACGTTCCGCGACGGCGTCATCTCCGTCACACTGGACAGGCCGGAGTACTTCGGCATCCAGCTCAACGACTACGACAAGACGATACTTTCCGTCTTCGCCGACGCGCCGGAGAATCCCGGGGACGTTCCCGCGCCCGGCGCGGCGGGCGTCCTGCGCATCGAGGGCTGGGTTGACGCGCCCGGCGCGGACGGCGTCCTGGAGGTCCCCAAGGACGTGAAGGAGATCTACCTCGCGCCCGGTTCCGTCCTGAACGCGCGGCTGAAGATCGCGCATCCGGGCGTGCGGCTGCACGGACGCGGCATGATCCTCGACCCGATGAGCGATATCTTCCGCTACGACCAGATCCTGAACCCCCTGCGCGGCGTCGTCGTCATCGAGGCGGCCGGCGCCACGGTCGAGGACGTCAAGCTCGTCGACGCGCGCACGTTCAACCTGTTGTCGTGGAACGGCGGTGCCGTTCTGCGCAACGTGAAGCTCCTCTCCTCGATGATGTGCTCGGACGGTTTCACCGTCGGCGGCCGGAACCTGCGCGTGGACAACGCCTGGCTCTACGTCGGCGACAACGCGCTTGTCGTCAGCGGCATCCGGGACGCGACCTTCCGCAACGTCGCCATCGGCACGTCCTGCAAGGCCATCTTCCCCCAGAGCTCGAACGGCAACGTACGCATGGAGAACATCGACGTCTTCCGGGCGGACGAGGGGGTCGTCGCGAACGAATACAACGGCGCTTTGCGGCGCGACAACAAGTGGGACGAGATGGGGACGGGCCTCCAGAAGCGCGAGCCGGGTCCGCAGGATCTCGAACCCCAGAAAGAGGAATTCTTCTTCGACAGCCTCTCGGCGGTCGACGCGACCTACGTCGGCTACGTCTTCCGCTGCCGGAACATGGGCGACCTCCCGAAGTCCTACGTCTTCCGCAACCTGTCCGTCCCCCATGTCTCGGGCCGCGACAACTGGCGGCTGGCGGGGCAGACGAACGGGCTCTCGGTCGCCGTCGAGAACAATCCGGACTGGTGGCTCAACACGAGCAACTGCCGGTTCGCCGTGACGAACCTTTATCTTGCCGGACATCGTGCCGCGGCGTTCCCGGACTATGCCTTCTGGCCGAAGGACAAGGCGATCCTCGACCTTTCGGTCGCGACGGACAAGGTGTTGCCGCGCACCGTCCCGCTGGGGCCCGACCGCGTCGTGGTCGACTGGAAGTGCCCCGCCAAGCGCAGGCGGCGCCTCCCGCCCGCCCCGGCGAACCTGCTGCAGGACCGCCCGGCGACGCGGAGCATCTGGCAGCGCTGTCCTTCGTGGAGCGTCAAGCTCGACGCGTGCACGCGCGACGGGAAGGGCGCCGTCGTCTACCGCCTCCGCCAGTGCGAGAGGGGGGCGGGCATGCAGGCAATCGTGACGGAACGCGTAAAGGCGGCGGGCTTCGGCAAGTACCGCCTCGCGTTCGACATGAAAGCCGCGAGCGCGACGCCGTTCGACCTGCGCATCGCGGCGATCACGAACGAAAAGCGCAACGAAGTCCGCCTGAAAGTCGACGGGAGCGGCGCGTGGAAGACCTACACGGCCGAAATCGACCTCTCGTTCGATCCGGCGGCGACGGACCTTGTCGCTCTTCTGTTTTCCGTCTCCGAACCCGTGGACGAACTCTGCTTCCGCAACTTCAGGCTGACGCGCTGAACGCGCGCGGAAGGCCTGGACGGAGCTTCCAGGGGCAAACCCTGCGGCGGGGGGGGGGGCGTCCGTTGCCGTGCGGCGCGGAACCGGGTGCGGGAACCGGCCGTTCCGCCGTGCACGGAAAAATGCGGAGCGCCGCGCTTCTGTGCGACAAAACGCCTCAGATATGGTATAATATCGCCCATGACACTGACACAACGCGTAGCATTGCTTTTGAACCACCTGCTGGAACATCTCTATCCCGGCGTTTACGGGGATTGTTCGTGCCGCGAGGAGGTCATTTCGCGCGAACTGCTGCATTTGCTCGGGGATGTGAAGCCCGAGGCGGATGCGGCGCGTCTGGTGGACGCGTTCTGGTCGGCGATGCCCGAGGTGCGTCGCCGGCTGGCGACGGACATCACGGCCGCCTACGAGGGCGACCCGGCGGCGCAGTCTGAGCGCGAGGTCATCGTGGCGTATCCCGGGCCCTACGCGACGACGGTGCACCGTCTCGCGCACGAACTGTACCGCCTGGGCGTGCCGATCATCCCGCGCATCATGTCTGAACTCGCGCATTCGCGCACCGGTATCGACATTCACCCGGGCGCGACCATCGGCGACCGCTTCTTCATCGACCACGGCACGGGCGTCGTCATCGGCGAGACGACGGTGATCGGGCGCAACGTGAAACTCTACCAGGGCGTGACGCTGGGGGCTCTTTCGTTCGAGAAGGATCCCGTGACGGGCGCGCTCGTGAAAGGCGTGAAGCGGCATCCGAACGTGGAGGACAATGTCGTCGTCTACGCGGGCGCGACCATACTCGGCGGCGCGACGACCATAGGCCACGACAGCGAGATCGGCGGCAATGTGTGGCTGAAGGACTCGGTGCCGCCGTTTTCGCGCGTCTACAACAAAGAACCGCCCCCCGTCGTCAAATCGCTTGCCCGATGACCTGGTTCGCGCCACTCGTAGCCGCCGTCGTCGTCGGGACGTGGAACGGCAACTGGTTCCCCTCCCACCGTGCGGAGCATCGCGCCGCGCCCGAAAAAGAGGAGGCGACGATCCGCGCGTCGGGGCGCATGCTGCGGGCGGCGCTGGTGGAGCTGGATCCGGACGGGACGAACGACGTGATACTCTGTCTGGGCGAGATGCGCAACCGGGACGTCGCGACGCGCCTCCTGGCCGCCATCGGACGCCCCGGCCTCGCCCTGGCGGGCATTTCGGCCTACCGGCGGCGCGACCGCTTCGACATGCAGCAGGATGCCATCGCGACGACGCTTCCGGTCGTGCAGGCGGGATGGAGGCGGTGGGCGCGCAACAGGGAGAAGACGCCGCCGCGCGGACACGTTTACGCCGACCTGCTCCTCGAGCCCGCCGTCACGGCGCATGTCTACGCCGTGCACCTGAAGTCCAATTACGGACAGCGCACGCCGGAGCAGATCGCCCTCAACCGCCACAAACGCACGCAGGCGGCGCAGGAACTGGTGCGCCTGGCCGGCAGGCAGACAGGGCCCGTCGTAATCGCCGGGGACGTGAACGCGGACAGGTGGAATCCCGAATTCGCCGAGGAGAAGCTCTTCGGAATCCTCCGCGCGGCGCGTTTCCGCAATGCGCTCGAGGAACTGCCGGCGTCCGCGCGGGCGACGTACGTCGGTCGCGGGAAAGGCCGGAACAGCGCGCTGGATTACATTTTCACGCGCGGCTGGGGCGTTCCGGCGGCGGTCCGCACCTTCCCGGCGGAGGGCTGTTCGGACCACAAGCCCGTCTTCGCCGTCCTGGAAGCGCCGCGGACGGTTTCCGCGCAACCCCAAATGTGCTATAATAGGGATGATGAACCACCAGACGGACAGTTTTGAATCGGCGGGCGCGGCACTTCCCGGAAAGACGTGCTTTACCTTTGAGCTGACCAACGACCAGCAGGAACGCGCGCTGGGCATCTTCGTGACGGGCAACTATCGCCGGCGCGAGGTGCCGTACGCCCTGTATTCGGTCGAAGGCGACCGTTTCAACGCGACGCTCTACGAGAAAGAGAAGCACGGCCGGCGCAAGCTTTGCGTCCAGGGGCGAGGCGCGGAGGATTTCGTGCTGTTCGTGCTGGAGCCGCAGGTCCTGGGCGCGGCGACACTCGGCTACGAGGACGTTCTGCATCCGGAACTTTCCGCGCCGCATGCGGGGAGCGACGAATCGGGAAAGGGCGACTACTTCGGTCCGCTCGTGGTGTGTTGCTGCTATACGGACGAGAGGCTCTCGGCCGAGATGAAGAAGCTGGGCGTGCGCGACTGCAAGCAGATGTCGGACAAGGCGGTCCTGGCGGCCGGCGCGTCGCTTCGGTCGCTTTTGGGCTCTTCGGGCTATGCGGCGGTCAAGCTGGGGCCCGCCGCCTACAACAGGCTGTACGCGAAGATGCGCAACATCAACCGGATGCTCGCCTGGGCGCATGCGACGGCGATCGAGGAGCTCCTGGAAAAGCGCCCGGACTGCCCGCGCGTCGTGGTGGACCAGTTCGCCGCGACGGAGGCGGTCGTCGCGCGCGCGCTGAAACCGCGCGGCAAGACGGCCGAAGTCGAACAGCGGCACAAGGCCGAAAGCGATATCGCCGTCGCGGCGGCTTCCGTCGTCGCGCGCGAACTTTTCCTGCGCGACATGGCGAAGATGTCCAAGGACGTGTTCGGGGACGCCCCGGCGGCGGACGGATCCCCCGCGCCCGCCATCCCCATCGGGTCGAGCGATCCCCGGGTGCGCGCCGTGGCGGAGGACATGGTGAAGAAGCACGGCCCGGTCTGGCTGATGAACCATTGCAAGGCGCACTTCCAGACGACGGACAAGGTTTTGGCGGCGTGCGGCTTCACGCGCGCGGATTTGCCGCCGGAGGGACAGGTCGTCTCGGCGGTCAAGAACGGAACATTCAAAGGCAAATAGGCAATGATACTGGCAAACTCTCTCGTGGACGGCTTCCTTTCGTCCAACCTCATGGGACAGGGCATCGTGGAAGTGCAATTGCTCGGGTCGATAGTCATGGTCGCGGCGATTATCGGCAAATTCCGCGAACTGCGCTTCATGTCCGCCGCAGCGCGGCGCTTTCTGCGCGATTTCTCGGAAGGCAAGGACGTGCTGGACCACTATCTCACGCGCCGTCCGGCGGGGACGTGCGGCATGGAGCGCATCTACAAGGAGACTTGCGAACGGCTGCTGAAGATCCTGACGCCCGACGTGCGGTCGCTGCTTGCCGGCCGCGATACGGACGGCAACGGCGCCGCGGCGTTGACGGCGCGCGAGATAGAGCTTGTGCGCGGAACCTGCGAACACGTGCTGGACGAGGAGGAATTGCGCGTGGAGGCGGGCGCGGGCGTCGTCGCGACGGTCGTTGCGCTCGCGCCGATGCTGGGCCTGCTGGGCACGGTGTGGGGCGTGCTGGACGCCTTCGCCGACATGGGCAGCGCCGGCAGCGCGAATCTCGCCACCATCGCGCCTTCCATTTCCGCCGCGCTCGTCACGACGGTCGTCGGGCTTCTGATCGCGATCCCGGGCGTCGTCGCCTTCAACCGCCTGAACGGGCTCATGCGCACGCTCACGAGCGACATGGAAGGGTTCACGGACGAATTGATGGGGCGCATCGCGTGCGAATTCCAGGGGAGGGGAGCGTAACCATGCGGCGGCGCAGGCGCGTACGCGGCGAGAAACCGAAGGCGGCGGTCGACATGACCTCGCTGATCGACTTGACGTTTCTGCTTCTCGTGACCTTCATCGTGACGCTGCCCGCGCTGGAGCAGGGGGTGTCCATCCTTCTGCCGCGCGCGAAGACGGACGAGCTGCCGACGAAGAACAAAAAGGCGAACACGATCACGATAGACGCGCAAAACCGCCTCTTTCTGAACAACCGCCCGACGACCGCGGCCGACCTCAAGAAAGACCTCCTCGCCTTGGCGGCGGATGACCCCGACGTGCCCGTTCTCGTGCGCGGCGACGAGCGGCTGGACTACGGCAGCGTCATGCGCATCGTGAAGATCGTGTACGATTGCAAGATCCGCCGCATGGCGCTCGTAACGGTGGAACAGTAGCCATGTTCGACGAAGAAGCCCGGAAGCCGAAGGTGTTCGACGCGCGGACGGTGGGACTCGCCGTCGCGGCGCATCTCCTGCTTTTCGCCGCGCTTTTCCTTGTCGGGCAGTTCGCGGCGAAACCGAAGGAAACGGTCGTTCCGATCGACTTGACGGTCGTCGTCCACGAGAATCCGGACGGCGCGGAAAACGAGCCGCCGCCCGAAAAGGAGGTGGCTTCGCCCGAACCCGAACCGGCCCCCGAGCCCCCGCCCCCGCCGCCGGAGCCCGCGCCGGCCCCCGAACCCGCGCCCGCGCCCCAAGTCGACGCCGTGGAGCGGACGGAAGAGCCCAAGAAGGAGCCGCCGAAGAAGGTGGAGCCTCCGCCCCGGCCCCGACCGAAACCGAAGCCCCGGCCCGAACAGCCTCCGAAGCCCCGCAAATCGAAAGAGCAAATCGCCCAGGAGCGCGCACAGGCGCGCGCCAGACGCCTGCGGGAGATCCGCAACGCCGTCAAGCGCGGCGAGGCGCCGCGCACGGACGGCCGCACGGAGAAGCGCCCGCCCGATTGGCGCGAATTGCTCGGACAGGGCTACACGCCCGGCGCGAAAACGCAGATCGCCGCGGACGAAAGCCAGCGTTGCCTTTCGCTCATCCGCCGCGCTTTTTACGCGAAGTGGGACAGCCCCCCCTGGACGGATGCGCTGGGCGACATGATCCTCGAGGTCCGTTTCGGCCCGGGCGGCGTCGTGAAGAGCTGCCGGCTCGTCAAAAGTTCCGGCGACCGCGCGGCGGACGATACCGTCCTCGCGGCGGCCGCCCAAGTGGCGTCCGTGCCGGGACTCACCCATGATTTCCTCTCGCAGAATCCCTCGGTCAAAGTCCGTTTCAAAGTAAAACCCAATTGAGTATGACGATGTTCGCGACGGTTTTTTCGTGTTTATTGGCGGCAATCGCGCTCCCCGGCGTGAAAGGGGAGCGGCTGGTCACACGCGCCTTTCTGGACGCCAACAACGTGCGCGTGGGCGACCCGCTCGTCCTGACGGTCGATTTCCTGGGCGATGCCGACTTCTCGGCGTTGCATCCCCCCGCGCTCGCGTCCCGCGTGGACACCCGCTTCTGGCGCATAGACGACCGCAGCGCCAAGACCGAAACCGTGGAGTCCGCGCGCCGTCTCGTCTATCGCGTCCGTCCCATGCGGGAGGGGTGCTACGATTTCCCCTCGCTTGCCTTCGCCTATGTGGACGGCTCCTCCGGCGCGACGAACACGATCCGCACGCAGCCCCTGCCGGTGCACGTCAAGGCCGGCGCGCAAGCCGCCCTCGCCGCCCTCGAAGACGAGAGCGCGGAGAATGCGCTTCCGGACGGTCTTTTCGTCGACCTCTCGCATAGCCCCTGGCGGTCGGGCGCGGCGCTTTCGGCGGACGCGCGTTTCGCCTGGCGCCGGGCTTGCGCACAGCCTTCGGCGGCGGCTTTCGCCGCGTTCGGCTTTCCCGAGGCGCGCCTGAACGCCGCGGCCTGCGAATTGATGGAAGGACATTGGGCGAAAGCCAAGGCCATTTACGAATCCCTCGAGTGGCGGATAGGCCAGACGCCCGCCGTCAGCCGCGGCCTGCGGGCCGTGCAGGTCCTCGCGACGGGCGATCCGGCGGCCGAATTGCCGGCTTGGCGCCAGGCGCTGCATCCCGTCCTGCGGTACGGTTGGCGGGGGCGTCTGGCCTGTCTGGGCGCCCTGTCGTTGGCGGTTGCGCTGCTCCTTTTCGCCCTGTCCCGCCTCGTGCGCCGTATCGTCTTCTGCCTGACGCTCGCCCTGTCCCTTTGGGGCGCAGCCGGGATTTCGCCGGCCGTCGCGCAGTCCGTCTCGCCCTTCGAGGAGATGGCCGAGCGCATGCGGCGCGAAATGGACCAGATGTTCGAGGATGCCGGATTCGGCGCCCGGCGGCGGCTTGCCGCGCTTCCCGAACCCGCGCTCAAAGCTGACGTCGTCCCCGACGGCGAGAGCATCCGCGCAGGCGAGCCGTTTGCCTTCATCGTAAGCGTGACGTGCCCGAAGGACGTGACGCTGAGCGGCTTGACCTTGCGCCTGGATCCCTGCCCGGAGGCCCTGGTCCCGCTTGGGAGCGGCGAGGCGATGACGGATCTCGCCGCGGCGGACACGAACGCCGTCGTCCGCCGCGTGGCGATTCAGGTCCGTTGCGATGCGCCGTTCCGGGGCGTGGTTTCGTTCCAGGTCGAAGGGCGGTGCGAACAGCGTCTGCGGCGCGGGCAAAGCCTTTTTTCCGCCAGCCGTCCATTCTCCATCCGCGCCCGCCCGCGGCGGTTGGAGGTCGCCGCGCCGCCGGCGGCCGGGCGCCCGGCCGGCTATGCGGGCATCGTCGCGTCCAGGCTGTCGCTCCGCCTGCTGGAACCCGAAGCGCGCGTCGAGACGAACGATGTCGTGGCGCTCGACATAGAAGTCTCGTACAAAGGCTACATCCCGCCGGACGCCTTGCCGGACATCCTGGCCGACGATCGCCGCCAGCGCCTCGTCTACCGCCTGTACGCGCGTGCGGAAGGCGCCGCGCGCACGCCGGACATCGCCATCCCGTACTACGACCTGAAGACGAAATCCTATGCCGTCGCGTCCGTGCCCGGCGTCCGGCTGCGGTATGAATCCTCCGGCACGAATGCATCCCCGGCGCGCGTGGCCGTCAATCTGGAAGCGCCCGGCGAAAAGCGCGAACCGCTGGTGGCGCTCCGTTTCGCGCCGCGCCGCACGGCCCGCACGCTCGCCTGGGCGAACCCGGACCGGTGCCGCGAAACGGAACGCGACGGCGAATGGGTGCGCCTGGACGACGGAGGGCATGCCGGATGGGCCCCCCGGAGCGAATGGGACGCCGGCCGAAACCGTCCCGCCCCCCGGGAAAAGAAAGGAACGCTTCCGTGAACGAGTCCCCCCGCCTGTTTCTGTCCCCGCCCTGGATAGGGCGCGAAGAGCGCGCGGCCGTGAAAGCCGCATTCGATTCGGGCTATGTCGCCCCTTGCGGTCCGCAGGTGGACGCCTTCGAACAGGCGATCGCCCGGCAGGCCGGTCGGAGCCATGCCGTCGCCGTTTCGAGCGGAACCGCCGCGCTGGATCTCATCCTCGCCCATCTGGGCGTGGACGCGCACTGGACGGTCGTCTCCCCGACCCTGACCTTTGTGGCGACGGTCGGACCGGCCTGGCACCGCGGCGCGAAAATCGTTTTCGTGGACAGCGACGCGACCGGCACGATGGATTGCGCACTCCTGGAAAAGGCTCTCGCGGACGTGAAAGACCCCGCCCGCACGCTCGTCATCGGCGTGGATCTCTACGGCGCCTGCTGCGATTACGGACGGATAGGCCGCCTGTGCAGGCGCGCCGGCGCGACCTTCGTCCTGGATTCCGCCGAAGCGGTCGGTTCGGCCTGCAGGGGACGGCCGGCGGGTTCGGCGGGACTCGCCGCCATCTACTCCTTCAACGGAAACAAGATTGTCACGACGTCCGGCGGCGGCGCCATCTTGACGGATTCGAAAGCCTTGGCCGACCATGCCCGCAAACTCGCGCAGCAAAGCCGGGAGCCTGTGCCGTGGTATGAACACAAAGAGGTCGGCTACAACTATCGCATGAGCAACCTCCTCGCGGCCGTGGGACTGGCCCAATTGGACAAACTGCCGCGCATTCTCGCCAAACGCGCGGAAAACGCCGCGTTTTACGCCCGCCATCTGCCCGGACGTCTCTTGCCCACGGGCAACCATTGGCTCTCCGTCGCGCTGTTCGACTCTCCCGAAGCGGCCCGGGAACTGGGTGCGCGCTTCGCCGCGGCGAATATCGAGACGCGTCCGGTCTGGAAGCCCCTCCATCTGCAACCGGTCTTCGCGCACGCGCCGGTTTATGGCGGAGAAGTCGCGGAGTCCTTCTTCCGGCGCGGATTGTGCCTGCCCTCGGGGACGGGGTTGACCGCCCGGGACCGGACGCGCATCCGTCGCGTTCTGGACTCCTTCTTGCAGGATCGGGCGGACGCGACCGCATAGGGAGCTCGGAGCGCGTCCGGCGGGGCGGCTACTGCTCCAGGGCGAGGCGGGCGCGGCGGATTTCGCC
>ERZ808246.1471-NODE-1471-length-16911-cov-7.459006_pt1 | contig 16911 bp, 11 predicted proteins | sample MGYA00521083_ERZ808246 | MGnify/ENA primary metagenome ERZ808246 (study PRJEB31516, sample SAMN03275577) | gut metagenome | biome: mammalia-associated habitat; material: feces | host: Papio cynocephalus | place: Kenya | collected 2012-07-07 ... | reverse complement strand
TGGACTCGTCGCTGGACATCATCGCGGACGAGCTGCCGGAAAAGGGATTCTTCCGTATATCGCGCAGCTGCATAATATCAGTCAGAGCCATCCAAAGTATCATCAAACAGGCAAACGGGCGTCTCCAGATTGTTCCGGATCCGCCCGCTGAATTTGAAATCACCGTGTCACGGGCACGGGTTGATGACTTTATGACCTGGCTATCCCAATGACGGGGCGCCTAAAAGGCGGTCTGCTTCGTTGCATGGGGATTTCAAATCCTCACAACCGGAAGGTTGCTCCGGTGTTGAAATCCCCAGTGCGCCTTGCATCCCCTTTCTTTCAACTACCTTCCTGAATCGCTTATTAAAGTGGCGATTTCGTCGTTGAAGGCCTGCTGATTGAGGAGGCTTTCGAGGGTGAGGTGCATACGGTAGCGCCAGTAGTGGCGGCTGACGGCGGGAATGTTGATGCGCTCAGCGTTCGGATCCGGGAGACGGAGAGTGCCGTCGATGGAGAGCCAGTCCTGAAACGGGAGAATGGTGAGCATCGCCGGGGAGCCGAGATGGTCGCTGACAATGCTGCGGCAGAGCCACGGCTCGCAGAAATACGGAGCCTCGCCGCCGAAGTTCAGGTGATAGAACCGAGCGGAGACCTCCCTGTCCTCCTCCCACCATGCGCGGATAGGGTTCATGTCGTGGGTCGAAGTTGTGCAGACGCAGAGGTACGGGTAGTGCTTAGGGTCGCCGAACTCCACGCTCGTGCTCTTCGGCATTCTCTGGATTTCGAGAGAGAGAATCTTTAGCTCCGACATCACGGAGGCCACGCAGTCCGGAATCATCCCGAGGTCTTCGCCGCAGGCAAGCATATCGGTGGCATGAAGCAGGGACGGGAGCTTGCGCATGGCGGACTCGCGCCAGAAATCGTTGTGGCGACGGTAGAAGAAGTCGTCGTGCAGGCGGTTGAACGTCCGCTGTAGATGCGGGTCGAGTCTGCGGTAGGAGGCGGTGTTCTGCGCCCCGATTCTCGGATGCCAGTAGCCCTTCATCACAGGATCCTCGACGAAGAGGACATCTGTAGGGTCATCGGCCGGAGCCGTCACGAACGCCCCTGAAGCCACGTCAAAGCCGTCAAAGGCAAGTTCCTCGGCAGGATACGGAAGCGCGGGATAGAAATGTCCGAGCAGGCCGCTGCTGTATTTGAGAGGAATCTCCCAGATGCGGAAGAATCCGAGTATATGGTCAATCCTGAAGGCGTCGAAATATTCCGACATCTTCCTGAGCCTCGCCTTCCACCATGCGAATCCGTCCTTTGCCATCTCGTCCCAGTTGTAGGTCGGGAATCCCCAGTTCTGACCGTCGGCGGCAAAAGCGTCAGGCGGAGCCCCAGCCGACTCGTCCATATTGAACAGGTGCGGGTACTGCCATGCATCGACGCTGGTGCGGGAAATGCCTATCGGAAGGTCGCCCTTGAGCACGACCCCCTTAGAATGGGCGTATTCTCGGACTTCGGTGAGCTGTCTGCCGAGATGGAACTGGACGAAGCAGTGGAAATCCACTTCGGTGCGGTATTCGGCGCAGTATTTCTCAATTTTGGCCGCAGAGTATTTCGCATATCCCTTCCATTTGCTGAAATCGGCAGTTCCGAAACTGTCGCGCAGGGCACAGAACACCGCATAAGGCTCAAGCCAGTCGCGGTTTGCCGAGATGAATGTCTTGTAGGCCGCTGTCTTAGAGAGCTTTGCAAAGGTTTTTTCAAATGCCTCACGAAGAAGCCGTGTCTTTTCGTTGTTCACGCGCTCATAATCCACCTGCGGCAGGGCGTTAAGCTCGGCCTGCAATGCCCTGTATTCCGGAGTTTCCTTGACTCCTGCGGCCTTTAGGCTTATGAACTGCGGATGAAGGGCAAAGGTGGAGTTAGCGTTGTAGGGATATGAGTCCTGCCATGTGCCGGTCATCGTGGTGTCGTTAATCGGAAGAAGCTGGAGTATGCACTGGCCCGTTGACGCAGCCCAATCTATCATTTTCTTGAGGTCAAGGAACTCGCCCACCCCGAAGTCATTCTCACTGCGGAGCGAGAATACCGGGATTGCCGTGCCGGCTCCGCGCCAACGGCGCAGCCCGAAACGGTGGCTGATGTCGGCAATTATAGTGAACTTGTCCTCGGCCGCTGTGCAGATGCGGTTCTCGCCGCTTTCCCATTCCTTTATCGTGAGCGTCCCCCGGTCAGCGATGACAAACTTGTATTCAAAATCCTCTTCCGTGCTTACGGCGAGCTTCCACTGCGGGAAGTTGCTGTCGTCCAACGGGATGAGACGTTTCCATTCGTCCATACCCTCACCGTTCCCGGCAATGCAGAGAACCTCGTCGCGGCTGACTACCGGGACATTGACCGTGATGAGGGTTGTCTTTGCGGCCTTGGAAACCGCAACCTTCTTCACAAGTAATGACTCCTCGGCTTTGCTCGGAATGCCAAGAAAGGAGGTGGTCGGAATGACAGCGGAGGAGGCGCCGGAAGCAGTTGCCTGAGAATCACCCGGCACGATGCCTTCCCGTGAGAATATTCCCTTTGTGAAGGCCGACGAGTAGAACGGAGCGTCCTCGGGCGCGTCCTGCCAGCGGTCACGGATGACGATTGAGGTCGAGGCCGCCGCCCCTGCAAGATTCAGGGAGTGATGCCTCCATTCGTGCCGCTGCGTGCCGTCGCGGCGGACAAGCTTGAAGTTGTAGTGATTGAGAGCCTCGGAGGAAACCCTCGCCACCTTGGCTGACCATCGTCCCATGCCATCGCTGACCATCGGGATTTCCCTGTTGCCGAGACACAGCACAAGGGACTCACCCCAGACAGTGTTGTATTCAATTGAAATCAGAGCGTTCATATATGTGGTTATTTTATGGTTATCTTATGTGTCAGTGTCATATTCGGTCAGTCCTGAAGACGTGCTGTTTCAGCCGAACGCCTTTTCATCTTGTTCCAGTTGAGAACCGGCAGCAAAGTTGCCAAAAAAGCCGCAACAATCCAAAAAATTGATACGGCGGTGAAGTCGCTTCCGTTCTCCTGAATCAGATAGCCGCTCGCGATGTCCTGGACGGCGGCAGCGACATAGCTTGAGACGCCGACCACCCCGAGTGCGGCACCGGTGGCCTTTCGCGGCACGATGTCTATGGCCATAAGCCCCGCCACAATGCAGTAGAGCTCGCCCATGGCGAAGTTAAAGACCGCCACATAGACCGTATTCAGAACAAATCCGCCTCCCGTGAAGAGGAAAAGCGACAGCATCACGATGCCTAAAAACCCCGAAAGCAGCGCCGGACGCTTTCTGTCCCCTTTGAACAAATTGTCAGAAATCCACCCGGCGGAAACGGTCCCGACCAAACCTCCGACCAATGCGGCCACAGCAATGGTGTTCGAAGCCTTTTCCAACGAAAAAAGTTTTGCTTTCTGTAGGAACAGCACACCCCAACCCGTTATGGCATATTTCGTTATATAGATGAACGCGGACGACGCGGCGATAATCCATATCCCCGGATGCCTCAGCACTCTTTTCTGGAGACTCAGCGTTTTCATTGAATCCTCGGGTTTCATCTCTTCGCCTGAGAGTTTCTGTACGGAAGGAAGTCCGCAGCTTTCGGGCGTATCCTTGACCGTCAGGAAGATGAGCAGAGAGCCGGCAAAGCCGATGAGCGCCGCAAGCAGGAAGCCCCATTCCCATCCCCACCTCGCGACAACGGCGGCGATGAGGACGAAGGATATGAATTCCCCGATGTAGGGGCTTGTGCAGAATATGCTGTAGAAAGTCCCCCTGCGCGACTGCGGGAACCAGCGCGACAGGCTTATGACTCCGGGAGCGGGCCCCATGGACTGGAACCATCCGTTCATTCCCCAAAGCAAGACCGCCGAGAAGAACAACGCCGAATGCGGCATTCCGAACGAAGTCACGCCTATTCCCAGGAGCGCTATAATGAAGTTTATGACCGAAGACAGCAACAGTCCGAATCCCATGAAACGGCGGATGTTGCAGTAGTCGGCGATGAAGCCGTTGATGAACTTGCCAAAGGCGTAAATCAGCAGCAGTCCGGAGCCGATGAGCCCGAGTTCCCCCGCCGTCATCACTTCCCCGTCAATCAGCGGCTGCTTCACCACGCTGAGACTCATCCGGCAGACGTAGTAGAGGCTGTAGCCGATTGTCACGCCGAGGAATGTGCTGCGGCGCACTTTCCTGTAGGTCGGCTCCACTTCCTGTTCCGGGACCTGAGCCGCCGCCGGACGACTTATTCTGAAAAAACTGTAGACACTCATATGCTCTTTTTCATGAATTCGCACAAAATCTTAACGGGACATCGCCAAACGGCTCATTCGGCTTTGTCTCTGCCCCATTCGGAATAGGGACACCTTGTCAGCGACGAATTGTAGTAGCGCCTGTCTCCCGTAACCTCCTTCCCGAGCCATGACGGGCGCTCAAATGTCTCTTCCTCGCTGCCGAGTTCCACCTCCGCGACGACAAGTCCCTCATTGTCACCGAAAAACTCGTCAACCTCAAACGTGTGATCGCCGGCCTTCACGAGCCAGCGGGTCTTGTCGATGATGCCGGGTTCACACAGCAGCATCAACTGAAGGGCATCCTCCACAGAAATTTCCTTCTCCCATTCGAGGCGCGACATACCCGAGGCCGAGCCCCCTCCCTTGATGGTCAGAAACGCCTTGTCCCCACGCACGCGGACACGCACCGTACGTCCGGGGGAGCGGCTGATGTAGCCCTGGACAATGTGCGTTGAGTTATATGCCTCCGCCTTGTATTCCTCGCCGATGACGAGAAATTTTCTTTCGATTTCCTGATGTATTGAAGATTGTTCCTGTGTCATAGAAGATTGCACTTATTGGAGGGATTCATCATCTGACGGTGTCTTCGACAGTACTGTCCTTTTGTAATCGAAGGTAAGGGCCACCGAACGCACGACAAGGTGGACGAAATATGCTGCCAGCAGTAGATGCACGGCCATCACTCCGTCCGGGTGGACGAACAATGCGAGTATGAAATAGCTCGCCAGAAATGAAATCGTCGAGAGTATCATTGTGTTGCGTATCGGGCGTGCCGCCGTGGCTCCGATGTAGATCCCGTCCCAGGTGAAGGCGATGCAGCCGAATGCCGGCATTACCATGAGCCAGAACATGTACGGGGCACAGCCGGCGATTACATCGGCGTCGTTGGTCATGACTTCGAGCATCCACTCGCCGCCGAAATAGTAGAACACCATGAACAGCAGGCACACAAGCCCCGACCAGATGAATGTGTAGCGGACAGTCATACGCAGGCTGGAGCGGTTTCCGGCACCGATATACTTGCCGCTCATGGCCTCGCCCGCGTAGGCAAAGCCGTCGGTGAAGTAGGAGAAGAGCAGCAGGACCTGAAGCATTATCGAGCTGACTGCCAGGGTCATATCCCCGAAGTGTGCGGCGATGACGGAGAAGCTGACATAGATTCCGATGAAGCTCAGAGAACGTATCACAAGGTCGGCGTTCATCGTGAAGTAGCGGTGGGTCTCCCCTCCCCTGAACGCGCCCTTCACGTCCTTCCACCCGTAGCCGGAGAACACTCTGCGGCGGAATTTGCCGAGCACGATGCCGACAGCCGTAACCAATCCGCAGTACTGGGCGACAACGGTTCCCCAAGCGATGCCGCTGAACCCCACTCCCTCAAACACAAAGGAGCCGAGCGTAAATCCGAGGGAGAGGTATATGCTGACGAATATGTTGACACCATTCACGACAAGGTCGGTAATCATCGGGCTCACACCGTCCTGCATCCCTATGAACCAGCCCTTGAACGCCATGAGGCTGAGGGTCGCCGGAGCGGCGAGTATGCGTATGTAAAAGTATTTGGTCGCAAGTTCCTGGACCTCCGGAGTGCAGTCGATGCAAAAAAATGCCAGCTGCACAAAAAACCATTGCATAAGCCAGAACAGAGCCGCGACGCCGAAGGAGATGCCAAGGCCGCGTGTGAGTATGTTGGCGCACTCACGCGTGTCGCCCCTGCCGTAGGCCTGCGCAGTCATGCCTCCGGTGCCAACCCTTAGGAACGAAAAGTTCCAGTAGAGCAGGTCGAAGAGCATGGAGCCGATGGACGCCCCACCGATGAATGTAGCGGCTGAAAGTCCTCCCGCAGGCTGGTGCCCGGCCACGGCGATGTCGACCATGCCGACAATCGGTATGGTTATGTTCGCCAGTATGCTCGGCAAGGCGAGCGAAAAAATCTCCTTGTTTATGCCCTTTGCAGATGTTCTGTTCATATTCTTGTTCACCCAATGTCACGAACAATTCTTTCCGCTTGAGTTTCAGGCTATTTCCGGTACTTCGTATATTCCTCCAGCATCCCGAGGTAAGAGGCATATCGTTCCGAGCTTATCGTCCCCCCATCGACGGCGGCCTTCACCGCGCAGCCCGGTTCATGAGTGTGGGTGCACGGGGTGAAGCGGCAGTTCTCCGAAGCCTTCAGCATTTCCGGGAAATATAGGGATATTTCCTCGGGAGCGAGATCGACGAGTCCGAATCCCCGTATGCCGGGAGTGTCGATTATCCCGCCCTCGCCTCCGCAGAGAGGATACATCTCGTAGAATGTCGTGGTGTGCCGCCCTTGAAGATGAGCTTCGGAAATGAGCCCCGTCTTGGGGTTGAGCGACGGATCCATCGCTTTGATGAGCGAGGACTTGCCCACGCCGGAAACTCCCGAGAAGAGAGATATGCCAGGCGTTCCGTCCTCTGACTTTTCGAGGCACAGCGCACGGAGCTTATCAACTCCGGCTCCGGTCTTCGCCGAGACTTCGAGTATGCGGTAGCCGGCGCCTTCGTATATCCTGCGGAAATTCGCGTGCGCTTCCGCAAACTCGTCGCGGAACTCATCGACGATGTCGCTCTTGTTCAGCACGATGACCGGCTTCACCCCATAGACCTCGCAGGTGACAAGCAGCCTGTCGATGAACGGGAGTTTGACCTCCGGGAAGGCGAGGGTGACGACGATGAACGCCCGATCGACATTCGCAGCGATAATGTGCGCCTGACGGCTGAGGTTCACGGACTTGCGGATTATGTAGTTGCGGCGCGGAAGTATGGCTGTGATTGCGGCCGGATCCGTCTCGGTGGCAGGGACGCTCCCGTCGGAGAGGCAGTCACCGTCAGCATGGAACTCGACCTTGTCCCCGACAGCCACAGGATTTGTGGCTGAACTTCCCTTCAGCCGCACCTTTCCGCGCAGCACCGCAGGGAACAGCCTCCACGAGGGAAGCTGCGCCAAGAGATAGTGGCTGCCCGTATGTTTGACGACCGTCGCTGTTCCTTCCATAAATTTCCGCGTCCGGCAATCTTTTTCGCCGAAAGCCGTGCAAAGATACAAAATCTTTATATACCTTTGCCGCCCGAAAATTTACTAAAAAGGAGATTGCCGCGTTACGCTTCGACGTCAGAATCCTCACAACCGTCAGGTCGCTGCGGTTTTGCCCTCTTCGCAAGCCTTGCTCTCACTCTTTTTCTTGAAATTTTCGCCAAGTTTTTTCAAAAGAATTTTATCATGAACAACGACAAGGCGCTTGAGCGCCGTGCGGAGAACAGCGAAGCGATGGCCATGTGCGATGGTGCGCACGGAGCACCACTTCCCCTTCGAGGGGACGGGAGGGGTCGAAAAGTCTGGGGTTATGCTGCAGGGATAATCACCGGAGTGACATACGGAATGAACCCGCTGTTCGCCATGCCGATTCTCAGGGCCGGGGTGTCGACGGACACCGTGTTGTTCGTCAGATACGCCGTGGCGGTGCTGGTGCTTGCCGGAGTCATATTGGCCGGCAGGAAATCATTCAGAGTGAGCCGGAAACAACTTGGATGGCTCATCGTACTCGGAGTCCTGTTCTCGTGCAGCAGCCTCGGGCTCTTCCTTGCCTATAACTATATCCCTTCGGGCATAGCGACGACAATTGTGTTCCTCTACCCTACACTCGTCGCACTCATAATGGTGTTCCTCCGTGTCTACCCGAGCTGGCAGACGTGGGTTTCGATTGCTGTGACGTTCATAGCCATTCTTTTCCTCTGCAACTATGACTCCTCGCAGCCGGTTCATTTCGAGGGCATGGTGCTCGCGTTTCTCTCTGCGCTCGCGTACGCGTTCTTCATCGTCCTCATAAACCGGAAACGCTGTCTGCGCGAACTCCACAACGACGTTCTGACATTCTATTCACTCGCTGTCGGATGCATCGTCTTCGGAGCCATCGCATTCATAGGCAGCAGAATGGGGAATATATCCATGAGCGGCGACTTCCGGCTTCTCAACAGCCACGCCTCGATGTGGATAAACCTCATCCTTCTCGCAATCATCCCGACGGTCATCTCCACCGCCACCCTCGCCGCATCAACGAAAATCATCGGAGCAACAAAAGCCTCGGTGATGGGAGTATTCGAGCCGCTCACGGCAATCCTCATCGGCACACTTGTCTTCGGAGAAAAGATGTCCTGGAACATAGCCATCGGCATTGTCCTCGCCATCTTCGCCATCTGCTTCATGATAGTAAGCCCCGGAAAGAAAAAGTAGTCTTCGGGGCTGCGTCATCTATACTTCCGCACGCGCTCGTCGTCGATGACACCGCTCCAGTTCAGACCGAAGGCGTAATCGTAGAGATTGCCGTCGGCGTCGCGGTAGCAGCGCATGTCGCGAGGCGTGTCCTCGGCCTGTTCCTCGACAGTCCGCATGTCGGCGGGCATCTGGAACGGCAGGAGTGCCGACGGCTCGACTTTTCCGGACACGAGGTCGAGTATCGTCTGCCGCTGAACGTCGAACATCAGGAATATGGCATCGCAGTAAGGCTCAATCTCGCTCAGAACCGGAGGATTGAGGACGTTTATGGCCACTATGACAGGCTTTTCGCCCATGCGCTTCTTCGTGTTCACGACAAGATCCATGTCTTCCCTGTTGACTGTCCTGACACTGCGCCCACGGTAGCTGCGGTTTGTGAAATCCTCGTACGGATCGCCTCCGGCGATGCTCTCCGCCCTGGCGTAGACGGCGGTGTAGTCACCGTACTGCAGGCTGATGGGACGATAGCCGCTGTCCTTGCCGGAGGCCGCCGCCTCCTTGTCAAAGCCGTAGCCGCTGTTCGGGGATTCGATGAAGACGATTGCTGCGTCCGCTTCCTCAGGTGTGGAGACAAGTTCGAAATAGCGTCCTGCAAGTTCCGCGCTCAAAGGCGTTATGAACTGCTCGGCTATGCGCTGCTTCCAAAAGTCAGTGTACGAGGGAACATGGCGTTCCGGCACATAGATTTTCTTTCTGCCCTCAAGAGGCAGCACCCCACCGTGGTTCTTGAGCATGACGACACTCCTGAGCTGCGCGTCATAGCCCTCCGCCATAAATTCAGGACAACCGACAACCTCGGAAGTGCGAGCCGGATCAAGGTAGGGATTCTCGAAAAGTCCCGTGCGGAAAATGTTGGTCAGCAGGCGACGCGCAGAGGTGCGCATACGTTCCTGCATCCATTCCTCGCCGTGCTCAGCGACTCCGATGCGGTAAGCTTCAAGCACCGGTCCGCGCTCGTTATTGCCGCCGAATTGGTCAACTCCGGCCATAAGCACACGGTAGTGACGCTCGGCAACGCTCTTGTCCTCCATTCCCCAGCACTTTCCCTTGCAGGCATAGACCCCGACTTCATCATGGGTGATTATCCAGTCGGTACAGATCACGCCGTCGTAGCCCTGCTCTTCGCGGAGCATTTCCTGGACGAACTTATGGCTGTACCCGCTGCCGACGCCGTCCGGCTCAATGCCATAGCATATCGAATAGTCCGGCATAAGCGCAGAGGCCCTTTGGGTCTTTCCGTCAAGATTGAACGCGCCTTCTGTGAAAGGAATCGTGTGGAGTTCAAAATTTCCGTTCGGGAACACGGCATATTTGCCGTAGCCCTGATGACCGTCACGTCCGCCCTCATTGCAGGCTCCGGTGCCCGGCCAATGCTTTACCATTGTATTGACGCTGTTCCAGCCCCAGCCGTCACAAATCTCCGCATCCCCCTCGGATGTCTGAAACCCGTCGCAGTAGGCGCGGGCAAGGTCAGCGGCAAGTTCAGTGCCTTCTCCCATAGTATAACAGAAGCGCATCCAGCGAGGGTCTGTGCCCACATCGACCATCGGATAGAGCGAGGTCGTAAAGCCAAGAGCCCTATATTCAACGGACGCGATTTCGGCAAAGCGCTTCATAATCTGAGGAGAGAAAGTGGCGCACATTCCGAGGCTGCCCGGCCACATGGAGATTTTTCCGCCTCCGCCGGCATTGAATTCTGCGTCCGCACGAGACGAGTGACGCGGGTCAGAAGAGTTGTTGCAGGGGATGCCGAATCCAAGTCCCTCCACAAAACCCTGGGCCTCATTGTTCCAACGGGCGGCGACCTCAGGGCTCTCAACGGCCGTGACAAGCACATGACGCACTCCGTCCTCCTCCAGGAAACGCTTCTGCTCATCGGTCAGAGTCCAGGCAGGAACACCGCTCTCCTCCAATGACTTGCCATTGTATGCGGCACGCTTCGACGGAATCGTCTGATGGCTGCTGTAGAGCATAAGCCCGGCAATGTCCTCCATGCTCATCTGCGAGGCAAGGTCAGCGACACGCGCCTCGACAGACTGCCTCCAGTCCTCATAGACATCAAGCTTCCCGTTGCGGTTCAGATCCTTGAAGGCATAGCCGTCCTGATGCAGAATCGTGATGCCGGACTTAGGATTATACCCCAATGTCGGACCGCCTTTCTGCTCAATGACATTATACCCGTCACCGGCCGATTCTGTCCACTTCTGCCCGCATCCGCAAAGCGCGGCCACAGAAAGCGCCAACGCCATGATAATATGTCTATTCCCCATAAGATAATTCCTCCATCTACAAGACACGCCGAAGGCATCCGCACCCTCAAAATATGTTTAGAAGCTGTTTGAATTTTTTGTTCAGTTATTTTGAGATGTATTTTTGAGTCAGATTTTTTCGTTTTGAGAGGAGTTTAGCGGTGCTAAATGACGAGCAAAATGGGAAAATATGACCAAAAAGACACCAAAAGAACGAACACATAAAAATAAATGTGAGAAAAATTAAAACAGCTTCTTAATTTCTCGAGAGCAGCAATCAGTTCGTCGGGCCGTCGTTGTAGGCGCGGTACTCGCCTTTCATCACGTTGAGGGTCTTCGGAAGCCACACGCGGTAGCGGACTGACTTGTCCCATGTGTTGCCGGCGGAAGCAAAGTCGCAGAGATGGATCTGCCGAGGCTTGCCGTTGTTTTCGAGATCGGTTCCTGCCACCATCGGAACGGTGAAAGCCATCCATGCGAACCCGCCGTTGCCGGCCGGGGTCAGCTCTACGGATCCGTCCTCCGCAGCCTTAATCACGACGCCTTCGTCAACAAAGCCGTCACCGAAACGGGAGTCGCGGGCAAGGACGAGCGGTCCTCGGGTGATCGCATAGTGCATATTCTGCTCGACAACCCGCGCCGTCATGTCAAGCCCCAGCTCAATGCGGTCGCCCTTCTTCCACCGGCGGCTGATTTTCGCATACTCTCCCACCGTAAGTTCATCGAGTTTCACGGAAAGCGTGTCCGCACCGCTGATGACCCTCGCGGAACTGCGGCGGCTCCACTCCGGAATGCGCAGGGCAACGGTGAAGTCAGCGGCCTTGTCCGGGGCAATTTCTATGGATATGTCCCCGCCGGCCGGGTAATTGCCCGTCTGGACAACCTTCATCCTATTGCGCTTGCCGAGAGAAACTTCCGCCTCGGACTCACCGTAAAAATTTATCGTAAGACAGTCTTTGTCAGCAACATAAGAAAGGGAAGGAATCATCGCGAAAGCGCGTGGACCGTTTGCATTGCAGCAGTTGATGTTCAGGCCGCACTGCCTCTCGCCTTCCACGCGCCAGCCCTCAAGCGGAGTATACTTCGCAATCTGGCAGCCGTCGTCCTTCAGCGAGCCGAGTATGGCATTGTAGAACGTCCGCTCGATGTTGTCGGCAAAGCGCGAGTCGCCCGTGATGGCAAGAAGCCTGCTGCAGAACTGCATCCAAGTAAAGCCCACGCAGGTTTCCATAGTGTGGTAGGTCGGAACCGTCTGGAGAGACTTTCCGCCGTACCAGCATTCGACCGCGCTGCCGGATCCCGCGATGTTTATCTCCTCCGCAAGTATGTGCGAGTATGCCACCAGCACTGCGTCATAGTCCACCTTATTGCCCGTGACCTTATAGAATTCAAGAAGCCCCTCATAGCAGGACATCATCTCGTATGCCTTCTGTCCGTTGGCGTAGTTGAACCACCTCGCCGGATGCGGGAAGCGCAGGGCCACCGGAACATCCGCCTTGCTTATGAGCTGCGGTCCCTCGGGAGTTTCCCACTGCGTGACAATATATTTCGCGAAGTCGAGATAGCGCTGCTCGCCGGTCTTGTTGTAGAGGCTCATGATCGGCTCCAGTACGGATGAGCTCGGCATTCCCCGATAGCCGCCTGTAAGGACTATGTTTGTCTTGCCCGGCCCCACCTGCGAAAGAAGATGGTCCGCAACACCGGCAGCCGCATCAAGAGCCTTGCGCTCTCCGGTCAGCTCATACCAACTCAGCAATCCGAGCATCGTGTACTTGCGTCCCCATATATCCCACTCCTTCAGCTGATTCTCCGGAGGATAGTTCCCGATATATCCGTCAGGCGTCTGGGTTTCAATGATTTCGTCTACAGACTTCGCGATTTTCGCATAAAGTTCGGCATCTCCGGTATAGCGGTAAGCACCGATTGCGCCGAGGGTCCACTTGCCCCAAAACTCGCTATTCCATTTCCAGCTTTCAATCCTGTGTCTGAACGGCTCGACAATCTCATCGACGTCCTGTTCCTTCACCCTATGCCGAAAACAATCATCAATCCTCCCACCGACATATCCCCCAACCTTAACGGAATTGACCGTCATCTCCTTTCCGTTTCCGCCGAGGCAAACGCCGCATCCAAAAACAAAAGCGGCAAGAGCCGAAATACCTAATTTCACCTTATTCATAAAGTTATCAGTTTTTCTATTCACAAACGCACCACTCTTCAGAGAACAAACGCCCCAAAGAACGACAAAATTAAGCACAATCCCACCGACAATGCTTAGATTTATGACACAATGGTTTTGATTTTTGATACAGGTTCTGATATTGTTCAAGCGAAGCGAATTTTTCGTCCATAACCGATTTTTCACGAAAATACGAAACGATTTTTCACAACAAAACAATTATTCAATCGCCCGAATCAAATCTTGCGGAACTGAGTCTTCAGCCAGAGGCAGAACACCGGATCCTGAATGAAGACCCTTTTTCCTTCGATGTCAATCAAATCCTTCTTCCGCAGCGCGGTCTTCAGGATTCTGATGTTGCCGGCAGAGCCAAGATTGTACTTCGCAAGCGTCTCCATCGAGGTAAACTGCTCCGCCCCGTCCGCGACCGCGCACAGATAGTTGCGCTGCTTGTCAGTCAGCGAGTCCATTGTGTTGATGAACTGTAGATTAAGATAGTCCATGACGCTCTCCAAGGCAGAATCTACGACATCCAGCGTGCAGATGTCCGATGTTCTGAGCCAGCTCGCCTGGGCAAGCTGCTGAACATAATAGGAATGATTGTCAACACTCTCGGCAAGGTAAGCCGCAACTTCCCTGCTGATTGATTTTCCCGTGGCGGCAAAACGACCTGTGATATAGTCGCACCAGTCATCCGTCGATATTTTGGGAAGGAACATAATGTCTCCGAACCTATAGAAAGGTCTGTTATAGTCGCCGAAAATGCTGAGCATCATGTGCTTCTTGCTTCCATAAAGTATATATGCGACGTCACGCTGTTCCTGCCAGTGATTGCGAAGGATTTTCTGAAAACGGAGCGAGTTGGCAAATTCTCCGATTTGCTGGAACTCGTCAATGCAGACAACGACCTTCTTTTTCTTCTTCGACGCAATAGTCTGCGGAAGATCCAGAATAGCCTCGTCAATGGGGTTTGTCCGGACATCCACACCGAATGAGATTTCATAATGCCCCGCCGGATCCGAGAGCGAAATTTTCGGAAGAAGCGAAGAAATAAACTCCCGGGCATTGCTCAGGAGGTTCTCAAGGGATGATGAAATCTGGGAAATTATGTTTTTCGCGAAAGCAGTGTAAAATTCCTGCTCGTCTTCACACTTAAAGACATTCATCCGGACAAACAGGTAATCGTCATTTTCCCTAGAAGCCGCCTCGACAGCTCTGGACACGAGGGACGATTTGCCCCATCTTCTTGGTGATATAATTGCCGTATTTGTCAGCGAAGCAATATTCGCCAACAGTTTGGCTGTCTCATTCTTTCTGTCAGTGAAATCGTCTGCCCCGACTATTCTTCCGTATGCAAATGGAACTTTCATTCGTAGTCTTTTTGCAAAGATATGCATTCGCGACGTATTAAACAATTTTATTTAATATAATTTTGTTTAATATAGTTTTATTTGACCATCTGTGCGAATCAGAGCAGTCTACAGATAACATTCATTTCAGCCAGTCCTCTATTTTCAGATGCGGAATGTGGGAAAAGTGGCGTGTGTTGTGCGTCACCATTATGAAATCGCCGGCGAGGGCGGATGAGCCGATTAGAAGATCCATGTCGTCTATCGGAATACCTGCCCCATAGAGAAGAGCCCTGTTTCTGCCGAAGCATTCCATGTCGGTTGATTCCTTTCCCCCGAACGGATGAATATTGAATATGCTTTTCACGAACTCGATCTCAAAGAAGCCTCGTTCCGAAGCCATCCTATACGCGCCGGAAGACAGCTCCGCAAGTGAAATCGAACTCACATAGCAGTTTTGCAGGCCGACATCAAGAGCCTTTTGCCGAAGACCAGTCTTACCATCCCTGTCACGAAGCAGTACAATAAGAATGTCCGAATCTATCAGATATTTCTTTGCTTTCTTTACCATTGCGGAATTTCCTTATTGTTCCTGTCTGCCCTTATTCCGGAAACATATTCCAATGCCTCATCCAGAGAATCCTCTCCTCCATACCCATTCTCGTCACACCATGCGTCCAGTGCAGAGAATGGCGTTTCAGCCTTATTCTCAGGCAGTTTACGCAATGTGATTTTCCCATTCTCTTCGCAGATGCTGATTTTATCCCGCACAGAAAGTGAAAGGGACTTCATAATAGCCGACGGGATTATGATTCCGCTGCTGTTGCCGATTCTTAATATTGTTGTGTTCGTTGTCATGCCACAAAGTTATAACAATATTTTGCTTTATCGAAATATGTTGTAATAAAATTTGTGGTGTTTTCTATTTCGCCAATATTTTCTAACTTTGCTGTCGTCAGGCGACCGAAGGCAAGCGGTCGGTTTGGCAATACATATTAAAATAACGCAGCATTGCTATTATTTCGCGTTGAGCTAAAGCGTAGGAAACTTTTAAAGCATAAAAAACCGAATAATGGTAATTCAGGAGGATTCGTAAGAACACTTCAACCCCTTTTATAATAGGCGATGCTTGCACCCATATCGGGTGTGGGCACTTATTAAGGGGAATATGAGGTGCTTTCCTACGCTACCTCGCTCAACGCAATAAGAAGCTCACACCTTTTTGTTGCGTCAGGCCGTGACGGACAAGCCATTTTTGGCTGTCGCGGCAAGTGAATGATAGTCATGCCATTAAAACCACTGTCATTCACTATGGCCGGAAACGAAAGCCTCCACGCGGCAAACCGCGCGAAAAAGGACGAGTTCTATACTCAGCTCTCGGACATCGAGAACGAACTCCGTCACTACAAAGAGCACTTCAAGGGCAAGACCGTGCTCTGCAACTGCGACGACCCTCGCGTCAGCAATTTCTCTGTCTATTTCGTACTCAATTTCCATAATCTAGGACTCAAGCGTCTGATTACCACATGCTACAAGAACAACGAGCCGGACCTGTTCTCGATGAACGAGTGCGACCGCGCCGTCTATGCCATATATGAGGGAACACCGGTGTGCAACAGCGTGGAAGACGCGAAACAAATCCCCTATCGCGAGTTCGGGCATTCGGACGGAGATTTCCGAAGCCCCGAGTGCATCGAACTTCTGAAAGAGGCGGACATCGTGGTGACAAATCCGCCGTTCAGTCTGTTCCGGGAATATGTGGCGCAGCTGATTAAGTACGACAAGAAATTCATAATCATTGGGAATCAGAATGCTATCACATACAAAGAAATCTTCCCGCTGATAAAGGAAAACAGGATTTGGCTTGGGTACAAAGCCGGTGACATGGCATTCAAGGTTCCGTCCAATTCAGAACCTCGTGCGACAAGATATTGGCAGGATGAGAATGGACAAAAATGGAGAAGCATGGGAAACATCTGTTGGTTCACAAATCTTGACATCAGCAAACGACATGAAGAATTGATTCTCTACAAACATTACTCACCGGATGAATATCCGAAATACGACAACTATGACGCAATAAATGTTGATAAGACAGCTGACATTCCGTGTGACTACTATGGAGTGATGGGAGTTCCTATCACATTCTTGGACAAATACAATCCCGAACAATTTGAGATAGTGGAATTTCGCAAAGGCAAGGATGGGAAAGACTTGGTTTACAGCAGCATAGGGGGGGGGAGATACGACCATATTTCAGAATACTCATCCGTCAATGTCGATAGCCGGCCTGATGAACAATCCAAAGGATACGACAGTGAGCGGAAAAAGCAAATATGCGAGAATACTTATCCGACGACTTCAATCGCAGGCATGATTAAAAATGCTGAAGGCAAAATAAACGGGAAACCAACATATGCAAGGATTCTGATTCATCGATTAAAATAACCAGTCATGAAAATTCAGCTTAAAGAAGTTACGGTCAGGGAATTGACCGCAGGGTACAAGGACAACGCTGAAAACGGTGTCGTCGGGTATGAC